>Ga0315906_10010364_pt1 | contig 10959 bp, 28 predicted proteins | sample LakEriMetagenome_4_FD_203526 | JGI IMG/M metagenome (GOLD analysis project Ga0315906, IMG submission 203526) | Freshwater fungal communities from buoy surface, Lake Erie, Ohio, United States - Buoy 2 MA122 | ecosystem: Environmental > Aquatic > Freshwater > Lake > Lake biofilm | place: USA... | reverse complement strand
TAGTCGAGGATATTGCGTAATTAGGCGAATAAATTAGAAAAGTCTTGCATACGTTCGCGCCGTGTGCGTATATTCGCAGAAACAAACAAACAACACAAAGCCATGCAAACTAAAGATTTTCCATGTTTCAAAGAAGTAAGCAACGAAAAGAGAAGAGCGCTAATATTCAGAAAAAGGTACGCCGCTGACAATCACTATACGTACCATATAGTCGGGCTAAGTTTAGGCCCTTTTGGGGGATGGGTTGTAAACGAAGGTATGAAGACAACAGCACAAATGCACTCACTAGAGTCAGCGACATCAGAGGCGATAAAAATGGTTATAGCCTAACCCCCGAACAACAAACAACGAAAACACAAGCAAGATGAACATCCACCTTTCATTCACAGGTAACAAAAAAGAGTGTCCTAACCCGCACTATTCACCATACATATTGAAGGCAGATAAGGAACTACCAAAGATGTATAACGCGGGATACAATTCATACACCTTTATAGGTGGTGAACCTGTATTCTCATGCGATATTCCCGACGAAGTTTTGACCGTTAAACTAGAGGGTGAAAACTACGTGTATTACAATCCAATCCAAATAATAGTTGAAAGGAAAGACGGGACAACCTGCGGTGGGATTTTTTACAGGCACAAGGTAAAAGCAACCGGAGAAAACATAGACGGGTTTAACTTTAGCTGAGAAGTACCAACCAAACAAGAGCGGGGCAATGTTCCCGCTTTTTTTGTGACCTGTCGTGCTAAAATTCTTAGCATTGCATTTCAGCCCTTTTAAGCGCATGGAAAGGCTAAGGGTATACCTACGTACCACAGAAGCACTAATGTACGCCTATTGAGGCTGAAACTAAGCTATTCACGGCGCGATTCATCCGGCTGCATTCAGTGTGGCAAGGGATAGCTATGGCCCTAACTTGCTAAATTCCTTAGCATTACCGCGCATTCCCACACAAAGGTGTACAATCCGGTCATGTTTTTAGGTCACTTTTTAGACCCATTTTCAGAAGGCTAAAAAACAGAAAAACCCGAAAACACTGGTATCCTGCCTACGGCGAAAAGTGACCGACCTATTTTCAGCAGGTGTCAGAAACGGACGTAAAAGGGCTATAAAAAGGGGTGAGCAGGGATTGAAAAAGGGAGAGTTAACGCGCGGGTAGGCGCATTAAAAAAACCTTTCTTCTTACTTTTTCGTTTGATTTCCAAGGTTTTAACCTTAGTCAAAGTTCAGCACCCCTTTTTAGTTTGGTTTCAGCTAATAGACCTAGTTGTGTGTATCCGCTTCGCGTGGCCTTCTGTCTTGTTCTGTCTCTGTGTATGGGTGTGAGACGTGAGGCACGGCGCGAACGGTTCGTTAATCCATTCCGTGCGCCTGTGTACCGCTAAGTATGGACACAAAAAAGGCCGCAACTATGTGCAGCCCCTTTGTAGTGTGGTGTGTGTTTATTCCGGTAAGTATCCGGCAATTTCTTTTGCTCTTGCTTTGGTAATGGTTTCAGCGTTTACTTGCTTGTAATTTTCGGGGCTGAGGATTAGGAACTGAGCAAGGCAGGTTGCACCGGATAGTGTTCTGATAACCCATGAGGTTCCCTTTACTTTGTAGATGGCTTTCACTTGCATTGTGTGTAGTTGTTAAATGTTCGGGGCAAATATACACGGCGCGAAACGTACCTTCCAAATTTTGACCACTTTATTTTACATATTTCTGTCTACGATTTTAGGCAATTCGTCGAAGGTTTTAAGCGGTTAGGCTAATTTTTGAGGCTACACCAAAAATTTTTGTCGGAACAGGGGATTTTCGTATATACATTTGCCTCACACAAACAAACAACAAAAGCACAATGAACACAGCAGTTAACACCACGCCACGGGTTTACGTTGGCACCTACCACAAGTATAACAGCGGTTCTATCTCGGGCGCATGGATTGACCTTGATGGTCTCACTTATGATGAGTTTATGGACAAGTGCCGTGAACTTCATTCAGATGAGCAAGACCCTGAGTTTATGTTTCAGGATTATGAGGGATTCCCTGAACGTCTCTATTCAGAAAGTGACGTATCTGAGGTATTCCAATATCTTGAGGACACGGCAGAATTGAGTGAAGATGAGGCTGAGGCATTTGAGATTTATGTAAATGACGGCAATAGCCCTAACGTGGATGAGTTTCGGGATGCTTACGTTGGCTGCTTCACTTCTTACAAGGTTGCTGAGGAACTTGCTGAGTGGGAACTCGATCAGGATTGCGAGTTTCAGGCTATCCCTGAGCGTTTCAAATATCACTTTGATTATGAGGCATACGGGGAAGAGTTGTTGATAAACGAATTTTGGGAACATGGCGGATATGTATTTCGTCGTATGTAACTAGACACGGCCCGAACGCCTGCCCCGCTACTGGAATGATACCCGCAGCGGGGGAGTGGCGTCAAAAGACTAACACTAAAGCAATGAAAAAAGCGAAAAACATCCTTTGTCTTATTGTGCTGATCGGTAGCCTCAGCGCGTCCGCCTATCTGCACAGAGAAACCCGAATTTTGAGAGGCGCGAACACCTTTGATAAGTGTGTTAATCTGCACGGCGAAGGTGACGCAGCCTGTGAAGGTTGTTACTTCCTACTGATTGAGAACGGAGTTACAAACGAACCTAAACCATTCTAATACATGAAAAAGCTATTTACACTTATTATCGTGGCCGTCCTGCTTATTGGCACGGCGCAAACGGCTGAGGCCAAACCCAAACGTCCCAAATCCGGCTACAATTACAAAGCGCACCACAAAAAGAGCACGAAGTACAAGCGGGAGAATGAAAGAGGAAAGAAAAGAAAATGCGGAAGACAATGACACATGAACCTTGTCAGAAAGCCCGCATAGACGTGTACGTAAACGGGCAAATTGAGCGGATTCCGTGTATAATTACACAAGTCCTACCCGCTGAGGATATACCGTTCCGATTGACGGTGTTTACCGATGGAGGACGAATGTACAAGAACGTTAACCCTGCTGCTGTGCATATTGAACCGGAAACGGGCGTCTATCACGTTGAGAAATAGGGGCACGGCGCGAATTACTAACAACGAAAGACCATGAAAGTAAAAGGTAAAAGCCTGTTTGATATTACTATGGAGGGTATCAAGCTAAAGAAAAGCCGGATTCGCATAACTTGGCGTCCGGTAGGTAGCGAAAACTATCCCGAAATGAGCGCGACCAACCCTGAGTTAAAAAAGGCATTGGACACGTCTAACATCGGAGATTTTGACCTTAACGACCACGACGATATGTTGTTCTTCGTGGGGATTAAGGCAAAGAAAAAAGACATCCTAAAAATGGAATGGATATGAAGTACAAAGTAAGCACTATCGCAGTCCTTGAGGACGGCACGGAGGTACACGGGCAATTCTACGACACAAGGAAAATAGAGGGGAAAGTGTATGTGTATTGCGTCCCGAATGATTCTGAGGCCGCAGCAGTTCGGCGACTTGTGGGAATCGGCCCTAACGTACAATGGGATGCGTACTTTAAGAAAAGGGGTGAATGTATGGAGCTGGCTAAAAAGCATTGGGAACTATTAGCGAATATTGAAAGCTAAGTGTTGAGTTAGTTTGTTTACGGATTGCCCTGCCTTGTGCGGGGCTTTCTGTTTTAGTGGCACGGCTCGAATGGATGTGAAAAAAAATGGCCGTACTTAAGTCAACATAGACTGAACTCAGACTTACGCACCCGCCATATCGAACCATAGGAGTAGAAACACTCAGACATAGAAAAGGGGTAATTCCACCACATTTGACGGTGCGCCCATTCTTGAATAGAGGCACGTTTAACCCTTTGTTTCTTGTGGGTGGTCTTTTCTATCCCGATTAGGTCGGAACTAAGTTTCTGCATGGTTGATTTTGAAAGTCCGGTTAGCTTGGATAATTCGCGGGTACTGATTTCCACGGGGCGACCACGGTATTTTTTTAGCATTTTGCGCTGTGTTGACTTTGCTTGTGCCGCCTTTGTAGCATTGTAGTATGCCACGCGATTTATCTTGCTCCGAACTATTGCGGAGATTATTTCCTTTCTTACATCTTCTTCACGGATTTTGAGGTATTGAGTTCCTTCTAAGTTACGTTTTGGGGTGAGAATGACACGGCCCGATTCTACGCGAGCAAATCCATTGTCAATTAGGTGCTGTATCTTGTTTGCAATGGTTGAAGCCGACTTATACGGCAACCGTCCGGTTTTAAGGACACCCTTTGCCCCTTTGTGGTAAAAGATAACCCCGTTACGAAAAGCCCTTTTGAACACGGCGTAAACGACAAGCGTTTGCACTGGGTAGTTCGGGATGCTTTTGTACGGGATTACCGATAAATTCATAAAAAACGAAAAGCCCTGCGGGGAAACTGACAGGGCTAAAGCAAAAGGGGTTTATTCCTCTTTCTTTTGCCTTTCGCAGTGGTTTCCCCTTCACTACGAAAAGCATCGTACGTTTGAGCCGTAAATATACAATCCTCGATTCGCAGATTGCAAACTTTTTTAGTAAGTGTTGAAAAGTATTTTTCGTCGAGCGTTTTTTGACTTTCGTCGTGCGATTGTTACAATTAGGCTAATTTCCAAGAAAATAGTTGATTTTGCCGTGTCCACCGCAGTACATTAGCCGCCGTAATCAATAACAAATAACAACAATGGAACAAGTAATCGAAATCAGAGGGGCTTGGGATTTATCCGGCTCAGTGTTTATCGGGGACGTGCGTATCTGCGACCTCGAAACAGGTAAAATGAAATGGGTAAGCGGTGAGCATACTCAGGGCGACTATGACTGGTCAAACCTTTGGAGACCATGATGAAGGTAATGATGTGGCTTGCGGCTTCACTATTCAGGGAGTATTGGAGCAAACGATAATGAAACTATGGAAGCTGACATATCGCGTGGGTAACACGGCTCAAACGCTTGTCGAAGGGCCGTACCCCGTGTGTGTCGCAAAGCAAAATCAACTCAAGGATAACTTAAATTATAGACTCGGAACATGGAAAATCGAATTTTCAAGATTGGCATGATAACCTTCCTACTCGCTGCGGCGGTCGGAACAGGAATGGCAGTCGAAAGACAAAGGGTAAAAGAGAACAACCGGAAGTACGTGGATTGTGTGCGTTTCCGCCGTTCACCCTTAGAGGTACGGTGCAAGGAGTGTGCGTATCTGCTTGACGGACAAGAACAACAAACAAAAATGCCTAAAATCGCAAAGTAATGAGCAAACACACAAAAGGGCCGTGGAGTTTAATTAAACAAAACGGATGCAATTTATACGGAGGTAAATCACCGTCAAGCGATTGGTTCATCTTTGAAAACGCGCTTGAAAAAGACGCCAAACTAATCGCCGCCGCACCGGACTTGTTGGAGGCGTGTATTGAGGCAAAAATGGCGCTTGAGTATCTTGTGGATGAACTTATGCACTCATCCATTGCGAGTGAAGCTATTACCAAACTTGCTGCCGCCATACAAAAAGCAGAAGGAGGTCAGCCATGAACTACAAACTAATCGAACTGCACCTTAACTCAGCCATCGAAGGCTACATGAGGGAAATAATGCAAGTACGCGAAATGCGTACAAAAGGGCTTATTTCCGCTCAGGTTTTCGAGGCAGCGACCGCACCCCTGCAAAGCGCGGTGGATGAGGTGAACTCACTGTTAAAAGACGTGAAAAAGGCGGCGAAAAAGCCTGAATTGCAACATCCTGAATTTTAACAAGTTAGCTTTTTAACAGCCCGTTAACGTAACCCTGTGTTATTTTCGCGGGTATAACAACACAAAAAACACGACCGTTTAATACACACAAACATGAAAACAGACATCCCAAGATTCCCGTTTTACACGCTCCGTAATTACTCCACGGGTAAAGAATGGACTGTAACCTGCCACCTTTCACCTTTGAAATGCGTGTCGGTGAACGTAGCCAATTACAGCATCGAGGTTGAAGACCGATTGACCGTGACCACAACCGAGTTTGACAACTATTGCGTAGGCAAATCCGAAGTCGTTGACCGTGAGTACTTCGACAGGGCTTTTGAGCAGACCTTGAAGAACATTGTAAACCTCGTAGAACCCACAAAAGAAACAGCGCAATGAACAAAGAAACAAGAGAAAACATCGAATGGATGAAGTCAGGCGGTATTGGTTGTGTTTTCGCTCAGGTGATGGCACGGAATCCTGAATCGGTTAATTGGCGAATAGATGCCATATCCGACTACTCAGGCGTAGCGAAAGACACTTTTATTCAATCAATCGTATTTCCAAGTATGTCAGCCCAAGAAGTTAGGCAATGGGCATTGGACAACGGGTTTTACCTTGAAAACATAGACGATATGTACGATGGATTGCGAGTGAAAAGCGGGCAATTCGTGTCTTGGGTTCAATACTTCGGGCCGGATAGCCATGTGAAAACCCGTCAATCTCCCCATGCTATGCTTTCTTTCTGCATGAAACTTCCGGCTATCTACCACGCAAAAGTGGGGTTTAGCGGCGTTCTACACCTTGCCCACGCATCGGTTCAGTCGCTTTCCGAAAAGGCCAAAGAAGCCATGTGGAAGCGAAGTTTTGTCCACACAGAGAGAATCTTAGGTCACAAACCAACGGTTGCAGAGGCAGCCAAAACAACATTTGTAAGATGAACGAATACTTAATTATAGGCCAAGCACCACCCGCTGTTAAGCAGCAAGTGCCATACGACACCACTATGCTTTACGATATGCTTGCGTGGTGCGGAATAAGTCAAATGGATGCCCAAAGTATCTTCGAGTTTGAGGCAATGACAGATGAGTTTCCCGGCTTTGGTCAGTCAGGGCATAAAGCGCCGGACAAAAAAAGGATGAGACAGTATTACGATGCTTGTTTGTATTTTAAGGGAGTACAGGCTAAAGGTGTAATAGTACTTGGTAACGTGGCTAAAGAAGCGTTAACTGAGTTCGGGTTTCAGCACGACAACATTTGTTACATCATTCACCCAAGCAAGAGGAATTATACAAGGATTATCGCTGAAAAAGAGAAGATAACCACAGCTATTAACAGTGTTTTACAAAAAGGAGGCTTCAAATGACCAAAGAAACCGTAAAAATCGACACCCGTTACCCGAAATCGGCACGGTGTATTCAGTCCACATTCACGCCGGACGGATGGAAACAAGCCACATTCAACGACCTTGCACGGCATCACGCAGGGGCCAAAAAAGAGTCGCTGTTTCAGAGGATAGTCGCAGGGGTGAAAGAAACGATTGACGAGATATGAAAACCACTACCCCGAAGAAGATAAGGGCTTTCCCATACGAGCGTTTGAGCCGTGCCCTTGCCTACTTTGAGGACATCGACATGAACCCAAAGAGTGCTATCAAGACCTTCATGCCTACAAAGAGAAGGTTAATGCAGAAGTTGGACTACGATACCTATGACATGGAAGTGCTTGAAGCGCTTGAGGCTGTTATTGAGAAGTTAAATTCATTGCACGGCTCGAACGGGTGATGTATATTTGAGGCAGTTCTTTGATTTATGGGGCTGACTGGATTTGACAGTCGGAAAGAAGAATGTAGTTCAGGCAGGTGGCGACCTTACGCACAAGTCAGAAACGACAACAATGTGATTCCTATGTTCCCTTCGTGGAACGGTGTTCAGGCAGCAGCGTAAGCTGTTCACGGCAACAGAAAACCTGAAAATGTTTGTCCGAACGTAAAACGGACTGGTGGACACCTCCGGCGATAAGTCGAGGCCCTGTTTGCGGGTATGTCAAACCCGATAAGCCTGTAAGAAAATGAATTTTGGAAACCGATTGGACGTGGGTTCGACTCCCACCAGCTCCACTAAAGGACGGGTGTCGTGGATTAACACCCACAGACAGTGTATCGCGCGTATGTTGCGGGGGGCCCAACTCAGGGATGACAGAGCACCAGAGGACAACCGTTAAGACAACCACTTCGCGTGAATGAGGAGACAGAGATGTTACCGTAGGCAGAACGCCCTACCCCGTCCAAAAATTAGTGTTTCACTGACAGCCGGAAAGACGGCATTTTTACAAGGCTTTTTGGTTAATAGGTTAATTTAGGTCGAAAGTCCCCGTGAAAAGTCGCGGGGATTTTTGTATATTAGCCCCCATGAGTATCAGAGATATAGTCAGAGAAAGTTATCGTGACGCAGGGCTAAACCGTTGGGTAGCAAGGAATAAGTCGGTACATCGGACAATCTTGTACTGCCTATTCACCGGAGCAATCGCAGGGGCTTTGCTTGAGTCGCCGGAAATGGTACTCTTGTGCGGCGGTTCTTTTGTCCTTTGGCTGTGGATTTTGGCACTTGAGCACATCTACATAGGCCACAAGATTGAGAAGATTATGGATAAATTAAGGGAGGCCGGATATAACGTATCGTGGGAGGAAGCATGGAGTCAGGCGGGGATAGAGTAATAGTGGTCGGAATAGACCCCGGAACGTCTGAGTCGGCGTTCTGCCTGTTCGACGGCGAAAGGTTCGACTACCTTAAATGCTCTAACTCGGAGTTCCTGCCAACCCTTCACGACTACATCAGCTACAAACAGGTTGAAAGAATCTACATCGAGGGTATGCAGTCCTATGGCCGTGTAGGAGAAACCACCTTCCAAACCGCTTATTTCGTGGGTAGGTGCTTGGAGTACCTTGAAAGGATTGGCCATAAACCGGAAGTAATCAAACGGCACGAAGTCCTATCCCACCACGGCTGCAACAAAAAGAAGGGCTATGTAGGCCCGAAGTCTAAGGACGCGAGGATTAGAAAGGCTTTAATCGACCGCTTCGGGAACAAAACCAAAGGAATCTACAAGGATTGTTGGTCGGCGGCGGCTATTGCGGTTATGGCTTACGATAGGCTCAAAGCGAGTTCCTGATCTGATTCTGCCGTGCCTCAAGAAGCAGGGCCGAAAACGTCTCAAACTCACAGTCCGCAGTAATCGGGTATTCCTCGCCCGCCAAAAACACCAAAGTAGTGTTCTTTCGTTCCATGCCAAGCGCAATACGAGTTATCTGCGATACATGGATAAGGTGTTTCTGAGGAAGTATCCGTGATGGGTGGCCTTCTTCCGGTACAAGACCGTCGAAAAGCAAGTCCTCGGAGTATATTTTGCGCCGTGTACTCATAGCCCAAGTTTTTCTCTTATCTCACGTTCAGAACCCCAAACCGTGTAAGTCCCGCAGTCGGTTTCGATAGTTGTCTTTTTTTCGGATACCGTGACCTTCTTTGTGTCGTTGTTAACAGCGATGTACGGATACACGGCTGAAACTTTGTCAATCCGCAAGGTCAACTTGTAGTCAAACGGAATATCAACGGCATCGTCACCGTCAGGCACGGTTGCAACGCTATGTGCGTCAAATGTTACTGATTTTACGATGTGGATAGGCGACCGGAACTTAATCATAGGTGTTTGTCTATTAGAAATGTGTACTTCGCGTATAATTCTTTGTCGTTGGCTGCAATATACGCCAATTTTCGCTCCCACGAGTGCTGCAACATCTTGTCTTTGAACTTTCCGTTACCCCACGTATTGTGGCAGTCCACGCACTCAAGGACAATATTATCGGGGTCAAGCCGGAGGTCTTTTCGCACCCCCTTAGCGATGATATGGCTAAAGTAGGATACGTTAAATTCCCTTAAATGCTTGCCGCAGCTTTCGCAAACGTGGGCTTTTTTGGCCCAAATGTCTTCAAACATGGCCTTTTCGCCTGTGGGTTTACGTTTTGCGAACCCTTTTGGCTTAGGTTTATCCGCACGGTAGTCTTTGCACAGGTGTCGGTTGAAATCGGTGCAAAAACATTCTTCTCTTTGGCACTTCATGGGGCTAAGATAAGTAAAGGGCCGTCTCGTTTGACAGCCCATCACTTTAAACAATAAACAAAAAACACGGGACTCTCACCCCTTGAGAACATACAGAACGTCGTCCTCAAATACTATTCCTTTGGATACCGAGCCTCGGTAGGCGCTAAAAACGTCTCCGGCCTCTATCTTTTCGCACATATCGCCGACTTCGATAGCCTTGTACCGTGCTACGGGCTTTTTCTTGACCTGAATGAGTGAGTTTTCTTCTTGCACCTCCTCGCAACGGATGAACCTGTTAATCATGGGGCTAATGTACTCTTTTTTGGACGGGTTGTCAAGACTTAATCTGTTTTAAGTAGTGCTTTAACTCCCCAATCAAGGGTTAGCGTGTCTCCCTCTTTCACTTTAGCTGGAAGTCGCTTTTCCTCGTAGTTGACCTTCACGGTTTTCAGTTCTTCCAAGCCAAACGTCACCTTAGTGATTGTTCCTCTTTCCGGCACAGGGAAGTCGGGGTGATTTATCGCAGACATTTCGTATTCCATCTTCATTCAGGTATAGCACCGTTCGCAGGTGTGGGTGGGTTATATGGGTGCAAAAGGTAGGGCTATCTGAGAATTAGCGGTAGTGCTACCTAATAGCATCCAAACAATCAAGCATTTTAGTCTTTGATTTGTTAGGGTTGCAATTTTTTGGGCCAAGCGAATATTTTATTTCTTCAATTTCAAGCCCAGTCAAACTAATTGTAAGGGTATGTGTTGACTTGTAATAAGGGTCTGAAACAAGCTCGAAATCGTCCCTTTTAAATGTCCCAAACCCACGATGTCCGTTAATAATTGATGCACCCATATACCCTTTTTCATAAGGCGCACCAATGCCTTTGTTTTCAGTCCATTCAACTAAAGCAATATGGTTGCCGTCTGTAACTATGTCACCTTTTTCAAAGTGCTTATGTTCAGACGCTTCATACCTTAGTTTTTGCTCATTTTCGTAAACTCTTTTTAGTTCTTTTAGTTGAGCCTCTAATTTTTCGATTTGTTCTTTCATTTTTTTGATTTAGTTATTCAACATTACATCGGTTACAAATTCCTGTGTTTTCATCCTTCCACGCCTCAATCAACACTGCGGCCTTGTCGTCGTCGAGTTCTTTGTCAAGAATCC
>Ga0315906_10010361_pt1 | contig 10960 bp, 13 predicted proteins | sample LakEriMetagenome_4_FD_203526 | JGI IMG/M metagenome (GOLD analysis project Ga0315906, IMG submission 203526) | Freshwater fungal communities from buoy surface, Lake Erie, Ohio, United States - Buoy 2 MA122 | ecosystem: Environmental > Aquatic > Freshwater > Lake > Lake biofilm | place: USA... | reverse complement strand
CCGATAATGCAAGCGATTTCCGAAGTCATTTGTAATAGTGTCCAGTTTTTTGTTTTAGAGTTAACAAATAATGCGAATTTTGTATCGTCTATAGGATTCTTCGCAGCCCAAATAGGCTTTTCATTATAGTTCTCTATCAAGCTTCTGATCAGTGTCTGTACATTATCGCAGAGCACGGGTTTACGACTTTCAAACGGTTCGGCGTTGGCTACGCTGTATAAGCAGAATAGGAACGCCACGATTACTGTACGCATCATGGCATACTCCTTAAAACAGTATTTATTGCCCTTGTGTTACAGTAATGGCTGCACAACTGGCCTGAGCACAGTTATGTGTTATAGAGTAAAACTGTTGAGTGCCGCCTGTTTGCGTAGCGGTAATTGAAGTAGCCCCACCGGTCAATGTAATATTAGCCATATGACCTACAGAGCCAGTCTGTGTAATGTCAACAGTCTTGGCACCGCCGCTGAGAGAAATTTCAGAATAATGATTTCCAGTACCACTTTGATTTACGGTTAAACTGTTTGATGCATTATTCACTGTAGCTAATATACCTTTAGCACCACCAGTTCCAGATTGAGTTAAATTTGTAGTATTGCCGTTTCCAGAAATAGTTAATTCTATATAATTGGTAGCTCCGGATGAAGATTGTGTTATAGTAGTTGTATTATTTGATCCTGTAAGATCAATTTCTGCATAATTTTTATTGCCTGTCTGTTGAACTGTGGCAACATTATAGCTTCCTATCTGTTCTATAATAACTCTATTTCCGTTTTGCTGTGACCATACATTGGCTCTATTGGTAAATCCTGTATTGGCATTAAAAGCAGTAGTTGAACAGGTTGAACTATTAGGACACGCTGGTGCAGTTGATCCTCCTGTAGTAGGAGCACTCGATCCAGCGTTAGGTGCAATAGGTCCAAAAGTTTGTCCGTTAAGGGTAGTAGATCCTTGTAAATCGTCGACTAACAAAATAGGACTCAATGCTGTGTCTCCGAGATTAAAACTTGAGAATCCTAATATGTAATCTCCGCTTACTGGAACAGTGATGGTCGCTAATTGCCAACCTGTTGATCCATAACTGTCTGTGGCATAGTTTCCTGTTCCAGGATTGGTAAATCCTAATAATGCATATCTCTTAGTTTCATTGTTTAACACAGGTATTTTTGTCGGGTCACTAGAATGAATTAAAGTCATAATACTTCCATCATTAAATGGTGTGTAGTCCGTACTCATATATTGCCAGGCAATGACGTATGTTTTGCCTGATTCAAGTGCAACAGTTCTTTTAGCCCACGAAGCGTTAGTGGGTGAGCTGTTACCACCTAATCCGGTAAGATAATTTCTAATGTTAGTTATTTCTGTTGTGGTTAATCCTAATGAGGTCATAGCAGGATCAAAATTAGGACTGTCGCCACCTGCCTGAATGACCATCATATACGTTCCGTATGGCGTAACTGACCAAGACTTACCGCCGCCAGCTTGATAATTTGTCATTCCTTTTGATGTATTAACACCGTCGCCATTATCACTCCAGCCTGAGGTTTTTTCTGTACCTGTACCGTTGCTGATAGTCCAGTTAGCAGTAGTTCCGGATTCAAAACCTAAATTAGGATTGTTAGTGTTAGGACTTACAGGTCCGCTAGAAGATGTTGGTGTTGATGTTTGAGAACTTGGTGTAACAGTAGCAGTTTGTCCTGAACTCAATGGAACTGTAGAATATGTCGCATCGGCATAGGTATTGGCCTGAGCAACTGTAGGGTTAAGAGTACCAGTCCAAGACACGCCCGATGTCCCACTCATACCACTACTACCGCTAAACAGTTGTCCTGTGTTATTGTCACTGCCTACAAAGAAAAAATAGTCAGGACCCATATTAACGATCTTACCGCTACCTAGTGTAGATTTAACATTTCCTGCGCTGTCATATTGTTTTGCAGTATAGGGATATGAACTATTTCCACTCAATTCAAACTTTACATAATCACCAGAAGCCCATTGCACTTGACCCGATGTCCAGGGTATCTTGTAGGCTGTACCTGGTTGTTTACTGTAAATTTCACAAGTGGTAGTATTCAGACACGAGTTAACATTCCATTGACTGTCTGCAATTTGATATTGTCCAAATTTGATATCAGTTAGGTCTGCGCGAACTGTCGTAGACAAAAAAATTAAAATAAGAAATAAAAGTTTTTTTATCTGTTCCATTGTCTTACCGTCACTACGTTACCATTAGCGCCGCTACCAACTTGACGTTGACTAATATCAACATTGTTGACTGAAATGTTATAGGTAGTTGTGTCAGTAGTTTCTAATGATCTAATGTGTATCACATTACCTCTTAAAGGATCAACGTGTTCGTACCAATTATATCCTTTTTCATTTCCGCAACTGGTAAATGGCCAACAAGGATTGCCTGCTGTCTGTTCAGTAGACCCAACCTTTGTTGTTCCTATTTCCCCAGATAGTGCTCTTTGTATATTCCTGTCCGAATTGCCTTCTCTATCTTTTCGTGCCACTTCGTCATTGTTATCTCTCGCTGCTTTTCTTTCGTCATCGTTGGCACGACTCCTATCTTTTCGTTCTTCTTTCTTTTGATCTCTTTCGGCAACAGCTTTAACTACCTGCTCGGGTTTCTTCAATGATCCTTCACCGTAGGCATTCATCACGCTAGGATCAACTTGAACAGGGGGCAAAGGAGATTCTTGATGACTAACAGCATAGGTAGCTAAAAATGGACTATCCATACTGACCTTTCCTGCAGTAGTAGTCACATCTATAGCACCACATACACAGTTTCCTGGTAATTCCACCCGTTGTGCATCACGATCGTCTTTACAACTAGGTAATAGTACTACAGTGCTTCTACCAAGTTCGTCTACGGTCATGGCAAAGTCTGTTCCTCTCACAGCTATGGCGGCTGTTGGAGTTTTTATATTAACGTTCTGAGCAGAATTTTTAGCTATAGCACCCGAAGCCATTCGGACTGTTCCTAATGCCACTTTCATAGAACTCTTAGAAGCTCCGCCTTTAGGATCATAGACAAAGTCATCTATAATAAGTTTACTGTTTTCAGTTATTTTTGCTGTGCTGTTATCTGAAAAAGTGATCGTGAGTTTTGTATTTGATCCGACACTGACAGTGTCATTTGATTCTATCACAGAATCTTTCGATGCTTTGATAGATTTACTACCTCTTTTAATTTCAACGGCTGTGCCCTGGAGCTCAGTTATTTTGCCTATATTGGCTTGAGCCCCAGATGCAATCAATAATAGAACCAGCCATAAATGTTTCATTAGTTTCCTGTGGTTACAGTTACAGCATTGCTATTACCAGTTGTGACTATGTTTACTGTTGTATTAACTGATCCGCTCTGTGTCACAGAATGTGTGTTAGAAGTTCCAGTTACAGCAGCCATTAATGAATGTCCTAGACCTGCACTGGCTCCTGACATAGAGCTAGTGAATGTATTGCTGTCTCCTAGGATAGTGATACTGCTGGTAGAATTATTTGTTAATATAGACTGTGTAACAGTATTGCTATCTCCAGTAATACTCAACGTATTTGCAATGCTACTTCCTTTTATTGTGCTAGTAACAGTATTGCTGTCTCCAGCGATTGTCATAGTGCTAGTTACGTTGGTACAGGCTGTGGTACCATCGCCACAGGTAAAGGTTATTTGATTAGTATCACCTGTGACAGTTTTTGTAATCGTATTACCATTACCTACTACAGTATAATCTATGATGTTGCCGTCGCCAGTTTGACTGGCTGTCAATGTGTTTGTGCTTCCGGTTATTTTACTTTGGTTATTAAGACCGCTGTTTCCTACTCGGTTGGTGCTGCCTACCTGAGTAATTGTTACAGTGTTAGAACTACCTGCTTGTTCTATATAAACTGTGTTGTTAGCGTATGCTCCTGAACCCCAAAACATGGCCGCCATAATGAAAGCCATTTTACCATAATTATTTTTAATCATTTTCGCTCCTTGGTACTGTTATTGTTATTATTGTACCTTATTTTTTAAAGAATCCAACCCTATTTGGTTCTTTTTATTTTGTTTTAACTGATTCTCCTCCAGTATTTTTTCCGTCATCGGACTTAGGTACTGGGGGTGTCGCTTCGGATTCGATTTTGGATGTGGTGTTTTTTTGAACCAACTCATCTTTTTTCTCCTCTGATTTATAAGACCAATGGCCTTTCTTTTCTCCCTCACGAATCAATTCTATCACTGCTGCATGAATCGCTAATTGAATAGCCTTATTCATTGATTCGTTCGTGGCAGATCCTGTTTCTAATTCTAATGCTTTAGTGCCTGCTTCATAAAATCTTAAAACACCAGCCTTGTCTTGGAAACTGTAAACACTCTTAGAAATATTAACTACAGTTAGTACTTCACCGGTAGATACTGATACTGCTCTAAGACTAATTGTAACTTCGTCTTGTCTGTATTCTGTGCTAGCCCCAATGCCTAATAATCTAGCTCCGGAACCACCACTCATTGTGTTACTATCATAGCCTATGATACCACCTTCGAGTATCATTCCAGCGAACAGCATAGGTGGTAAAGGTTGTGCTTTATCACCTTGATACAGTTCTCTCATTTGACGTATCAGTTGTCTTTCTTTGATAAGATTATCTAATCCGCCTCTTTCGAGAACTTTAAACCATTTACCACTGCCTACTTCCTGTAGACTTTTCACAAGGTATGCATCTGCTCCTTGAGTCACAGCAGAGCTTAGACTTGCGATATTTTGACTAGCCTTACGTTGGCCAGTCATATCTCTAAAATTATAGACTGCTACAGGTATAGATCCGCTTTGGGGTTCTTTTAGATTTGATTCAGCTTTAAGAGCTGGTTTTGTTACTTTGGGATCATCGAAGCTACGAACAGCATTACCTACTGTTCCGCAACCTGCTAAAAATAATGCCAAAGCCAGGGGTGTTAATTTAATTAAGGTGCTAGCCATCCGAAATCTCCAATTGGTACTGTCATTGTTGTTACATTTCCGTTTTCATCTCTTATGGTAATCTCTATCAGACTACCTGCCTTGGTGTAGGTAATTGTACCACCGTTGAACGCAAATGTTCCGGATGCTTGGGTGCCTTGCCCCTCAAATAATTTTTCAGTGATTTGTCTTGCTAATTCGTTATAAACACGACTTTCTAAGTTTGCAACGAATTTGGCCATAGTCGTATTTTTAGCATCTTGTTCTGCTTTTAAAGCATCTGCTTTTTTTTCTGCAGCAATAGCTAATTTACGACTGAGTTCTTGACCGTAAATGGTCAATGCATGACTGGAATATCCTACTCCAGAAAATGATGGACTGTTGAATTGATGGACAAGTTCAGCAGACTGACTTGCCGTCGATAAGGATAAAAATATCCCTAAAGATACTAACGTTTTCTTCATCGGTTCGCTCCCGGTTACTAATTATTTAGTGAACCGGTCTATAAAATTATAGTACGAGTTAAACCAACAGAATGTACGCAATACCTAGATAGGTAAATTGATGAGCGAATTGATCTAAACCAAATTGATTCCAGAATTGTGGTTTAGTGTTGTCTTTGCATCCGTATTTTACTTTTACGAAATCTATTATGTAGTGTAAAATGCCTTCTGAAAATGCAACAATTAAAATTGTAAAACCGGATAGAGGATGGATGAAATTAAATGCCAATAGAGCTACTAATGTATAGGCGACATGATCACTGCTGTGACTAATTCCAACAGGATCTAACCAAACTCCTTTTTTTACGGTCTGTAAATAAGTTTGGACTTTAAAATCTGCGTACCAGTGTTTAACCTGCAGAAATAATAAAAGTAGTAGTATTTCCATTTATGCTATTTATATAGCGTTTTTACTAAATTTCAGGAAAAAGGCAGTCCTGTATAAAAATCCTTACATCTTCCTGATTTAAACCTAAACTAGCCATAACTTTAGGAGTATGTGGATTCATTTTTTGATTTTGAGCGTAATAGTTTTGCTCAAAAGTAGCATCTGCTACTTTATTATTGGTTTCTCCTACTGTTTCTACGTAATGGTTTATTAGGATATGTGCTAGACTTTCAATTTGAGATAATTCAGACTCGTCGCTGACATTTCCAGCAGCTACCATATTTGAACTAAAAATACGCTGTGCCCAATCTGGAAGTTCTCGTTTTTTGATCCAATCGTATCTACTGACTTCTTCGGCGAAGTATTGATTCATTGGATGATTGCGATCTGTGGTTGGACTATAATCTATGAAACAGCCTGTGATCTTATTTTTTCCTGCGATAACATCAAAACCAAAAATGGGTGCCGGGTTATGGATATGAGGAAATACACAACAGTGCATCATCCAGAGGCCCTTTGTGGATCGGGCATCAACTACGTCGATATGAGCTCTGCGATAATTGCTACTAGTCCATACCCTGTTTACCCAACCCGGCTGATTGAAACGTTCCATCCCTGGTTCAAATGATTCGATACCAGATTCGTTAAATTTTTTAGTTAATAGATTCTGTATCTCTATCAGTTTCGACCATACCGCAGACATTTAATACCTATATGTTTCTAACTTATAAGGACCATCGACTTCAACATTAATGTATGCAGCCTGGTTAACGGTTAAATTGGTTAACGTGGCGCCAATCTGATCTAAATGCAATCTGGCAACCTTCTCATCTAACTTTTTAGGAAGTAGATATAGTTTTCCAATTTCGTATTTGTCGGGATTATTGAATAAATCGATCTGTGCTAATGCTTGATTAGTAAAACTGTTACTCATAACATAGCTAGGGTGACCAGTGGCACAACCTAGATTTACCAGTCTGCCTTTAGCTAGAACTATAATTCTTTTTCCGTCAGGAAAAATTACGTGATCGACCTGCGGTTTGATTTCATCCCATACGCAGTTTTTTAAACTAGCAATATCAATTTCACTGTCAAAATGTCCTATGTTGCACACAATAGAATTGTTTTTCATTCTAGACATATGATTGTAAGTTATGACATCTATGTTTCCTGTGGCTGTGACAAAAATGTCTGCTTTGTCTGCTGCATACTCCATGGTCACTACTTTATAACCTTCCATAGCAGCCTGCAACGCACAGATAGGATCAACTTCTGTAATCCATACTTGGGCCGACAAAGCTCGGAGAGACTGTGCAGAACCTTTGCCTACATCTCCATAACCACATACTACAGCTATCTTGCCTGCTATCATTACATCAGTAGCTCTCTTGATCGAGTCAACTAGACTTTCGCGGCAACCGTATAAGTTATCGAATTTTGATTTCGTTACACTATCGTTGACATTGATAGCTCTGAGATGCAGTGTTCCTTTAGAAATCCTCTCTAACAGTTTATGAATGCCGGTTGTGGTTTCCTCAGTTACGCCTATGATATCTTTTAATAAATCGGGATACTTGTCGTGTACAAAGGCTGTTAGATCGTGACCGTCGTCTAAAAGCATATTTGGTTTCCAGTTATTTGGTCCTGATATTGTTTGTTCTATACACCACCAATATTCTTCTTCGGTCTCGCCTTTCCAAGCGAATACCGGAATACCTTTAGAAGCCAATGCTGCTGCTGCATGATCTTGTGTTGAAAAGATATTACAACTAGACCATCTTACCTCTGCTCCTAAATCTATAAGAGTTTCTATTAGAACAGCAGTCTGCACAGTCATATGTAGACTACCTGCGATTCTTGCCCCCTTTAGAGGAAACTTATTTTTATATTCTTTTTTAATCGCCATTAATCCGGGCATTTCTGTTTCGGCGATCGCTATTTCTTTTCTTCCCCAGTCAGCTAACTGTATGTCTGCGATTTTATAATCCATTTTATTCCTTATTCAAATCTTGCATAATTTTTATTGCCCATTCAAAGGCTACACGAGCTTCGTCACCTAAGTCATCTGTTAGCTCTGCACGTATCTGTTCCTTGAGTTTTTCTGGATCTTTAAACTTGTAAAAACGTCCTTGTCCAGGTACACGTTTGGCAATCATTTGGCCGCCATATAGATCTCCCATATGACGACAATAAAGATGTGCCTTGATAAGATGTTTTCTTTCTGGGTCATTGATCAGTTCTAACAGATAATTATGGTATCCGATAGTAGACGGTAACCATTTAAAATCGTGATCTTTTCCAGCTAGTTCGATAAAATCTTGATAGATCGGCCAGGCCCTTTCAATGTCCGGGAGGCTGGCAAAATTACCTAGTATTTTGTTACCCATTTCGATAGGTTGATAAACCAAAACCATTTGCCATAGGTAGTTGGCGTAGTCCTCTTTAGATATAGATCCGCTTAAAAGTTTTTTAGCAAACTCTGTACGTTCTGCATCTGAATGTAAATCTTTAGTTATTTCTCGTAAGCTCATAGTGTGTTATTTACACCTTAGAAATTTTCAACATTAATAATAAGAGATCTTTTTCACTATCGAATTTAATGAAAAAGGTATTGCTATTGTTTTTTTGATACTGCCATTTGATACCTAATTTTCCAAATGACTGTTCTATTGTTCTAATGAAATTTAATCTTCCTTGTTTTCCTAGAGTAGCTGCTGGAGTTCGATAATCTTTGATAAGTGCCCAGTGACCGAATCTTTTTGACCCTACATTCTGATAAGAAATTATTTTATAATTTTCCTGGATCATTCTCTTTCTAAATTAATCTGTAACGGAAATCCGTTCAATCTAGAAAGTTTAGTAGATTCTACTGATTTGTGCTCAGCTATTTCGTAATTAAAAACACCTACTACAGCGGAGCCAGTGTTGTGTATTTCTAGAGTAAGATCTTTAGCAGTATCTTCTCTATGTTTAAAAATCGAAGTTAACAACTCAATGACGAATTCCATAGGTGTTTGATCGTCATTTAAAAATACTACTTTCCATAAAGATGGAGGTTGCAGATTAACTTTAACTTTTTCTTCTGTTTTGATTTCTGTGCTCATTAGTTGCTCCGGTAATAGTGGGGGATTTCTCCCCCACTAATATTACTTAACCTCTACGATATCGATTACCTTAGGTTTGGCAGACTCTGGAATATTTCTTACCAATTTGATAGAAAGCATGCCATTTTGTGTTTCTGCACCAACCACCTCAATATATTCTGCTAAGGGAAATTCCTTAACAAAATCACGAGTAGCTAGACCTCGATGTATGTATACCATATCAGTGCTTTCATTTGATGTTTGACTTTCGCCTTTGATGATCAGCACGTTGTCTTCTACGGTTACATTGATTTCGTCTTTCTTGAAACCAGTAACAGCGATTTGAATCTCATACTGATTCTCACCAGTTTTGAGAATGTTGTGTGGGGGATAGTTGTTAGAAACGCTGTTAGCGAATCGTCTTTCCATTTGGTCGAACATAGTGTCGAAACCAATAAGTGCTCTATTAATGGCGTCTAGTCTTGCTAGTTGATTGTTCATAATAATCTCCTTATAAAGTAAGATGAACTGGGCTCTATGCCCTATTACTGACCCTCACCCGAGTGATCTGTAATTCTGTTTTCTGTTTCTTGAAGAGTTTCTTCTGCTATAAGTTTAGAAACTTCTTCAATTACAGATTGTTCTTGTTTTCTAAAGACAGTATCCCAATTAGAATCGAAAGTTTTTTTATCGACACTGTATGGACGCGGTCTACTACCTTTACCTGCCTCAGCCATTTTTATTCCTTCTTTTCTGTAAACGTAGCATCTACTACGTTATCATCGGATGGATTATTGCCAGTTGCTTCTTGAGCTGGCTGACTTTCTTTAGCCTGCTTTTTTTCTAACAGAGTTTTCATTGCCGGATAAACTTTGTTAAGTTCTTCTGTGATCTTATCTTTGTCGTCGCCCTTTGTGGCTTCTCCAACAGCATTGATAACATCCTCAAGTTGCTTAACTTCATCTTCGGTAAGTTCGCTACGATACTCTTCAAGATCTTTTTTAACTTCGTGCATCTGAGCTTCAGCTGAATTCTTAGTATCGATTAGTTCTCTAGCTTTCTTATCTGCTTCGGCATTAATCTCGGCATCACGAATCATTTGTTCAATTTGTTCTTTGCTTAGACCGGAATCAGACTTGATAGTGATCTTATTTTCTTTGCCTGTATTTTTATCTTTGGCAGAGATATTCATGATGCCATTGGCATCAACATCGAAAGTAACTTCGATCTGCGGAAGTCCTCTACGGGCAGGAGCAATGCCTTCTAGGTTGAATTCGCCTAACAGTTTATTGTGTTGAACGAGTTCTCTTTCTCCCTGGACCACTTTGATAGTCACGGCAGGCTGATTATCTTCGGCTGTGCTGAATGTCTGACTTGCTTTAGTAGGAATCGTAGTATTCTTTTGAACAAGTTTAGTCATTACTCCGCCTAACGTTTCGATACCTAAACTTAGAGGAGTAACGTCAAGTAACAACACGTCATTGCGATCGCCGCCCAACACAGCACCTTGGATAGCAGCACCAACTGCCACTGCTTCGTCTGGGTTGACATCTTTACGTGGTGCTTTGCCAAACAACTTTTCAACTTCTTCTTGCACTTTAGGCATACGTGTCTGGCCGCCAACAAGAATAACTTCGTCAATGTCAGCAGCAGTAACACCTGCGTCTTGCATAGCGATGCGGCAAGGAGCCAGTGAACGATTAATAAGATCTTCGACCAGGCTTTCTAATTTTGCCTTTGTTAATTTTACTACTAGATGCTTAGGACCACTTGCATCGGCTGTGATGTAAGGTAAGTTAACTTCTGTCTGTGTACTGTTTGATAATTCAATTTTAGCTTTTTCAGCAGAGTCTTTTAAACGCTGAAGGGCCAATACATCTTTAGTTAAATCAACGCCTTGTTCTTTCTTGAACTCCTCGACTAAGTAGTCCATAATGCGTTGATCGAAGTCTTCACCACCTAGGAATGTGTCGCCATTCGTTGACAATACTTCAATTTGTTTGTCGCCATCTACATTCGCGATTTCAATGATCGATA
>Ga0315906_10010360_pt1 | contig 10960 bp, 5 predicted proteins | sample LakEriMetagenome_4_FD_203526 | JGI IMG/M metagenome (GOLD analysis project Ga0315906, IMG submission 203526) | Freshwater fungal communities from buoy surface, Lake Erie, Ohio, United States - Buoy 2 MA122 | ecosystem: Environmental > Aquatic > Freshwater > Lake > Lake biofilm | place: USA: Lake... | reverse complement strand
CACATTTACAGAAGGGACGCGAGAAAAATTGCCTTTTGAAATGCAAATTAGTATTTCGAAAAGACCGCAGCACGCGCCCTTCCGCTTCTCATTGGTGTATGAAAATTTGCAGAAATGGGATTTGACTTATGTCAATCCAAATGCAACGCTCGTGACAGATCCGATTACTGGAGAAATCATCGAAGAAAAGAAATTTGAATTGGGTGATCAGTTTATGCGTCACTTGGTTTTTGGAACAGAATTTTTACTTTCAGAAAGTTTTAATTTCCGTGTAGGATACAACTACAGAAGAAGACAAGAACTAAAGCTCCAAGACAAACCCGCAATGGCAGGAATATCTTTCGGTTTGGGTATCCGAGTAAAACGCTTAGACATCTCCTACGCCCGCGCCATCTATCACGCCGCCGGCCCCGCCAACCATTTCACCTTCGCCTTCAAAGTTTGATAGTTTCGCAGCAGCCCCGAAGGGGCGTATTAAAGTAGGGTAGTTTGATAGTTAACACAAGTGCAACCAAATGCACCCAAGTGAACACAAATGATTAATGCATTTTAATATTTGGGTTCATTTGTTTCCATTTGAGTTCATTTGAGTTCACTTTTTTTATAACTTCACACTTCATACTTCACACTTCACATTTCCCCATTCCCCCATTCCCCCATTCCCCCATTTCCCCATTCCCCCATTCCCCCATTCCCCCATTCCCCCATTTCCCCATTCCCCCATTTCCATGAAATATACGGCCGCTTTCATCCTCCCCCTCCTCACCGTTGTGTCATTCCTTTCGGAAGGGGTAGCAACGTTTTCCCCTTTGATATTCGCGTTCGTCTGCGTGCCTATCATTGATCAATTGTTGGGGGAGAATAAATACAATTTGTCGAGCACTGAAGTAGAGAAAATAAAGAGCAGTCGTCTATTTGATTGGATGCTCTATGGAGCAGTTATTTCACATTTGTGTTTGTTCGTTTGGTTTATATTCTTTCTCCAATTTTGGAATATCGATGTTTTGAGCAATGCAGGTCATATCTCAGCAATGGGTTTAATGTGTGGAGTTTTTGGTATTAACGTCGCTCATGAACTAGGGCACCGCACCGATAAGTTCAATCAGTTTTTATCGAAAGTGATGTTGACCACCTCCTTGTACAATCATTTTTTTGTAGAGCATAACCGCGGACATCATCGCAATGTCGCGACACATGAAGATGCTGCTACAGCTAGAAAAGGGGAGATGTTGTATGTATTTTGGATCAGAGCCGTGATAATGGGTTGGATATCGGCGTGGAAAATTGTTTCAAAGGAGAGAAGACGTAAAAATCTTAGCGTTTCTTCATTGGGTAATGAAATGTTTCAGCTGCAATTAGCCCAAGTAATAATGATTTTTACTATCGGATTTTTCATGGACTGGTGGATTGCCCTCAATGTCTGTATAGCTGCAATAATTGGAATCATATTACTAGAAACAGTCGATTATATCGAACATTATGGACTGGAAAGAAAGCGAATCAATGAACACCGCTATGGAGACGTTACTCCAATTCATTCTTGGAATGCGGATTTTGTTTTGGGGAGATTGGTTTTGTTTGAATTGACCAGACACAGCGATCATCACACTACACCAAGCAAACATTATCAATTGCTTGATTCTAAAAAAGAGGCGTCTACGCTCCCCGCAGGTTACCCCACAATGATGCTGTTGGCCTTGATTCCCCCACTATGGTTTTTTGTCATGGACAGGCGCATTCCGAATGGGTAACTTGCAAGTCTCCTGAAGTTTTGCTTATACTTGCACCATGAAAAAGACAGCACTATTTCTCATTCTTGCCACACTTGTTTTTACATCATGCAAGGAGATGGCAAATAATAATGCCCAACAAGAAGGTGCATTTTCGTTCAACAAGGAAACTATCGGGTCATACCTTGGAGATACGCTTTTGATTGATGGACCAGCCATTGTAATTAATCCATATGCGGAGGACAAGGACATGGCTGGCAAGGATATCAATGAAGTTGAAAAAGAATTGAACCAACTTAAGAAGGAATTGGATATGAAATATAAGAATGAGCATTATTCTGTTTTTATTTCAAAACGGAATTATGTGCTGTTCGATAACAAAGAGTCTGGATTTGGACAAATCACGTATTACCCTTTCAATCGATACAACCGTATGGTAGTAATAATGCCAGGTCGAGGGGCAAAGAGTTTTGATAATTGGAATGATCTACAAAGTATTGAGGAGTTAATTCATCCGAAGGTTGAAATGTCTCCTAAGGTTCAAGAGTCCATAGAAATGGAAAAATTAGAAAAAGAGGAAAAAGAAATTTCCAAGGATGCTGCAATTAAAGAAGTGAAATAAAAAAAACAAGAGATATGAAAAATATTTTAGGATTATTGGTGGTGGTATCAATGCTAATGACAAGTTGCGGCGTGGGTTCTGGTGACAAGAGTAACTTGAATGATAGTGACTCAACAGAAGTTCTTCCTGCCACAGGTGGTGCGAATGAGAAAGTATTTAAATCTACTGGAGAAGTGGCGATTGCTTTTTCTCCAAGCAGAGAAGAAATGGAAAATGGAAAAAAAATTACGACAGAACAACTAAACGAATTTAATAATTGGTACAGAAACATAGTGGTTCCTGCTTGCAAAGGAAAGGGTATTGAAACATATCAATCTACAGAAGATAATATTATGTTGAAGATATCTGAAAAGGAGCGTTTCACTATTTTGAGAACTGCCTTGCCACAGCCTTTTGGATTGATTATTTCGAAGCAAGGAAGCAAACCGATTCTAATGAATGAACTTGTTTCTCAAGCCAAATTGGATTCTGTTCTCAACACTTTTAATTAATTTTTACTATGAAATTTCGCCCTGGTGTTTTGACAGGTGATGACGTTACTGCATTATTGAATGATGCAAAGGAAAATGGCTATGCACTTCCTGCTGTAAATGTGATCGGAACAAACTCAATAAACGCTGTTCTTGAAACAGCTCGCGATGTAAACTCGCCAGTGATTATTCAATTCAGCAATGGAGGTGGTGCGTTTTATGCAGGAAAAGGCTTGAAGAACGATGGTCAAAATGCTGCAGTGCTAGGTTCGGTGAGCGGCGCGCAACACATCCACATGATGGCAGAAGCCTACAATGTGCCAGTGATTATTCATACAGATCATTGCGCAAAGAATCTTCTAGCTTGGATGGATGGGATGCTTGATCATGGTGAAAAGTTTTTTGAAAGAACAGGAAAGTCACTCTTCAGCAGTCACATGTTAGATTTAAGTGAAGAACCTCTTCATGAAAATATTGAGATCTCAGCAAAGTACCTTGAGCGCATGGCGAAAATGGGTATTACACTAGAAATAGAATTGGGCGTGACCGGTGGTGAAGAAGACGGAGTAGACAATTCGGATGTTGACAGTAGTAAACTATACACACAACCAGAAGACGTAGCCTATAGCTACGAAAATTTAATGAAAGTGAGTCCTCGCTTTACAGTAGCTGCTGCGTTTGGTAACGTTCATGGTGTCTACAAGCCAGGAAATGTGAAATTGCAGCCAATAATCTTAAAGAATTCTCAGGATTTTGTAAAAGCAAAGTTTGGAACGAACGATAAGCCTGTGAATTTTGTATTCCATGGTGGAAGTGGTTCTACTCAAGAAGAAATTCGCGAGGCGATAAGCTATGGTGCTGTAAAAATGAACATTGATACAGATATGCAGTATGCCTATATGGAGGGTATCCGAAATTACATGGCTGATAAATCAGGATATCTACAATCGCAGATTGGCAATCCTGAAGGAGCAGATAAACCAAATAAAAAGCATTACGATCCGCGCGTTTGGTTGAGAGAAGGGGAGAAGACCCTTATCACTAGATTAAGAGCAGCTTTCGAAGATCTGAACTGTCTTGACAGAAACTGACGACCAACGACCAACGACCAACGACTAGTGACCGGTGACCAGTGACCGACGACCGACGACCAGTGACCAACTACCAGAGATTTGGCATATAATATTAATACAACAAGAGCAACCGAAGGTTGCTCTTGTTGTTTCCTGCAGTCACCAGTCACCAGTCACTAGTCGTTAGTCACTCGTCGTTAGTCACCAGTCGTTGGTCACCAGTCGTCGGTCACCAGCCGTCGGTCACCAGCTAAGTGCTTTGTTTTCAGAAAAATGCATTTTGCACAAAAAAAAAGTGGGCCCAAGGCATCCATTTTATCAAATTTCGTCCTAACATTGCGTATGCTTATCCTTAACAAGCATCCTTAACAAATTTAATTAATCAAAACCAAATTTTCTATGAGCAACAAATACTCATTGGGCCGAACGAAATGGCTCAGGTATTCTTGGCTACTTGTAGTAGCATTTTTGTTCTCTCAAAGCGCGCAGGCACAAATAAGTGCTTACTCGTTTTCTTCTAGCGCTGGTACATACACTCCACTCGTTGGTGGAACAGTGTTGAACACAGCAACTAGAACTTTCGATGATAACAGTTACAACGCGTTACCAATCGGATTTAACTTCAATTACAATGGTACTGTTTACACTACAGTATCTGCCAATTCGAATGGTTTTATCGAGATGGGCAATACTGCTAGTTCAAGCACCGCTGCTCTAACTGCTCGTCCTAACGCTATCGTTGGTTTGAACAGAGACTTGGCTTCTGGATTTGCACTAGCGGGTAACCGTACTATTGGCAGCCCAGACCTTTCTGCTGTGATTAACACGAGCGGTGCATTGCCAGGAATGGTTATTTCTACATCTGTTGGTGGTTGGACTGCTGGAACAGCTACAATTTTGTCGACAACAGCATCAACGGTGACAATGTCATCAAATGCAACTGGTGCGACAACAGCTACCAATCACGCGTTCAACTTTAATGGTACCGCAACACAGAACCCTTCACAAATCAGTTATTTGACTACTGGTGCTGTGGGTAGCCGTGTGTTCACTATTGAATTCCACAGAGTGAAACGTTTTGGAACTACAGTTGCTAACGTAAATGGTGACTACTTCTCATTCCAAATTCAACTTTTTGAAGGTTCAAACAACATTAACATTGTTTATGGTCCTTGCGGTACAGCTGCAACTACTACTCTTAGTAACACTTTTGGTGTTGGTTTAACTGGTGCAGCGGTTTCAGACTTCAACGTTAGAACTACAACTACAAACTGGTCTGCTACTACTGCTGGTGGAGCAAACTCAGCTACTTGCAGCATTACTCCTTCTATTTTGCCAGCATCAGGTTTGACTTTTGCTTGGTCACCTCCTCCTGTGTGCTCTGGTACGCCAACGGCTGGAACTACAACAGCTCCGCTTACATTGGCTTGCTATAATGCAAGTTTCACGTTGAACGTGTCTGGTGCAACTTCTGGTGTTACAGGTTTGACCTATGAGTGGGAAACTTCTCCAGATGGTATCACATGGACTCCAACTGGTGTTGTAACTGCTACATATACAGTTACTCAAACAACTGCAACACAATACCGTCGTCGTATTACTTGCGCAGGTTCAGATGCTTGGTCTACACCAATTAGCATCGGCCAAAATGTGGTTACACAATGCTATTGCATTCCAGTGTCTTCCTATGGTTGCGCAGACGGTGACGTTATCGCTCAGGTAATTTTGAATACTCTTGACAACAATACTGGAACTGGTTGTCCAAGTGACCCAACTCCAGGAAACCAAGGTATCAATCAGAACGGTACTGGCTATAGCGATTATACCAACTACTCCTCTAATCCTTCGTTAACTACAGCGCTACAAGCGGGTGGTTCTTATTCTTGTACTGTTTATGCTGGTCAATATCCTGAGGGATATGCTGCATGGATTGACTACAACGATGATGGTATATTTGATAACGTTACTGAGAGAATTGGTAATTCAAATGGACAAGTTGCAGGTTCTGGAATTGCAGGAGTTCTTGGATCATCTGCTTCTTTCCCAATCAATTTGGCTTGTAATCCTCCACTAGGTGAGCATAGACTTCGTATTCGTGCGATGTACAACACAAATGGTTCTGCTGTTGTACCATGCACCAACAACTCTTATGGTGAGGTGGAAGACTATTTGGTGACCATCACTACTCCAGTGGCTTGCCCAGCTCCAATTGGTTTGGCTGCATCTAATGCTACAACTACATCTGTAGATTTAGCTTGGACTGCGGGTTGTGTTGAAACCGCTTGGGATATCGAGTACGGTCCTACAGGATTTACTCCAGGTACAGGTACAATCGTTTCTGTAACTGGTACTCCAGCAACTACACTTTCAGGTCTTACTGGTGGCACTGCTTATGACTTCTATGTAAACGCAGATTGCGGTGTAGTAGATGGTCTTAGCGCTCAATTTGGTCCTGTTCAAGGATTGACACTCGCTGCAAATGACAATTGTGGTTCAGCGACTGACTTGGCTACATTGACTAGCCCTTACACAGGTTCTTTAGCTGGCACAGCAGATGATTTAGACCCATGCGGTACTTTCCTTGGTGGTAGTGATGTTGTATTCTCGATTGACGTTGCAGACGGAAACGTATTGACCATTGGTCAGACTTCTAACAACTATGACTCATATGTGAGCGTATTCTACGGTGGCGCTTGCCCAGGTACAACTGAAATTACGTGTTTTGATGACCCAGACGTACAAAACATCGAGTGGTACAATAACACAGGCTCTACACAGACTGTTTATTGGGTACAAGATGCATACAGCGGAGCAGGCACATACACGTTAGCTTGGACTAACGTTCCAGCTCCAACTTGCGGTAATCCTACAGCAAGTGGTATCGCACCAGGTGCCTACAATGTTACTTTCACAGTGAATCCGAATCCATTATTTGGAGTAGCTTCAGGTTATGAGTACGAAATCGTTCCTACTACAACTACTCCAACAGGTGTAGGTACAGCTTCTGCAACTGCAACTGTTTTCGGTGCAGGTACACTTACAGCTTCTACAACTTACGATCTATATGTTCGTACAGATTGCGGTGCGGGTGGATTTAGCAACTGGGTAGGACCTTATACTTTCACAACTACTCCTCCTCCTCCAGCAAACGATGATTGCGTGAACGCAATAGCAGTTACTTGCGCAGGAACTCCAGTTTCGGGTACTACAGTTAACTCAACTCTTGACTTCAACTACGTAAACGCTGGTGCGGGTGGATCTAATACAACTGAGCGTGGTGTATGGTACTCACTTGCGGGTGATGACCAAGCATATACAATCAATACTTGTTCTGCTACTTCATACGACTCACGTATTTCAGTTTTTTCTGGAACATGTGGAGCACTTGTTCCAATCACTGGTAACGATGATAATAGCAGCTGTACTGCAGGTACTACACTATCTTCTGAAGTAACATTCAACGCTTATACTGGTACAACGTACTATATCTTGGTTCACGGTTATCAATTTGGTACTTCGTTGTCTACAACAGGTGCATTTGATATGAACATTTCATGTTCAGTTCTTTGTTTGCCAATCCCTGGTAACGACGAGTGTGCTAACGCTACTGTATTGACAGGTTCACAAACTTGCACTAATACTTCAGGCAACAACACTTGCGCATCTCCATCTACAACTTTGGCGAATCCTGGTGCATTCAGTTCATTTGCAACATTGAACGATGTATGGTACACATTCACTCCAACTTATGCTGACAATTCGTTGACCATTACCAATGGTACTGCTCTTCAAATGGGTCTTGCATTCTACAGTGGAACTTGTGGAGCATTCACTCCATTGTATAGCAATGCAAACATGGTAAGTGGTGTTCCACTTAACTTGACAGGTTTCACAATTGGTGTTACTTATTACGTTCGTGTTCTTAGCACAGTAGCTAACGCTGGTACATTTGACATTTGCGTAGTTGAGTATCCTTGTGCTACTCCAACTGCTGCAACTGCAACTGCAACTTCAAACACTACTGTTGACGTAGCTATCACAGGTGCTGCAGGTGATTATATCATCGAGTACGGTCCTGTAGGATTCATTCCAGGTTCTGCTGGTACTGCTGGTGTTGGTGGAACTATCGTTTCTACAAGCACGCTTACAACTACAGTTACTGTAGCTGCTGACAACAACTATGACTTCTATGTACGTAAAGATTGTTCTGGTACTGCAGAAGGATATAGCTTCCTTACTTATGCTGGTTCAGTTACTACTTACACTGTAGTTCCAACAACAGGTTCTGCTTCAATCACTACTTGTTCTGCAACTATCTATGATAGCGGTACAACAGGTGATTACTTGACTGATTGTGATGGTACTCTAGTTATCGAGCCAGCTTCTGCAAGTAGCATCCTAGTATTAGGTGGTACTTATGCTATTGAGGATGGAGTTGATGACTATCTTGAAGTATACGAAGGTGTAGGTACTGGCGGAACATTGTTGGCAACATACAATGGCACAGGAACTATTGCTGTGCAAGCAACTGCTCCAAACACAGCTCTTACAGTTCGTTTTGTGTCAGACTGGTGGAACCTTAACGGTCCTAATGGTGGATTTGTAATTACTACATCTTGTCAAGAGGTTTGTACAGACATTCCAAGTGCTGCTGCCCTCACAGGTAACGCATCAGTTTGTCCTGACCAACCAGTAGACATCGAATTGGTTTCTCCAGAAATCGGTTTGAACTATATCTGGCAAAAGCGTACAACTTCTGGTGGAGTTTGGACTACAATTGCAGGTGAGACTGGACCAATGTTGTCTACTACTCAAACTGTAAATACAGAATACCGTGCTCGTTTGAACTGCGACTTTTACAATAATGGTGGCGCTACAGTTCCAACGCAATCTTGGTTCGTTACAATGAACGCTCCAAGTGCTTGCTATTGCACTCCAACATATTCAAGTGGTACAGGCTTTGGTGACTTTATTGAAGCTGTTTCTTGCGGAACAATCAATAACGTAACTGGTGCAGGTGGTAGCCCATACTTCCAAGTATTTGCTGCTACTCCTACAACAACTACAACGTTCAACGCAGGTGGTCAGTATGTACTTAACGTTACTACTGGAACTTACACTCAGAACGATGTATCTGCATGGATTGACTTTAACCAAAGTGGTTCATTTGAAGAAGGTGAGCGTCTTGGTCAAGCAGAAAACCTTGGTACAAATGAGGTGGCAACATTCTACTTCACTGTGGCTCCTGGTGCAACTCTTGGTAACACAATTCTTCGTGTTCGTGAAGCAGATACATTTGGTGCAATATCTCCATGTGCTCCTCTAAGTTATGGTGAAACTGAAGATTATCCTGTGTCTATCGTTGCGGGAGTATCTAATGATGCTATTTCCAACGCAACAATGGTATCTCCTCCAGTTTACCCGGCTTGCTTGAACCTATCAGGTAACCTAGCTTTGGCTACTGATGATCCATTGGATGCTTCAACTGCAGCAGATCTTTGGTACTCATTCGTTGCTTCTTCAAACGCTTGCCGTATCGTTGTTTCAGGCGGTACAGCTACTAATACTGAAGTTGAAATTCAAGGTAGCTCATCTGCTTTTGCACCTTCTATTCAAACAGAAAACTCACAAAGTTCAAACGGTAATGAGATCTTGATCACTGACGATCTTACCGCTGGTGTTCAATACTGGGTAGCTGTGCGCAACGCTGGTGGTGTTGCTGGTACATTCTCAATTTGTATCCAATCATTGGCTGCGTCTACTTGTGACAACGGTCCGAACTTCGCTAGCCTTTGCAGCAGCTTCAAAGCTGACTGGGCAGGTACAGGTTCTTACACTGCAACATTTAGAAGTGTTAGCAATCCATTGAACGTGTATACTTACACTACAGGTTATAGCTCTTGGATTCCATTGAGTGTAGTTCCTGGTACCGTTGGTAACCCATCAGCTGGTGGACTTCAGTATGGTCAAAGCTATGATGTAACTGTTGCATCTAACTTCACTTTGCCAAATGCAAACGGTGATGCTCAATCTGCAGTTGCAGTTTCTGCTGCTCCAACTTGTACGATTTCTATCGCGCCAGTGGCTGCTATTAACATGGGATCTACATATGCTTCAACTTCTTCAGGAAGTATCAGCATTCCAGGTACTAACCCACGTGTTCAAAATTCATGGATCCAAACTGACTTGTTCGTTTGCGGTGCAATTGGATACACTTGGTCTGTAACTGAGGTTGACTACTTGAACGCTTCTGCAGGTCTTCCAGTTGAAGTTATTACTACTTCAAGACAAATGCGTTTGTGGCCAGCTAACATCCCAAGTATGGCTGCTGGTAAGCGTTACAAAGTGGAAGTAGCACCAGTCTTCGCATGGGGCACTGGTACTTACAATTCTGCAAGTACTCGTTACTTACAAATTGCGGGTTCTGCTGGTATGGTTGCTGAAAACAACGACAACGAAGTTGTTCTTGTTGACAGAACAACTGAAACTGGTGTATTCGCTTCATTGTATCCAAACCCAAGCAATGGTGAGATGGTTAACATCAACATCGCTGGTATCGAATCTGAATCAGTGAATATCCGCATCATGGACGCATCTGGTCGCACAGTATGGAGCAACAACTTCTTCGTAGAAGGATTGCTTGCAACAACTGTAAACTTTGATCGCCCATTGGCTGCAGGTGTTTACATGGTTGAAATGACTTACAACGGTGAGGTTTCTACTCAACGTATGATAGTTCAGAAATAAGACTTTCTTTTAAGTCCAAATATGAAAGGGCCCCGCAAGGGGCCCTTTCTTTTTTCTTCATTTTGTCAAAGTGTACATTGTACACTTTTTTGCTATATTCGACCCACAAACCACAATAAACCTCATGGAACAACGCAAACTGGGATTCTGGGAAATCTGGAATATGAGCTTTGGATTCCTCGGAATTCAATTCGGATTCGAACTCCAAAACTCAAACGTGAGTCGCATCTTTGAAACGCTTGGCGCCAACAAAGACGAGATTCCAATCCTCTGGATTGCTGCACCGCTAACAGGGTTGCTTGTACAACCAATCATTGG
>Ga0315906_10010358_pt1 | contig 10961 bp, 8 predicted proteins | sample LakEriMetagenome_4_FD_203526 | JGI IMG/M metagenome (GOLD analysis project Ga0315906, IMG submission 203526) | Freshwater fungal communities from buoy surface, Lake Erie, Ohio, United States - Buoy 2 MA122 | ecosystem: Environmental > Aquatic > Freshwater > Lake > Lake biofilm | place: USA: Lake... | reverse complement strand
TTAGAAAATTTGTTTTCAAGAAAAGTTGATTTGGTTGAGGAACAAACGCTGAAAAACCCTATTTTGATTAAATCTATCGAAAACTCAAAGTCACTTATTTATGGATGAACGGATTTTAAAGTGGCTTTTCGACATTCAAATTGCGATTGATGAAATTGACGGATTCTTTTTTGGGAAAGAGCGAGATTTCAACGAATACAAGAAAAATTTAATGTTAAAAGAGCAGTTGAGAGAAATTTAGAAATTATTGGAGAGGCAGTAAATAGAATTATTACGAGGAACATTTCTTTTGAAGATAAAATTTCCAACGCAAAAGCTATTATAGGCCTGAGAAATCAAGTAATTCATGCCTATGATAATATTTCGGATGAAAATATTTGGTCTATTCTCATCAACCACCTTCCTAAACTTAAACTAGAAGTGCATTCAATCATTAATTCTGTAGTGTAATAAAAAATATTAGAAGGCTTTGACTAACTAATGATTTCATATTCGTAACTTCGCCTCTTAAACAAATTTTTTAATGCAAACAGAATTGGAAAAGGTAAGCTACGCGGTTGGAATGAGCATCGCGGAAAGCCTTAAAAATCAAAACTTGGATGGTGTTGATACGCGCGTTCTAGCGGAAGCAATGAACGATATTTTTAACGGGAACGAACTCAAATTATCTCCAAACGAAGCAAATGATGCGATTCAAACATACTTGGACAGCAAGCGCAATGAAGCTTTTGCAGAGGTAAAATCAGAAGGCGAATTGTTTTTGTTAGCGAATCGCACAAAAGAAGGAATTCATACAACTTCATCAGGCTTGCAATATGAAATTTTGAGTGAAGGAAGCGGCCGAAAGCCCGGCCCAACGGATAATGTAACGGTTCATTACCACGGGACGTTAATCGATGGGACTGTATTTGATAGTTCGGTTCAACGCGGAGCTCCAGCAAGTTTTGGAGTGAATCAAGTTATTAGAGGATGGACGGAAGCATTGCAATTAATGCCAATTGGATCCAAATACAAGTTATTTATTCCTCAAGAATTGGCTTATGGGGCAAATCCACATCCGGGAGGAGCTATAAAGCCTTTTGCCGCTTTAATTTTTGAAGTTAAACTTTTAGATATCAAATAACAATGAAGAACCTATTTTTAATTCTTTTCGCAACGTTGTTAGTTGCAAGTTGCTCAGATTCAAACGATTCAAGTACACCAATTTCATTCAAAACTCAAAAAGACAAATTGTCCTATATTCTAGGTGCTGTAAATGCTAAAACCATTACAAATAGCAATGAAAAGTCGCTGGAGCAATTGGATAAAGATGAAATGATTAAGGGCTTCAACGAAAACCTAAATGGCAAAGAAGCGGATGGCTGTTTACAAACTATTCAAAAGTTGTTCGGACCTAATTACATGGATTTCAATAAGAAATATATCAAGGAAGGTTCACTTTGTATGGGGAGAATGACAGGATACGCGTTTTATTCGGATATCAAAAAGCTTGGCGCGATTGACAAAATCAACTTAGAAATGGTGAAACGCGGTTATGCTGATGGTCTGTTTAAACGAGATACAACGATCAAAGAACAAGCCATGCGAAAGATAATGAATGATTTTTTGGTAAAATTGAATGAGGAGAATGGTTCCAAAATGATGGCGAAAGCGAAAAAACTTTCGGGATCAAAAGTTTATCCAAACGGAATTGTAATTAAAACGATTAAAGAAGGCAATGGTCCTTTAATTTCTTTACAAAATGATGTGAAGGTTCATTACACGTTGACAACAGCTCTCGGAGACACCATGGAAAGTAGCCGTATGCCTAATCAGCAGGGAAAAATTGAACCGTTACCTGTAAGTGTTGGTGGCGGAATCATCGAAGGATGGTCTTTTGCACTTCAGAACATGAAAAAAGGTGGAATTTATAAGGTATTTATTCCATGGCAAATGGCTTATGGTGAAGAACAAGGACGTCAATCACTTTGTTTTGATATGGAAATTATGGAAGTTGGTAAATCAGGTGCTTTTGCTCAAGCTCAGATGCCGACAAATGGAAATATGAGATAATTGTTATAACTTTATGTTTATGAAATACAGTTCAATTTACTTAAGTATTCTTATTGCATTTCTTACAAGTTGTAGTGAGGAAATTAACTTAAACGGTGATTTCAAAGAAACCGCAGTTGTTTATGGTTTATTGGACCATGCTGATTCGTTACATTACATAAAAATCACTCGCGCTTTTATTGGCCCTGGAAATGCTTTGGAAATAGCACAAATTCCTGATTCAAGTTATTTTAATGACGTTAAATTAACGGTTTCTGAATTTGTAGAGGGAGTTTTTCAAAGAAGTTGGTTGTTAAAAGATACTACAATAGCAAACAAAGATTTAGACGGTTCATTTTATGCGCCAGAGCAAAAAGTTTATTATTTTAAAACGCTCCCAACTGTGACATCTTCAATGGGTGTTCCGGGAACAGTTCAAACGTCCCCTAATCCTATTCTTACTTCACTTAATCCAGATGCAACTTATAAAATGAAAGCGGTTATCAACAATGGTGCATTTGAAGTTACCGGAGAAACAGAATTGGTTAATGGACTAAGTACTAGTGCATCTACTCAGAATTTCACGTTTAAATTTGCAGATGACCCTTCAGAATATATTTCTACAGGAGTTGGAGTTTCAAGCACGGGAAATGCATTCGTTGTGAATGCTCAATTAGATGTGTTTATCAATGAGCATACTGGAAATAATTTTTCTACTAAATCTTTTAATTGGCAACTTGGTGAAAATGATGTTGAACCAAATTCAAGCGCCACGTTTACCGCACTTGGAAAAACTTTTTATGATCTAGTTAAAAGAAACGTAACCGATGACCCTAACATTGATAAAAGAACGTTGAATGGGGTAGCGGTAACTATAACTGGAGGTGCTGAGGAGTTGTATAATTACATGGTCGTAAACAAACCGACATCTTCTTTGGCTCAAAGTAAGCCAACCTATACAAATCTTTCAGTAACAAATGATAAACGCGTAGTTGGAATCTTCTCTTCGCGTCAAACCTTGAAAATATTTAAACCTTTTTACGTCTCAACTGCACAAGCATATATTCGAGCAATTGATAAAAAATCAACGCGCGAATTATGCCAAGGTTCTATAACTGGTATGCTCAAGTTTTGTTCAAATCACCCAGGAGATAATGTGATTAATCAAGAGGAGCCCTTCGCTTGTAATTAAAATCATTTTATGACATCTCGATGAGTGAACGTTTGACCTTATTTGCGGATGTCATTCTTCCCGTTCCCATTCATCAGGCTTTTACCTATCGAATTCCGTTTGATTTAAATGAACATGTTCAATTTGGGCAACGGGTCATTGTTCCATTCGGTAAGAATAAACTGATCACAGGAATCATCGTTCGAATTCATCAAGAAATCCCTACGGTATATCAAGCGAAATACATCGAACATTTGTTAGATGACTCGGCAATTATCACGAATAAACAGTTTGAATTTTGGAAATGGATTGCAAGCTATTACATGGCGCCAATTGGTGATGTAATGAATGCGGCTCTGCCTGCAAATTTTAAATTGGCGAGTGAAACTAAAATTGTTGTACACCCTGAATTTGATACCAATTTCGATCAACTCGATGAACGTGAAAGCAAAATCATCGAAGCGCTTGAAATAAATGAAGAAATTGATCTTAAGGAATTATCGGAAATTCTTGGAATTAAGACAATTCAACCCCTTATTAAAAAATTAATTGAAAGAAGAATTGTAGCAACAAAAGAAGAAATTGCCAATCGCTACACTCCCAAAACCATTCTGTGTGTTTCCCTCAATTCATCATATCAAGAAGACAATGCTCTTCAAGAATTAATGGAGGAGATGGAGCATTCATCAAGAAATGCGAAACAGCTTGAAGCTCTTTTGGTTTTAATTAAAGAAAGCACAGAATTAGGAGGGATTCATATCCCAATTCCTAAAAAGAAGTTGATTGAAAAGGGTGTCAGCGCATCGGCTTTGAATACGTTGGAAAAGAATGAGGTTATTACACTTGAACGCTTTCAAATTGACCGGCTGATTCGAGATCAAAAGACGAAACAACCGTTTAAAGAGTTAACAGATGCCCAGCAAAATGCTTATCAAGAAATAATTACGTCCTTCGAAAAGAATGCTGTTACATTACTTCACGGAGTAACTGGCTCGGGAAAAACGGAAGTTTACGTGCAATTAATCCAAGATTATTTGGAACAGGGAAAACAAATTTTGTTTCTTTTACCCGAAATTGCTTTAACAACGCAACTAATTCAACGTCTTTCATCGTATTTCGGTGTTTTGGTAGGAGTTTATCATTCTCGATTTAATCAAAATGAACGCGTTGAAATTTGGAATAAAGTTCTAACTAATGACCTATCGAATTACCGAATTATATTGGGTGCTCGTTCGGCCGTTTTCCTTCCTTTTCAAGATTTGGGACTGATCATTGTAGATGAAGAACACGAAAGCTCATTCAAGCAATACGACCCTTCCCCTCGCTATAATGCAAGAGATGCATCAATAATTCTAGGCCAACACCATAACGCCAAAGTACTACTAGGAACCGCAACTCCAGCAATGGAGACCTATTACAACGCCAAAAGTGGCAAGTTCGGACTTGTCGAATTAAAGGAACGATACAAAGGCCTACGTTTGCCTGAAATTCTGTGTGCGGATCTTAAAAAAGAACATCGAAATAAAGATAATCAATCCCATTTTTCAGGATTTTTGGTGGATGAAATTCGTCAAGCATTAAATAATGGCGAACAAGTGATTCTTTTTCAGAACAGACGAGGATATACGCCTCTTTGGTCCTGTGAGATTTGTTCTTGGACTCCCAAATGCACTAACTGCGATGTTTCGTTGACTTATCACAAACATGGAAACGTTTTAAAATGTCACTATTGCAGTTATACGCATGCGCCGATTGGTTCTTGTCCGGCTTGTGGAAGCAATCGCCTGAAAATGATCGGTTTTGGGACGGAGAAAGTGGAAGATGAACTATCAATCGTTTTTCCTGATAAAGTGATCAAGCGCTTGGATTTGGATACAACCCGCTCGAAAAATGCGTACGAAGAAATTTTAGATGACTTTGAAAACAGACGAATTGACATACTTATCGGTACACAAATGGTTTCCAAAGGACTGGATTTCGACAACGTTAGTTTGGTTGGAATTTTAGATGCGGATATGCTGTTGAAAAGACCTGATTTTCGCGCCTACGAGCGATCGTATCAATTAATGTCACAGGTTGCAGGGCGTGCAGGAAGAAAGGAGAAAAGAGGAAAAGTAATTGTACAAACTTCTGACCCCGATCATTGGGTGATTAAATTGGTCGAGCAACACGATTTCATATCGTTTTATAAAAATGAAATCATTGAACGAGAGAATTATTTCTATCCGCCGTTCTACAAGATGATTACCATAACGTTAAAGCACAAGGAGGAGCCTTATGTTGAAAAAGCTGCCTTCGAATTGGCTAAATCACTTCGAGAAACCTTTAAAGAGCGCGTATTGGGTCCGGAATTCCCGATTATAAAACGTATTCAGAATCTATTTTTAAAGGAAATAAAACTTAAAATTGAGCGAACAGCACCGGATAAAAAAGTGAAAGAGCGCATTGCAGCGATCATCGATGAATTCTATTCAAAGCCTACAAATAGAGTGGTAAAGGTGGTTGTGGATGTTGATCCGCTTTGAATTTCAATTTTATTATTGAACTGAGGTTACTTTGGATAATTCGTACTAAAATCGATTTTTATTTAATTTTTTGCAGGAATGAAATTAAATCAAAAAAGTTAGTCGAAATACAGCTTTTTTTTCCAGGCACCAATATTTCCGCAATTATCAGAAACCAAAACTTCAATTGTTGCCAATTTTAGTTCTGTATCCTTTCGAACATAGATCAACCTATTTGATTTTAAATCGTATTCCAAAGATTGCCATTCTCCATTTACCAAAATATTGTAATTAAAAATATCTGTTTGACTATCAATTACTTTCCAAATCACTATGTTTGAGTGCAACAAGGTATCCGATTCCTTAAAATTATTTGCTGAAATTTTTGGCGAAATGGTGTCGATTTTCACAGTGTATTGACCGAAAACTTTTGATTCGGCTATCAATTTTTGACTTTCATTTTTAGTAACCAAAGAAGTTGGTTTGCCATTCGACATGACTTGGATATATTGCTTATTAATATCAACATTTTTAATCCGATTCATTTTAACCTTAAATGACTTTTGGATCGTAATTTCACCTACTCCAAAGCGATTGTTATGAATTTCCTCGAATTTTTTTACCGGTTCATAAAACGTGTACGGTTCAATATCAATTTCCAAATGCTGACCAGATAAATGATAGCTAGAGTCAGGGATGAAATGCGTTTTGGGAGAATAAAATCGTTCTGATTTAGGATGTGCTTCTTTCGACGCAACAACTGAAAAGCATAATTTCGATGTGTTTTTTGAAACATCTTTCAGAATTATTTCGATATTCAGCGAATCTCTAGGGCTGATTTTTATACTCCCGATTTGTTCAAATTGATAAATGTGTAGAGGGTTGTGAGCTGTTTTGTAGAGTTTATGAAACCGTATTTTTGATTTTTTATATTCATCCAAGTCTTGATGGCTATTAACGTATCTCGAGTCGTCAAATGAAATTCGATTGTAAATTGAATGAAATAAGGTGTCCTTATCGACCAAACAAATATTCTCAAAAAGCCCAAAAGAACCCACTGAACCTATCGCGTCAGTTCCCGAGACGGCAAACGCCAATTGAGCGTAATCTGCAATAAAATCCTTAGGAAGCGTTATTTTATTTCCCATGATCGTATAACCAGCAGGTGTTTTTTGTGTATTTAAAATCAGTGATTTGCCTGGGATTTGATATCCCTTTTCGTCAACCGCGTAGACTTTTAACACTTGGATTTTAGGCGGAGAATTGTCAGTAATGCTAAAACCATGAAGTAATGGATTTAAACCGTGTTCTGTTTTTGTGTCACGTAATTCAAAATGTAAATGTGGACCGGTAGAGGAACCACTATTTCCAGAAAGAGCAATCTGTTCTCCTTTCTTCACCGGAAAATCATCTTCATTCAATTTTAAATCAATGTTATTCGAAAATGATTCAAGTTGAAATGGATAAAGGAAATCTGTAATTTCTTTTGAGAAACTTGAGCAATGAGCATAAACACTGGTTACACCATTCGGATGATCGATATATAGAACTCTCCCATATCCAGTTGGTGAAATTCGAATTCGTGAAATGAATCCATCCGAAATTGAATGAATAGGAATTCCCTCTTTTTGGTTCGTTTTAAAATCAAGCCCCATATGAAAATGGTTCGGTCGAATATCTCCGAATGTCGCGCTCAACTGCAAAGGAATTGCAAGTGGAGTATGATACGTTGGATCAACGATAACGTTTTGACAGTTTGACTCAAAACTAATTACAAGAAAAATAAAGATTAGTTTGATGTAATTCATGTGCAAAGTTAAGCTTTCAAAAAAATACTTTATATATTCGATAAGACTTATTTTGATGCAATGAATTGATTTTATAATGACTCTTGTGTATTTAACTCGATTTTGAAAGAGCGAAATTTAAGCAGGAATGCGCATTTAGTTGCTACTTCGTAAGAACTAATTAATTTACTGACAATCTAATAAATTAAAAATAAGAAGAATCACTTTTTTGCCACTTAACCTAGTATCCAACCCCAACTTATTTCAACAACTAGCAGCACAAATACACCAAGTATCAAAGCCATACACAACCTTTTGACAAATTGAATGCGGCTTTCCAAAATCGGCATCATTTTTAATCGAACTTCATTACTTTGATTCGGTGTTAGCAAGGTAACTGATAACCAAACAATAGTTGTTAGGATGGTCACTATGACAACGCGAGATTCTTCCATTGGAAAACGGTTTAAAGGCAAAATCATATGAATTTTAGGATAAATCAACGTGAAAACAGCCGAACTGAGCATTGCGCTCAATTGCGACCAAGCATTGATTCGAAACCAAATCCACCGGAGAATGTAAACAGGCGCCACTCCAGCCGCAATGGAGAAAGTTACTTTTACTAAACTTTGCAAACTGTCAATTTGTAATGCAAAAAACATTGCCAATATACTCAAGCCAACCATACTACCAAATGACGCCCATCGAATTTTCTTTTCAGAAGCGTTTGAATTCACATATTCCTTATAAGCATCCATTGTCAAAAAGGAAGCACCCCAGTTCAGTAATGATTCAGCCGTAGTTATAAACATCCCAAAGAATCCCAGTAAAACCAAAGGTTTTAGCGAATTTGTCACTGAACTAAATACCGTTTCAACATATTGAATTTCACTTGAGGAATTGTCGTGAGATAGTCCTAGAATTAAAAAAATGTGACCGAGTATAAAAAAACTCAAAATCAGTGAAATTGCCGTTGGGAGCAGTCCAGTAAGCAAGGCATTTTTCTTTCCTTTTACAGCTGTGAAACGTGCCATTTCAGGTCCGCCTCCATCAAATAAGTAACAACTCCACCATTGGATCCCAAGAAAAATGATTAGTGAAAACCAAGCATTTGAATCATTCGATTTCGGTAATAAAACTCTTTTTTCAGGTTGTTTATCAAAAAATGTAAAAATCCCATCCCAACCTTCACCAACATTCCAAACGGAGTAAAAAATGACAATTAAGCTAATAAAGTAAATTACAGCATGGAAAGCATCCATTTTTAACTTCAAATCCAATACATTTTTAAGAGAGAACAGACATAAAATCAATCCTGTAATTAGAATAGCATAATTGGGATTAACATCAAAATAAATTTGAATAACCCTCGAAAATCCCAACACATGAAAGCAAAGAGATAGCGCAACCACCAATCCGCCAACATAAATGGCACGAAATAGATGAAGCACTTTTCCGCTTTTTCCTGGAAATCGAAAAAGTAAAAATTGATTATCCGTAATGAAATCCATTTTTTGCCAGAGTGGCGCAAAAACAATCGGAACGACAAAAGCCCCAAGCCAACCTGCCCAAACCATCCACATCCCTTGCATCCCATGCTCGGCAATGAATCCCGTAAGAAATTGACCTTGATCAACCGATAAATAGAACATGTAAAGAGAAAGACCTGAAACAACCCATGAAACTTTCTTATTTGATTTGAAAACAGAGTTAAACCACTCTTTTTTTTGAAAGAAAGTTAGTGTTATGATAATAATAAGATACAGAACAAAAAACAGCAAAAATCAAAAAGATTATGAATAAGAAAATATTATAAATTTTATCTGAAATGGATGTTAAAAATAACATTTGTCAAAGATATAATGAGGGGAAATGGATTAAAACAAAAAAATCCCCACCGATTTTTAACGTGAAGAGGGAATATTAAAACTAAAGAGGTTTGTTTTTAAAAATTCAATCCAACCTGCTCTATTTCTTCGAAGAAGTTATCTTGATTAATTACTGAGAATTTTGTTTCACCATAGAGATTTGTAAAACTCTTTGTTAATCGTGCGGTTTTCGATTTATTCCATTTAATCTCAACTGTTTTCAATACACCATTCTTTTCTAGAATTAAATCAATTTCACGTTGGTCAATATTTCTCCAAAAATAAAAGTTAGCATGAATTTGTTTATACTCATTTTGTTTTCTCAATTCATTGATGATGAAATTTTCAAAAAGCGCTCCTGCATCATTTCGAATTTCAATTGGACGAAAATCATTTATCAATGCGTTCCGAATTCCCAAATCATTAAAATAAATCTTCTTTGATTTTTTCAATTCCGTTCGATGATTTGAGTGGTAGGCGGGTAGTTTGTAGATGACAAATGCTTGAACTAACATTTCAATATAACTCTCAACCGTTTGATTATCAAGTTTTAAGTTTTTTGAAAGTTCATTGTAATTTACTTCTGATCCGATTTGCCACGCGAGTAATTTTAATAATTCTAACATTTTTTCAGGCTTTTTCAACCCTTTGAACAAGAATATATCTTTGTATAAGTAGCTTTCAGATAAAAAACGCAATCTTCGTTCAGCTTCTTGAGGATTTGTAACGATTTCAGGATAATAACCAAAAATCAATCGTTGCGGAAGTTGCCTTAGCTCTTCCAATAAACTTGTGTGTTGAACCATTTCTTGAAATGAAAGTGGAAAAAGCGAAAATTCAAATTTTCTTCCAGTCAATGGTTCATTCAAGGAGTTTCTCAATTCAAATGCACTCGAACCGCTTGCAACAACTTGTATCTCTTTGGCGTAGTCTGCAAATAATTTGAGAACTGAACCAATTCTTTCAATTTTTTGAGCTTCGTCAATAACAACGATTTTATGATCTCCTGCAATTTGTTTTAACCGTGCACTATTGATATTTTTCAGTAACTGTTGAACATCTGCATTTTCACCATCCAACCATAAGGTTTTGTTCGAATTACAAATTGGTAACATTTTAATAAGTGTGCTTTTACCAACTTGTCGAGCACCGAGAATAACGATAACTTTCCCTTTGAAAAAGTCTTTTTCGATGCTTAATGAAATTTCCCGTTCAACCGACATTCACCTATTATTTTCGACTATATTCGCAAATATACTACTTTATTTTAGGGATAAATCAAAATAAATAGACTTTTGATAATTATAAATTCCCTCATCGTTTTCAAAAGCGGTGGGGGAAGATACATAAATTCATGATTCATCTGTATGTATCTCAAGACATATTCATTTTTTGCCAAATAACTCATTTTCTAATTCTGAAACAGTTGGCATATTTTCTTTTAATTTTTCGGTCAATTCATTGTATGTAAATTCACTTATACCAAGAGGTTTATTTATGCCCCTTAGTGAATATTCAACCTCAATCGAGTCTTTAGACTTACATAAAATAATTCCAATACTTGGTTTATCCTCATCTGTTTTGAGTAAATCATCAATTG
>Ga0315906_10010357_pt1 | contig 10961 bp, 12 predicted proteins | sample LakEriMetagenome_4_FD_203526 | JGI IMG/M metagenome (GOLD analysis project Ga0315906, IMG submission 203526) | Freshwater fungal communities from buoy surface, Lake Erie, Ohio, United States - Buoy 2 MA122 | ecosystem: Environmental > Aquatic > Freshwater > Lake > Lake biofilm | place: USA... | reverse complement strand
GAGTGCATGCGCCTGCTCGCGCTTGGAAGCCCGGTCGCGAGCGACCTGCGCATGATCCTGACGGCGATGCGCGTCTCGAACGAGCTCGAGCGCATCGCCGATATGTGCAAGGGCATCTCGAAGCGCGTCATCCGCCTGGTCGAGAGCGGCAGCTACCGCTATCCCTCCGCGCTCGTGCAGATGGCCGAGGGCGCGCTGGCGATGCTGCGCGACGTGCTCGTCGCCTTCTCGAACGAGGACATCAAGCTCTGTCTCGAGATCCGCAAGGCCGACACCTACGTCGACAACCTGAACCGCGAAGTCGTGGCGTGGAGCCGTGAGTGGATCGAGCAGGACGTCGAGAAGTCAGGTGCCGCGATCGAGCTCCTGGCCATCGCACAGCGCATCGAGCGCCTCGCGGACATCGTGACGGCGATCGCCGAAGACACGGTGTTCCTGGTCGAGGGCCGGCTCGTTCGCCACGGCGCCGAGTGAGCCCGCGCGCCCGCACGTGAACTCAGAACATCGGTCTATGCGGTCTATTCGGGGCAGATCGCGCGGGAAGCGGCGTCACAGACTCGCATTTCCGCTGCGACCGCGTATGCTCGTCGGACGTGCATGGAAGTCCGCCAAACCGAGGCGGCACGCGCGTGGCGAGTGCATGAGGACGAGATGAGAACCCGGGCTACCAGTCGCCTGACTGTCGACCGTCGGCCGCGCGCCGCGCTCGACACCCGTGCGGAACGCGTGTTCCGCCAGGCGGTGGCTCATGAAGTCCTACTTGCCCGCGAGACAGCACGCGACCGAACATTCGACCCGACCGACGCCCGCTGGCAGCTTGCGACCGAGACCCAGCGCGCCCTGCAAGGCGCCGTGCTCGCCTTCGAGGATCGGCGAAGGCTGCTGGCTCTGGCGAATCGCCTGGGCATCCGGGCGTTCGATGCAAACCTGATCCTTGCGCTCGTGCAGGATCGCGCGCGCCGCGGAGAGCCGCTCGAGGCTGCCGCCGCGACGATCGAGATGATCCCAAAGCCGTTGGAGCACGTGTCCGGGCGGAAACACCGCGACTGGACGCCCATCTGGATCGCAGCGCTCCTGGTCGCTATGGCCGTCGATGCGCTGCTGATCGCATGGATGATCTTCGGCTGACGACGCGCGGATTCACGCTGCGAAGACGATGCGGACCTCGCCGGAATCGGAGCGCTCGGCGAAGCCAAGCTCCAGCAATGCCTCGAGCGCAGCCAGCTGCTCGGCCGCCTTCTTGCTCATGCCCCAGCAGGACTTGAAGCGCTTGCCCGCGAGCTCGACGCAGATCTCGAAGTGCTTGGCGTGATCGGGGCCCTTCTCGTCGATCACCTGATACGCGGGCGTGCCGAGGTCCTTCCGCTGCAGCGACTGCTGCAGGACGCTCTTGAAGTTCTGCTGGTGGCCGAGCTTCGTCGACTCCTCGATGCGCGACTCAAGGCAGCGCATCACGAGGTTGCGGGCCGGCTCAAGCCCGCCATCGAGGTAGATCGCCCCGACAACCGACTCAAAGAGCGCCGCAAGCAGCGATTGCGGCAGCATCGTTCGGTCGCCCATGCCCTTGCCGAGCTGCACCGCGTCAGCAAGCCCGAGGTCGATCGCGATCTCGGAGCAGACGCGACGGCTGACCGCGTTCGATTTGATCTTGGTGAGCTCGCCCTCAAGATCGCAAGGGAATCGGCGGTAGAGATGGTCGCACACGATCGCACCGAGGATCGCGTCGCCGAGGAACTCAAGTCGCTCGTTGCTCGCGACGCGACTGGGCGCCACGGAGGCATGCACCAACGCCTGCGCGAGCAGGGTCTGGTCGGAGAACCGATAACCTATGCGTTGCTCGATGATCTCGAGCGCGATCGCTTCGCTCATGACAGCGCCGACCCGAAGGGCGGCTCCTTGTTGTCGTTCCGAAGCGGATTCTCCAGATCCCGCGAACGTCGCGGAACATGGAGAAAGAGCACCGGAACGCTCGTAATCTAGCCCAACTTCGGTGCTCGCGAAGACGGGACATCCCAAACGCGCAAAATCTCGCGCCTCATGCCATTGCGAAGCAGAATTGACTGCATTACACTCCTCGATCCTGAATCGAGGTCCTTATGCACTATCCGCACAAGATCAGCCGAACGAAGAAGATCCGCAAGGTCGGTTTCCGCGCCCGCATGTCGACGCGCAAGGGCCGCAAGATCATCAACTCGAAGCGCCGTCTCGGTCGCTCGCTCAAGACGCGCTGATCCGTCGGTCTGACGACACGAACCACCACGCGCGGCCTCATGGGAGGTCGCGCGTGTCCTTTTTCCCAGCATCGAACCGATGGAACGGGGCATGCCAAGCTCGCCGCTGCAACGACACCTGGTGCTGATGGGGCTACGCGCCTCTGGCAAGACCACGCTCGGGCGCGCGGTGGCCGATGCACTGGGCGTGGGTTTCGTCGATCTCGACGACCACACCCGGGCGCTGCTCGGAGCGGCCACTGTGCGCGATGCTTTCGCGACCGCTGGGGAAGCGCGATTCCGCGAGGCCGAGACGCGCGCGCTCGCGGGCGTCCTCGCACGGCCACCCCAGGTCATCGCGCTCGGAGGCGGGACGCCGACAGCCTCGGGAGCCGCCGAACTCCTCGCCGTCGCGCGGAGCACGGAACGCGCCTTCGTCGTCTTCCTCGATCCCCCGCTTGAGGTTCTTGCCGCGCGCTTGCGGGCGGAAGCGGGCGACCGACCGAGCCTGACGGGGCTTGGCGTCGTGGAAGAAATCGGGGTTGTGGCGGACGCGAGGCGACCGCTTTATGCGGCGCTGACCGACTTGCGCGTGCCGGAAGCCTTGGACGCAGCCTCGTTGGTCTCGATCATCACTTCGCAGGTCGGCTCTGGCTCGAGCTCGAGCGACTGAGTCGGCGCCTTGCGGAGCCACTTCTGGTCGAGATAGCGGGTGAGCAACTCGCGAGCACCCGCCGCGAATGTCTCGAACTCAAGCACCATGCGGCGCGGGCCGGGGTCATCGACGATGTCGAACACGCGGAGCACGCGTCCATCGACGGTGATCGGCGCCTCGCAGCCGGGCAGCGTGAGTTCGGCGGTCACGACCGAGTCACGCGGCAGCGCCTCGTCGAGCTCAAAGCGCATACCGCCGAGCGAGATCTCATAGATGTGACCATCGAGCGGATCCGACGACTTCGCGGTGCGCGGGGTCACGCGGACGGCGGAGTACATCGGTTCCACGACAAAGCGGTCGTGGGCGCGACGGTCTGCGATCGGCTGCGTGTGGCTACTTTCCATGTCGGTCCCTTCCGGATCTCGGGGTACATCGGCTCGTCCTCTCGATTTCATTGAAGGACGGGGTCGAACCGACCGCATCAGGGTGATTTCCGCAGGTTCTGCGCGTTCGCGACTCCCCCGCTATCTTCGCGGCGTGGCAAGTCCCAGCCCTCAGCCCTCTCGACCCGCCGTCATTCTGAAAGGTCCCGACGCCCCGCTCGAGCCGCTGGTCGGGAAGACCATCGCCGTGCTCGGCTACGGAAATCAGGGGCGCGCCCACGCCCTCAACCTGCGCGATTCGGGGCTGCGGGTGGTGGTCGGTGGTCGCCCGGGCTCCGCGAAACTGGATCTGGCGCGCGCGGAGGGCTTCGAGGCACTGGAGTTGCCCGCTGCCGCGTCGAAGGCTGATCTGGTCGTCGTGGCGTTGCCAGATCAGGCCCAGCCGGCCGCGTGGGGAAAGTGGATCGAGGGCGCGCTGCGCCCAGGCGCTGTGGTGGGATTCGTACACGGCTTCGCGATCCGATTCGGGTTCATCGAGCCGCGCGCGGACCTCGGCGTCGTGCTGGTCGCGCCGAAGGGACCGGGCGCCACCGTGCGTGCGCGCTACGAGGAGGGTCTCGGGATTCCCGCGCTCTTCGCGGTCGAGCGCGAGAACGCAGCGGGGATCGCACGCGCGATGGCGATCGCGTGGGGCGCTGGAATCGGCTGCGCGCGCAGCGGACTGATCGAGACGACCTTTGCCGCGGAGGCGGAGAGCGATCTCTTCGGCGAGCAGGCGGTGCTCTGCGGCGGGCTTCTCGCGCTGGTGCACGAGAGCTACCGGCTGCTGGTCGAGGCCGGCTATCCCCCCGAAGTCGCCTACATCGAGTGCTGCCACGAGGTGAAGCAGGTTGCGGATCTCCTCTACGCGCGCGGACCCGACGGAATGCGCCGAGCCATCTCAGACACCGCGGAGTTCGGGGCGTTCGTGGCCGAAGAGGCGCTCGTCGACGAGGCGCTGCGGGCGAAGCTGCGCGCGCTGCTTGCCGATGTCCGGAGCGGCGCCTTCGCCGCACGGTTCATGCGCGATCACGACGCCGGGCACCCCGAGTTCGGCGCGTGGCGCAGGGCCGCGAGCGGGCATCCGATCGAGCGGGCGAGCGCGACGGTGCGCGGGCTGATGCCGTGGCTGAAGGATGCCTGACTTCGGACCGCACCGTTTCCGCGGCAGGCGCGGGTGACGCGCCGATAGACCCCGCGTGACCATCCTCCAAGCCATCCTCCTCGGCCTTGTCGAGGGCATCACCGAATACCTGCCCGTCAGCTCGACCGGGCACCTCATCATCACCGCATGGCTGCTCGGGCTGCAGGACGATCCGGCGAAGAAGGCGGCGGTCGACTCGTTCAACATCATCATCCAGGGCGGCGCGATCCTGGCTGTGCTCGGGCTCTATCGGGCACGCGTCGCCGCGATGGTCAAGGGGCTGACGGGCGGCGACCGCGCGGGACTGCTGCTCTTCCTGAAGCTCGTGGTCGCATTCCTGCCTGCTGCGGTGCTTGGCGTGCTGCTCGATGACTGGATCGAGGAGCGGCTGTTCAAGCCGGTGCCCGTGCTGATGGCGCTCGGCGGCGGCGGCGTACTGCTCCTGGTGCTCTCACCGTGGATCAAGACGCTGGTCGATCGCGAGACGAACGAGAAGGACGACTTCTCGATGCTGACGTTCAAGCACGCGCTCGCGATCGGCTTCATGCAGGCGCTGGCGATGTGGCCGGGGACGAGTCGCTCGATGGTGACGATCCTCGGCGGAATCCTCTTCGGGCTATCGCCGAGGCGAGCCGCGGAGTTCAGCTTCCTGCTCGGGCTTCCGACGCTCGGCGGCGCATGCGCCTACAAGCTGTTCAAGTCGGCTCGGCATGATCCGAGCGGATTCGTCGAGACGCTAGGCGGTGCCGTGCCGGTCGCGGTCGGCATCCTGGTCGCCGCGGTTTCCGCAGCGATCGCCGTGAAGTGGCTTGTCGGCTACCTCTCGCGCGGCGGATTCGCTGCGTTCGGATGGTGGCGCGTGGCCGTCGCGGTGGCGCTCGGCGCTGCGATCTTCAGCGGACGCATGGCGCTCTGATCAGAGGTCGGCGTACGAGCCGCTGACCGCCTCGCCGAGCGCGGGGCGGAACTTGTCGATCAGCGTGCCCACCTTGAGCCGCGTTTCCGCAGGATCGTCTCCGATTCCGACGACCCCCTCGAGCTCGAAATAGATCCCAAGTCCGGCGACGGCATCAAAGTGGATGCGGATGTTCTCCGCGCGCCAGAGCTCGCGTCGCTTCACGATCACGCGGGTGATGCGCCGCTCGAGGTTCGGCCAGCGCACGGCGACCTGCTGCTCGTCGAGCCGAGTCCACCGCGACGAACGCGCGGTGGTTCGGTCGTCGCGGTCGTACCAGATCCATTCCTCACGGGCGGAGCCGGTCTGTTCGTCACGCTCGATCCGCCGCTTCAGGCGGCCTTCGGGCACGATGAGGTACTCGTCGGTCTGGAGCAGCACGCCGACGCGATGTGCGTTCACCACGTAGCAGATGGCCCGCGCAAGGTCGATGTTGCGCAGCTCCGACTTGAACTCGATGTTCCTCACCTCGGATCCCCAGCGCGGAGCACGGAGTCACGCGCCGACGCGGCGGCCTCTGGCGTCTGCAGCGGGAGACCCGCCTTCACGCGCGCGAGCTGACGCTCAGCCTCGAGGCGGTCGGAGACCTCGAGCATCGTCTCCGGGCAGGTGGCATAGGGCGTGATGCGGTAGACGCGCCACCGACCCGCGCGTCCACCGCCGGTCGCGAGCGGCTCGCCAGCGAACCAGACGGCCCGCGAGGTGCCGCCTGGGTCGGCGACGAACAGGCTGGTCGCCTCTGCAAGTCGGTCCTGCGTGGTGCAGTTCTTGGCGCTGGCGTTCTTCCCGAGCGCTCCCGCCTCGCCGATCGCGACGCGCAGGAAGATGCGGTCGCTTGCGAGTTCACTCGCAGGCAGAACCACCTGCTCGAGCCGCACTTCGACTTCGCCGGAGACCGTGCCCGTCGACGCGGCGCCGAGCACGAGTACGCTCTCGCGCGCGAAGAGACTGCCGCCAAGGAACCACACGAGGAGCGCCGCCAGCGCCACGAAGATCGCGAGGCGAAGAGCGAGGTTGCGGAAGCCGAGAAGGACCTGCGACACGGGTCGGACAGTCTACGCGAGACCAGCCGCCGCGAGTTCCTTGAGAAGCCGCGCCTCGTCCCACACCTCGACGCCGAGTTCCGTGGCCTTGGCAAGCTTGCTGCCGGCTTCCGCGCCTGCAACCACCACGGACGTCTTCTTCGAGACGCTTCCGGCGACCTTCGCGCCAGCGCGCTCGAGGACTTCGGTGATCTCGGTGCGGCCGAACTTCTCCAGCGTGCCGGTCACGACGAAGGTCCTGCCTGCGAACGCGTTGGCGCCCGCCTCGACCGGCTTCGGCTCGCGGCTGGTGAGGTCGACGCCTGCCCTCGCGAGGTCTGCGAACACGTGCTTCGCCTCGCTCGAGCCGAGCCAGGCGGCGACCGACTTCGCGGTGACCTCGCCGAAATCGTCCAGGGCGGCAAGGTCTGCCTCCGTCGCGGCGAGCAGCTCGTCCGCGCTGCGGAAGCGCCGCGCGAGCGTCTTCGCTGCGCTCGCACCGACATGCTTGATGCCGAGGCCCGCGAGCACGCGGGTGAGCCCTCGATTCTTCGCGGCGTCGGCTGCGGATGCGATGAGCGAGGTCACCTGCGTGCCTACGCCCTCCTTCGCGACCTTCGCAAGCGCCTTCGCCTCGGCGGCTTCGGCGTCCTGCCCCTTCTTCTCGGCGGATTTCCTTGCACGGGTCACCGAGAACGCGCGCTCCGTGGCCATCGGGTCGAGCCTGAACACGTCGGCGAAGCCCGAGACCTCGCCACGATCGATGAGCGCATCGATGAGCTCATCGCCAAGCCCATCGATGTTCATCTGATCGCGTCCGACGAACCAGATCAGCCGCTCTCGGAACCGTGCCGGGCACGATGCGTTTCCGCAGAAGATCTTCGGTCCCTCGCGCTCGACGGCGCCGCCGCACTTGGGGCACTTCGCCGGCGGCTCGATCGGCCTCTCTTCGCCCGTTCGCTTCTCGACGACCGCGCGCACGACCTGCGGGATGATCTCGCCGGCCTTCTCGACGATGACGTGATCGCCGATCCGTAGGTCGCGACGCTGGATTTCCTCGATATTGTGCAGCGTCGCGTGCTTGACGGTCGTCCCCGCGATCTTGACGGGCGACATCGTCGCGCGCGGCGTGATCGTTCCACCCTTGCCGACCTGCCATTCGACCTTCTCGAGCACGGTCTCCTTCTGCTCGGCGGGGTACTTGTAGGCGACGGCCCAGCGCGGGCTCTTGGCGGTGACGCCAAGCTTCTCCTGCTCGTCGAAGCGATCGATGCGAACGACCATGCCATCGACCGCGCAGTCGAGCGAGTCCCTCCGATGCGCGAAGTCCTCGATGGCCGCGACCGCGCTCTCCGCGGTCTCGTGGCGCGCACCGAGCTCGGACACGGGGATACCCACCGACTTCAGGTATGCGACGAACTCCGAATGCGACTCGAGCGCGGGCAGTCCTTCGCCGTCGCCGCGTCCATGGGCCACGAAGGAGAGCCCGCGCGAGGCGACGACCTTCGGATCCTTGTTCTTGAGGGTGCCGACGCAGGAGTTGCGGGCGTTCGCGAAGAGTTCCTCGCCATGCCGCTCGCGCTCGGCGTTGATGCGCTCGAACTCGCGGATGGGCATGAAGATCTCGCCGCGCACCTCGAGGACGGCGGGAATGCCGCCCCACTTCTTCTCGCGCGGCGCTCGCAATCTGAGCGGGATCGCGCGAATGGCACGGACGTTGTTGGTGACGAGGTCGCCCTTCTCGCCATCGCCGCGGGTGAGGGCCTCGATGAGCTCCCCTTGCTCGTAGCGGAGCGAGATCGCGAGGCCATCGACCTTTGGATCGGCCCACAGCGCGGGGCCCGCGCCGAACAGCGCGTCGACGGGGCCGAGGGCGTCGGCGCAGCGCTGGTACCAGGCGCGGAAGTCATCGACCGAGTAGGTGTTGTCGATCGACTTCATGGGCACGCGGTGCGCGCGCGTCTCGAACTCACCCTCAAGTGGCTTGCCTCCGACGCGCTGGGTCGGCGAGTTCGGGTCGGCGAGCGCGGGGTGCTTCGCCTCGAGCTCGGAAAGCTCCGCCAGCAGCGTGTCGAACTCCTGGTCGGTCATGAATGGCGCGGCATCGACGTAGTACGCCGTGTTCGCGCGGGCAAGGAGCTCGCGCAAATCGCGGATGCGCGCGGGTTCGGCGCTGTCGTGCATGGTCTGGGCGGGCTTCTTCGACATGGCGGAGGAGGCTGCTTCCCTCGCAGGTCCGAGCGTTCTACCATGCGCCCCATGCCCACGTATGTCTACGCAGTCGTGAAGCCCGACGGGAGCCTCGGAGAGCACTTTGAGGTGGTGCAGAAGATGAGCGACGAGCCGCTCGCCAAGCACCCCGAGACTGGCGAGCCGGTGCGGCGGGTGCCGCAGGCACCGATGGTGGGCGGCGCGCATTCGGACGCGGCCGACAAGCGAAAGCTGTCCGACTCGAACCTGGACCGGATGGGATTCACGAAGTACCAGAAGGTCGGTGACGGGAAGTACGAGAAGACCGCGGGCGAAGGACCCAAGACGATCTCGAGGGATTGAGGCTGAGACCGATTGGCAGCGCTGCACTTGCAATCGAATCCGCGAATCCGCGATGAACTGACGAGATTTTTGTTCTTGCCGCGGATCGGTCTGATACAGTGCGATCCCCCGCAAGGTGATGGTTTGGTGTGAAAAGATGGCTGCTTCGAAGTTCGAACGCGCGGTCCGCGTTTTGTTCCGTGCTCTGATTTTCGGTCGCGGAATCGCGCAACGCCAACGTTTCCTTTGAGCAGGGGCACGGAGGGGCATAGACCCTCCCGCTTCAGGCCTCGACGCAGAATCACGCAAGCCCAGCAAGGAAAAGAAGATGCGATCCAGCCGAGTCACGCAGGTCCTCAAGTTGCTCATGGATGTCGACCGCCCTGCCTTCATCTGGGGTCCCCCCGGCGTCGGCAAGAGTGCCGTCGTCCGCGCGCTCGGCGCGGATCTGGAGCGCCCCGTCATCGATATCCGCGCTCCGCTGCTCGATCCGACCGATCTTCGCGGCATCCCCGCGGTCGTCGATGGCCGCGCCGTGTGGGCGCCTCCCTCGTTCCTTCCGAAGGAAGGCGACGATCCCGGAATCCTGTTCTTCGACGAACTCAATGCGGCACCGCCGCTCGTCCAAGCCAGCCTCTACCAGCTCGTGCTCGATCGTCGCGTGGGCGAGTACGAACTGCCTCCTGGCTGGTCGATCATCGCGGCGGGCAACCGCGCTGAGGACAAGTCGGTTGTCTACCGCATGCCGTCAGCGCTCGCCAACCGCTTCGCGCACATCGACTTCGAGGCGCACTTCGATGATTGGTCCGAGTGGGCGGGACCGGCGGGGGTATCCCCTACCGTGATCTCATTCCTCGGGGTCCGCCGCGAACTGCTGGCGCCAAAGGCAAGCGAGACCGATGGAATCGCGTTCGCGACGCCGCGCTCGTGGCACATGCTGAGCGATGCGTTCAAGGTCATCGGCACCGAGACCGGCGCCCTGGAGGTTTACCAGGGCTGCGTCGGCAAGGGCGCAGCGATCGAATTCCTCGAGCATGCCCGCAAGTCACTCTCGATTGAGGCCATCGAGCGCATCCTGGCCGCGCCCGAAGTCGCGGTCCTCCCCACCACTGCCGGCGATCTCTGGGTCTTTGTGAAGCACGTCGGACAGCGCATCCGTGAGCCGAAGGTCCGCTCGGCGTTGCCAAGCCTGCTCAATCGGCTCGGCGCAGAGTGGGCGGTCCGACTTGCCCGTGACGTGCTGCGCATCGACCCCATGCTCGCCTTCGATCCACATGTCGATGCCTTTGCGAAGCGCCATGCCGACGTCCTGATCGGAACCGCAAGTCCGCGCAGGCAGCCAACCCAGCCAGCGGGGGCTGCATCATGAGCGCGCCCGATACGGGAGGCACGGGCATTGCGGATGGCTCGCTGGTTCGCATCGAGGACGCTGAGCTCGCGAAGACCATCGAGCGGGCCCGTACGCGGCTGCTTCTCGAGCAGCCGTCGCTCGCTGCTGCAGTGATGCGCATTCCTGTGGTGCAGATCCACTCGGATCAGCTGCCTGCGGGCATCGGCGTGGCGCGCGGCGCGATCGTCGTCTCGCAGGCGCTTCGCCTCAGGGAGGACCCGTGGATCAGCTACGCCTACGCACACAACCTGATCCACCTCCTCTTCGAGCATCTCGAGCGTCGAGGATCACGCGTCCGCTGCCTCTGGGACCTCTCGATCGATATCGCTACGGCGGCCATGATCGACCCCTTGCTCTCGCCAGAGGTACTGAACTACGTCGACTACGACCCTCGACCGAAGCACTCGACGACGTTTCAGTCGCTCGTGACTCAACTTGGCAGCCTGTCCTGCGAGCAGATCTACGACCACCTCTCGACGCAGATCATCGGGAGATACCCGAGCGGGCAATCCGCTACTCGCTCGAGCAACACGCGCTCCGGCAATCCTCGGCAGACGAGTCCGCGGCAGCCGAACGCTCAGTCGGGCCATCCAGCAAGCGGAGATGCGAGCGCGGGAACGCCCGCAGCGGG
>Ga0315906_10010356_pt1 | contig 10961 bp, 8 predicted proteins | sample LakEriMetagenome_4_FD_203526 | JGI IMG/M metagenome (GOLD analysis project Ga0315906, IMG submission 203526) | Freshwater fungal communities from buoy surface, Lake Erie, Ohio, United States - Buoy 2 MA122 | ecosystem: Environmental > Aquatic > Freshwater > Lake > Lake biofilm | place: USA: Lake... | reverse complement strand
CGAGCGGCTTTCCAGTTCGAACGCGACCGCCAGATCGCCCACGGCGTGCGGCTGCGTGGCGATGGCGTTGTAGGGCTGGAAGTCGTCCACCCGCCGGGCCCGCGGCCGGCCGACGACCGCCTCTCCCGCCTCGACGGCCCGCCAATCGTCGGCGGTCGGCACGCGATGCCGGTAGCGGAGCCGGGCCTCGCCCCCGGCGCCGCAGGCCGCGGTCCAGGCACGACCGTCGTCGGCCGTCACCCAGCGGCAGGCACCGGCGTCATCCGGCGCCCCCCAGTCGGCCCAGGCCGGCGGCCAGCCGGCGGCCACCAGCCGTGGCGCCACGTGGTCGCTGTCGTGGACGCACTGCAGCATCGCCAGGAGCGTGGCCGGCGGCTTGCGGGCGATCACGGGCGGCTCGTCCGCGCGGCTCGTCCACAGGTCGCCTGCGGCGATGTGCACGGTCTCGTTCGGCAGGCCGACGAGCCGCTTGATGTAGTGGGTCTTCGCGTCTTCGGGATAGTGGAACACCACCACGTCCCAGCGGCGCGGCTCCGCGAAGTCGTAGCCGATCTTGTCCACCAAGAGCCGGTCGCCGCTGAACGACGGATAGTCCCACTTGTAGACCCGCCCCTGGCCCGGCTTGTCCTCCGTCAGTTCGGTGACGAAGCCGCAGTTCGGGCAGCGGGCCTTCGGCACCATCCGGCTGGTGAGGCGGGCCCGCAATTCCGCGATCGGTCCCTGCAACTGCTCGAGCCGGCGGCCGGCGGCCGCGCGGTCCACGGGCGGGGCCGCGGCGTCGGCGGCCACGCGGCCGAGGCCCGCAGCGTCCCGCTCCAGCCGCGCCAGCTCCGTCCGCAGGCCCTGCGACTGCTCGTCCTCCTCCGTGCTGCAGCCGACGCGAAACTCCCGGCCACACGACTCGCAGGCCAGGTCCTTGTGGCGGCCCATGAGCGTGGGGGCCATCGAGCCGGTCGGGATCACGAAGGCCTCGGCCTCGAAGGCCTTGAAGAGCAGCGCCAGCGTGAACGCCACGACGATCGACTCGATCGTCTCGACCCAGCCCGGGAACGGGTTCCAGACGACCTGTCCGGCGGGCAGGGCACCGGCCTCCGCCGGCCTGCCCGCGTCGCCCGCCCGGGCCGGGCTCTGGTTTCGTGGCTTGCCGCCCATCGTCCGTCGGCCTCCTCGTCCCGCCGCGCTCCGCCGCACGCCATCCGCGGCGAGCAGCGGCCGCATCGTATCACTCCGCCAGCAGGCTCCGCACCTCGGCCGCGACGTCCTCGTAGGTGAAGGCCCGGCCGAGCCGCCGCCGGGCGTCGTCGTCGTCGAAGCGGCGGGCCAGCGTGCCGTCCGGCCGCCAGACGTACACCGCCGGCACGCTGTCGAGCTCCAGCCGGCGACACATCGCGTCGGCCTCCTCGCGGCCCAGCAGGTTCTCGACCTGCCCGGCACCCACGGAGGCGAGAAACTCGCGGACGCGGGCCGCGGCGTCCTCCACGGTGCCGATCCCCTCGTAGTCGAACGACAACGACATGCAGGCCACGCTGTCGGGGTGGGCCGCCGCCAGCCGCACCAGGCCGGGAAACTCGCGGACGCAGGGCGGGCAGGAGGTGCTCCAGCAGTCGAGCACCACGACCTTGCCCCGCTGCGCCGCCACCCGCCGCATGAGCTCCGCATGATCGACGACGTCCAGCTTCAGCGACGCATTCGACGCCGCGGCCGGTGGCGGCACATCCCGCGGGCCGCAGCCCGGGCCGACGAGCAGGGCCAGGGACGCCAGCGGCAGGATTCCCGCCCGCAGCGTGATCCGGGAGAATGCCCCCTCCGCCCCACGGCTTCCGACCGCCAGCCGCATGAACCGCTTCGCGCACATCCGCCACAAGCCTCCGGAGCGGCTCGCTGCGCCGCGGGAACTGGTCGTCGCCTGCGCGGCGATGCGCAGCCACGTGAACCTGTCGCACATCGTACGCACCTGCGGCTGCTTCGGCATCCGCCGGGTGATCGCCTGCGGCGCCGCCCGGCTCCACGAGCGGATCGCCCGCGACGGCGCGGAGTCCGTGGCCTTCGAGGTGCATCGCAGCCTGCCCCCGGTTCTCGACCGGCTGCGGGCCGAGGGCTACCAGATCGTCGGCCTGGAGCAGGCGACCGGCTCCGAGCGGCTGTTCACGTTTCCCTTCGTGGCCCGCACGGCCCTGGTGATCGGCAACGAGCGGACCGGCCTGGAGCCCGACGAGCTGGCCCGGCTCGATCGCGTCGCCGAGATTCCCCTGGCCGGCATGCCGCACAGCCTCAACGCCGCCACGAGCGCGGCGATCGCGATCTACGAATACGCGCGGCAGTTCCCGCCGCCGCCGGCATGACGCTGATCATCGGCACCGACGAGGCGGGCTACGGGCCGAATCTCGGCCCGCTGGTGGTGGCCGCGACCGCCTGGCGGGTCACGGCCGATCCGTCCGCCGCCGAGCGGGCGCTGGCCGCCGCCCTGACGACGGCCCTCGCCGACCACGACGGCCCGCTGTGGGACGACTCGAAGCGGATCTACCGCGGCGGCGCCGGCTTCACCGCCCTGGAACGGGGTGGCCTCGTGGCGGCGGCCCTGGCCACCGGCGGCCTGCCCCGATCCTGGCCCGCATGGGCGGCGGCCCACGGCGACGGGCCCGCGGAGCCGACACCCGAGACGTGGTGGCTCGACGACGCGGGCGTGCCGCTGGAGGCCGATGCCGAGGAGTGCCTGCGGCTGGCGGCGCGGATCGGCCCGCGGCTGGCGGCCGGCGGGGCGGCGATCGTGGCGATCCGCTGGCGGGTCATCCAGCCGGCGGCCTTCAATCGGCTGCTCGACCTCGGACTCAACAAGTCGGACATCCTCTCGCAGACGACGCTCGATCTGGCGGCCGGCCTGACAGCGGGCCTCGGCGACGGGCGAACGCTCGTGTGGTGCGACCGGCACGGCGGCCGGCGCCGGTACGCCGGGCTCCTGGCGCGGCACTTCGCCGCGCCCCTGGTCCGCGTCGTCGAGGAGACCGCGACACGCAGCGGCTACGAGCTGGAGGGTGCCGGCTGCCGGGTCGAGTTCTCCGTCGGCGGCGAGGCCCGCGCGCCGGTGGCGGCGGCGAGCATGATCGCGAAGTACGTGCGGGAAGTGGCGATGCGGGCCTTCAACGCCCACTGGAGCGGCCGCCACCCCACGATCGCGCCCACCGCCGGCTATCCCGTGGACGCGGCCCGGTGGCGGCGGCAGGCCGCCGCCGCGGTCGCCGCCGCCGGCATGCCCTGGGATGCCGTCTGGCGGCGGGCCTGAACTTGCCCGGTCGGGCGATCGCATCCAGAATCTCGGTCATGGCAACGCTCACCACCCGGCTGTACGTGATTCGTCATGCCGTCGCCGAGGATCACTCGCCCGGCGGGGACGACCACGACCGCCGCCTGACGAAGAAAGGCCGGCGGAAGTTCGAGCGGCTCGCCCGCCAGCTCGTGGCGGCCGGCCTGGAGATCGACCTCGTCGCCACCAGCCCGTTGGTGCGGGCCCGCGAGACGGCCGAGATCCTCGCCGCCGCGCTCGATCCGCGGCCACGGATCGAGGTGGTGGCCGCCTTGGCGCCGGCCTCCGACTGGCAGACCCTGGTCGAGTGGACGATCCGTCAGGACGCCGGCCGGGTCGCCTGGGTGGGCCACGCGCCGTGCGTGAGCCGACTGGTGGCCCTGACGATCGGCGACGGCACGGCAGCGATCCGCATGCAAAAAGGGGCGGTGGCCGCGATCCGCCTCGACGACGGCCCCGGGCAGCCGGGGGAACTGGAGTGGCTGGCGACCACGGATTTCGCGGCCGACGACTGAGGCGGCCGCCGCCGCGGTGGCCCCGGGGCGCGGGAAAAGCGCCGTCCATGTTGCCGGGCCGCCGCGGCCGCTAGAATTCGCCGTTCGGACCTCCAGCCTCCATTCGGCCTGTCCCGGGAGATTTCGCGATGGCCATCTCGTTCCCGATCGCTTCCCCACCCCGCCGGCTCGGCGGACTTCTCGGCCGACTCGCGATCCTGGCGGTCGTGGCCCTGGTCGGCTGCGCGCCGGGCGGCGACACCGCACCGAAAGGGGAGGTCGTGGAGATCGAGACGATCGAGATGCTGGCGGCCGAGAAGCCCGCCACGCCGCCGGCCTCGGGGGCGATCGCCGCCGCGGCCGCCGCCCGCCAGGAGGTGGACGAGCGGGTCGCCGCGGCCGATCGCGCGATCGACGAGGCGGGCCGGTCGATTCCCGCGCCGCCGGCCCAGACGGTCGAGACGGTGACCCTCGGCGATCCGGCGCTCACCGCCGGCGTGCCCGGCGACGGTCCGATCACGGTCGAGCAGATCGACCGCTGGCTGGCCGATCCCCGGAACTCCGTCGAGCTCACCCCCGTGCTCCCGCTCGGGCTGTCGCCGGGGGCGGGCCAGATCACGGGCCTGGCCGCCAATCGGCTGACGCGGGCCAAGATCGAACTGGGACGGCAGTTGTACTTCGACACCCGCCTGTCCGCCGACGCCACCGTCTCCTGCGCCACCTGCCACGATCCGACGATGGGCTACACAGCCCACACCAAGACGGGCGTGGGCATCCGCAATCAGGCCGGCGGCCGCAACTCCCCGGTGTCGTTCAACCGCATCCTCTCGGGGAGGCAATTCTGGGACGGCCGGGTCGATTCCCTCGAAGCCCAGGCCGTGGGGCCGATCGCCAACCCGATCGAGATGGGCTTCACGCACGAGGGCGTCGTCGCCCGGCTCGCCGACATCCCCGTCTACAAGCGGCAGTTCGACGCGATCTTCGGCGAGCTGACGATCGACCGCGTCGGCCAGGCGATCGCCGCCTTCGAGCGGACGATCGTCACCGGGCCGTCGCCCTTCGACTACCACGAGCAGCTCCTGCCCTTCTCGAAGATGGACGCCGAGGAGATCGCCGAGGACGCGGAACTCGCCGCCCGCTACGCCGCCGCCAAGGCGGCCGCGGACGCCCAGCCGATGACCGCGGCAGCCAAGCGGGGCCGGGATCTCTTCTTCGGCAAGGCCAACTGCACCGCCTGCCACGTTGGGGCGAACCTGGCCGACGAGAAATACCACAATCTCGGCATCGGCATGGACCGGGAGAACCCCGACCTCGGCCGGTTCGTCGTGACGCAGGACGAGAAAGACACCGGCGCCTTCAAGACGCCGACGATCCGCAACGTGGCGCTCACGGCCCCTTACATGCACGACGGCTCACTGGCGACGCTCGAGGAGGTCGTGCAATGGTACGACAAGGGCGGCCACCCCAACCCTCACCTGAGCGACAAGATCAAGCCGCTCAACCTCACGGCCGAGGAGGAGGCGGACCTCGTCGAGTTCATGAAGGCCTGCACCGGGCCCACGCCCCCGGTCGAGACCGGCCGGCTGCCGGCGGCGGCGGCGCTGTGACGGCCGCGCGGACGCTCGTGCCGCTGGCGGAGGCGACGCCGCCGCTGTACGCGGGCATCGACCTGGGCGGCACGAACATCAAGGCCGCGCTCGTGGACGATTGCGGCCGGCTCGTCGGCTTCCACACCGAGCCGACCGAGGCGGCGCGGGGGCCGGAGGACTCCGCCGCCCGCATGGGCGGCACCGTGCACCACCTCGCCCGCCAGGCCGGCATCGCCACGACCGACATCGCCTGGGTCGGCCTGGGCACGCCCGGCCCGCACGACCTGCGACGGGGGGTGATCCTGCGCTCGGGCAACCTGCCCGGCTGGGACGATTTTCCGATCCGCGACCGCGTGGCGGCCCACTGCGGCCGCCCGGTGGCCTACGCCAACGACGCCAATGCGGCGGCCTACGGGGAGTTCTGGATCGGCTCGGGCCGCGAGTACGCGAGCCTCGTGTTCCTCACGCTCGGCACGGGCGTGGGCGGGGGCATCATCATCGGCGACACCAACGTCGAGGGCGCCCACAGCCACGGCTCGGAGTGCGGCCACATCATCGTCGATACCGCGCCGACGGCCCGCACCTGCCCGTTCGGCCACCGGGGCGACCTGGAGGCGTATGCCAGCGCCACGGCGCTGGTGGCGGCGGCCCGGGAGGCCGTCGCCGGCGGCGGCACCGGGCCGCTGGCCGACGCCGTGGCCGCAGGCGAGACACTGACGCCGATCCTCGTCGCCCGGGCCGCGGCGGCCGGCGACCCTCGCGCCCGGGAACTGATCCTCGATGCCGCGCGGTGGCTGGGCATCGGCATCGTCACGCTCATGCACACCATCGATCCCGCGGCCGTGATCCTCGGCGGCGCCATGACCTTCGGCGGCGAGGCCGACCCGATCGGCCGGGCGTTCATCGAGCGGGTGCGGGAGGAGGTCCGGGCCCGCGCCTTCCCCGTGCCCGCCGCGGAGACGGTGATCCGCTATGCATCGCTCGGCGGCGACGCCGGGGTCGTCGGCGCCGCCGGCCTCGCCCGCCTGGCCCACCGGCGCGGGTAGAATGCACTTCATGCCCATCGACTGCAAGCACATCCGCAACTTCTCCATCATCGCCCACATCGACCACGGCAAGAGCACGCTGGCCGACCGGCTCCTCGAGCGGACCGGCACCGTGGACAAGCGGCAGCTCAAGGAGCAGATGCTCGACGACATGGAGCTCGAGCGGCAGCGCGGGATCACGATCAAGGCCCGGGCCGTGCGGATGGAATACCGCCACGGCGGCGCGGTCTACGAGCTGAACCTCATCGACACGCCGGGCCACGTGGACTTCCACTACGAGGTCTCCCGCAGCCTGGCCTGCTGCGAGGGGGCGGTGCTGTTGGTGGATGCCTTCCAGGGGGTCGAGGCCCAGACGGTGGCCAACGCCTACGCGGCCATCAACCAGGACCTGACGATCGTGCCGGTGATCAACAAGGTGGATCTCGTGCACGCCCGCGTGGACGAGGTGCTGCGGGAGATGGAGCAGAGCCTGGCGGTCGAGCCCGCGGAGGTGATCAAGGCCAGCGCCAAGACGGGCATCGGGATCGACGACCTGCTGGCCGCGATCATCGAGCGGATTCCGCCGCCCCAGGGCGACCCGGCCGCGACCCTGCGGGCGATGATCTTCGACAGCCACTACGACAGCTACCGCGGCGCCATCACCTACGTGCGGCTCATCGACGGCACGGTCACCAAGGGGCAGAAGATCCGCTTCCTGGAGACGGGCGCCACGCACGAGGTGCTGGAGCTCGGCCAGTTCGTGCCGCAGCGCCGGGCCTGCGAGAGCCTGTCGGCCGGCCAGGTGGGCTACCTCGTGTGCAACATCAAGGACGTGAAGCAGGTCCACATCGGCGACACGGTGACGATCCCCGGCGACCTGGCCGCCGCGCCGCTGTCCGGCTACAAGCCGCCGCAGCGGATGGTGTACTGCGGCCTCTATCCCAGCGAGGGGGAGAACTTCGAGGAGTTGCGGGACGCGCTGGAGAAGCTGGCCATCAACGACCCGTCGTTCGAATACCAGCCGGAGAGCTCCGAGGCCCTCGGCTTCGGCTTCCGCTGCGGATTCCTCGGGCTGCTCCACATGGAGATCATCCAGCAGCGGCTGGAAAAGGAGCACGACCTGGACCTCGTCCAGACCGCCCCGAACGTCACGTACAAGATCAAGAAGACGACCGGCGAGACGATCGACATCACCAACCCGCAGGACGTGCCCGACACCGGCCAGATCGACGAGTTCCTGCAGCCGATCGTGCGGACGAACTTCCTCGTGCCGGTGGAGCAGATCGGCCCGGTGATGCAGCTGTGCACCGACCGCCGCGGCACCTACCTGAAGACGGAATACCTGTCGCCCACGAGGGCCATGCTCACCTTCGACCTGCCGCTCGGCGAGGTGATCTACGACCTTCACGACAAGCTCAAGAGCGTGACCCGCGGCTACGGCACGATGGACTACGAGCTGGTCGGCTACTTTCCCGCCGACCTGGTGCGGCTCGACATCCTCGTGGGGGGCAAGAAGGTTGACGCCCTGTCGATCATCTGCGACCGCCGCGACGCCGACCGTCGCGGCCGGGCGATCGTCAAGAAGCTCCGCGGAGAGATCGACCGGCACATGTTCGAGATCGCCCTCCAGGCCGCGATCGGCACCAAGGTCATCGCCCGGGAGACGATCTCCGCCATGCGGAAGAACGTCACCGCCAAGTGCTACGGCGGCGACATCTCCCGCAAGAAGAAGCTGTGGGCCAAGCAGAAAGAGGGCAAGAAGCGGATGAAGAGCATCGGCTCGGTGGACATCCCGCAGAAGGCCTTCATGGCGGTGCTCGACACGGGCACCGAACGGCAGTGACGCGGCCGGCCGCCGGGCTGCCCACGACGGTGCGGGCGCTCGGCTGGACGAGCTTCCTCACGGACTTCTCCAGCGAGGCGATCTATCCGCTCCTGCCGGCCTTCGTCAGGGGTCTGGGCGGCACCGCGATCGACGTCGGACTGCTCGACGGCGTCGCCAACGCCGTGGCGGCCGTGGTGCGGCTGTTCGCCGGCGGGCTCTCCGACCGCAGCGGCCGGCGGCCCCTGGTGCTCGCCGGCTACGGCCTCTCGGCGGTCGTGCGGCCGGCGATGGGCCTGGTGGCCACGCCCCTGGCCGCGGTCGCGGTGCGGGCCCTCGACCGGTTCGGCAAGGGTATCCGCTCCGCGCCCCGCGACGCGCTGGTCACCGACCTCGTGGAGCCCGCGGCCCTCGGCCGGGCCTTCGGCCACATCCGCGCCATGGACCACGCCGGCGCGGCGATCGGGCCACTGGTGGCCATGCTCTTCCTCCTCGCGTTCCCGGGCGGCGAGCGGACGCTGTTCCTGATCGCCATCGTGCCCGGCCTGGTGACGCTCGCGGTGATCTGGAAGTTCGTCCGCGACCCGCCTCGGCACGCCGCTCCCCGGGGGCCCGTGCTGACGGCGCTGTCACGGCCGCAGGCGGCGCTTCTGGCCTGCGTGGCGGTGTGGGCGCTGGGAGCGGCGAGCGAGTTGTTTCTGCTCCGCCGGGCCGAGGATCTCGGCGTCGCCAGGCCGCTCGTCCCGCTCGTCTGGTTCGGGATCGGCGCCACCAAGAGCGCCGCGGCGGCCTGGGCCGGGCCGCTCGTCGATCGGCTCTCCCCGCGGCGGGCGCTCGTGGCCGGCTGGCTCGTCTTCGCCGCCGCCTACGCCGGGCTCGCCTGCACCGACGGGCTGCCCGGCGCCCTGGCCTGCATGCTCGGCGTGGCCGTGGCGTACGGGGTCGCCGAGCCGGCGGAGCGGGCCCTCGTGGCGTCGCTCTCCCCGCCTGGCCGTCACGGCGCCGCCTTCGGCTGGTACACGCTCGTGCAGGGACTGATGGCCCTGCCCGCCGGGCTCGTGGCGGGCTGGCTCTGGGATCGCGGCGACGCCGGCCCGGCAGCGGCGTTCGCCGTGACGGCCGCCCTGGCGGCCGCCGCGGCGGGGCTGCTCGCGGTCGCCGTCCGCGGTCCCCGCTCCCTTGCCACCCCGAGGCGAGCCTAGTGCCTGGGGATCAGACCCAGGTCGAGGCCGAAGACGAAGACCATCAGCGTGAGCAGCAACGCCAGCCCGACGTAGCTGAGGATCGCCACGACGCCCTCGCTCGGCGGCTTGCCCCGGATCAGCTCGTAGAGCAGGAACACCATGTGCCCGCCGTCGAGCACGGGGATGGGCAGGAAGTTGATGACCGCGAGGTTGGCGGAGAGCATCGTCAAGAACAGCAGCAGGCGGCTGAAGCCCTCGCTGGCCGACCGGCCGGCCTGCTTGGCGATCTCGATCGGCCCGCCGAGCAGCCGGGCGCTGATCTGCCGGTTCCACAGCTTGCCCAGGAACCCGTAGACGAGCGACAAATCCGCACCGGCCTTCCGCAGCCCCTTGCCCAGCGCCGCCGCCACGGACGGCGCGCGGACGAGCCGATAGAGCGGCTCGAACACCAGCCCCCGATCCACCACGAACCGGTCGGCCGCCGCCACCGGCTCCAGATCGACCGTGCGGATCTTTCCGCCCGGCGGCTCCACCTCCAGGCGAAGCCGCGTGCCGGCCGGCAGATCCTGCAGGCTGCCCGCCAGACCGGGCCAATTCGGTTCCGTCGCCGACATTTTCACCGCCACGCCGGCCCCCTTGCGGGCCACCTCTTCCGGCGTCAGCACCCACACCTTCACGACCCGCTCGCCGGCCACGATGCCGGCCCGCGCGGCCGGCCCATCCGCCTCGACCGCCGCCACGACCGCATCGACCGGCAGGGCGATGCCGAGCGACGCGATCGATGCCGGGCTGCCCCGCCCGCTCGACGGGTCGTCCCGCCAGGTCACCTCGCGCGGCCGCACCTCGACGGTACGGTCGGCGGCGCCGTCGCGGCCGAGCGTCAGCGTCACCGCCGCGCCCACCTTGCGGCGCAGGCGGTCGTCGAGCGACAGCGGGTCGCCGAGCGGGTCGCCATCCACGGCCAGGATCCGATCGCCCGGCTCGATGCCGGCGGCCGCGGCGGGGGAGCCTTCCTGCACGGCCGCGATCGGCAAGGCCGTCATCACGAGCCCCGTGACCAGACGCGGCTGCGGCGGCAGTTCGATGGCCACGTCCGCGGGCGGCTGTCGTGGTCCGCCGGCGCGGGCCACCGTGAGGGTCACCGCCCGGTCCTCGGCCCGGGAGAGGGCCGCGACCAATTCCGCGTAGGTCGCCACCGGCCGGCCGTCCACGGCCTTGATCGTGTCGCCGCCGACGAACGCCGGCCGCGCGGCCGCCGCCGCCCCGACGAGCGCATCGTCGAGCGCCGCGGGCAGCGACGTGGAGAACGGGCTGGTGACCCCGATCGTCGGCTTGCCGAGATCCGTGTCGGGCTTGATCCGCACCGTCCGGGTCACGTCATCCAGCGGCCGACGGACGTCGATGTCGATCCCCTCCGTGACACTGCCCACGGTGATGCCATGGAGCAGGTCGGAGAAAATCGGATCCTGGCGGTCGGCGATGGCCACGATCTCGTCGCCGGTCCGCAGACCCGCCTTCCAGGCCGGGGATGCCGGCCGCACCGACG
>Ga0315906_10010354_pt1 | contig 10965 bp, 9 predicted proteins | sample LakEriMetagenome_4_FD_203526 | JGI IMG/M metagenome (GOLD analysis project Ga0315906, IMG submission 203526) | Freshwater fungal communities from buoy surface, Lake Erie, Ohio, United States - Buoy 2 MA122 | ecosystem: Environmental > Aquatic > Freshwater > Lake > Lake biofilm | place: USA: Lake... | reverse complement strand
CAGCATGAAGGCGTAGGGCTCGACCGACATGAACCTGCCGGTGACGGTCAGTTGGTCACGGGCTGACGACTGAGCCACCAGCGCGTAAAGCAAAATGTCGTCCTGCGCAAAAGCATCGACTTGCCGGGTTTCCAGTAATTTCATGCCCTCCAAGTCGCTCGCCACGTTGACCACCGTCAGATCCAACTCTGCACGGCGCTGCTGGATAAGAGATTCTGCTGTGGTGCCCTTGGTCACCGCCACGCGCTTGCGCCACAGATCGATGGGGCGGTCAACCTCCTCGCCTTTTCGCATCGCAAGCCGCGCCCCAGTCTGAAAAAAAGTGTGCGAGAAATCAACTTTCTCCTGGCGAGAGACCGTGTTCGTATTGGCGCCGCACTCGATGTCGATGCCACCGTTTTGGAGCAAGGGGATACGCTGCGAGGGCTCAACGGGTCTGAAAACGGGCTTGATGTCCGGCCGCTTCAATTCGCCACGAATGGCTTCTATAACCCGCCAACACAAATCAATGGAATAGCCCACGGTCTGACCTTGTTCGTCTTTGTAGGCAAAGGTGCCGGGCGTTGGTATGTAACCAATGTGGATCGTGCCTTTGTCCGCAATGCGACTCAATGTCGGACTCCCCCGCCACTCATTGGCACGGGCACTGAAGACCAGTGCGCACGCTGCGGACGTGAGAGCAAATCGAAACCAGATTGAACGCTGTTTCATCACGGATCTCCTTAAAGTCCAACGCCTGAAGAACCTTTTGTTCAAGAAGCCCCAGCCACCGCTGCCGAGGCCAAGCCCACAGGCCGCAACACATGCCAACCTGTGGCCTGTTGGTAGGCATGTCCCAAACGCAGAATCAGGCCCTCATGCCCAGCAGGCCCGACGATTTGCATGGACACGGGAAGCCCCTGTTTCGACAGGCCGGCCGGAACCGCAACCGAGCAAAGATTCAACAAATTCACGAACCGGCCCAAGCGTGAAAGCGGTGTCGCACGCTCATCCACTTGCGCGACGGGAATCGCACTGATGGCGTTGGTGGGATACGCCAGCACATCGATGAACTCCATGGCGCAAGCAACGGCTTTTTGCGCTTGCAGGCGCTGCTCCTGCAGTTCAAGGTAAGCACCGACGCTGATGCTCTTTCCTCTCAGGATGCGTTCTTTGACATGGGGATCAAAAGCCAAGTCCTGTTCAAACAAGGAGCCCAAATTGGCATACCCCTCTGCGCTCATCAAAGCGCCGGCCATCACCATGTAGTTTTCGAGCGAATCTGGCAATGGCGCGTCCACCAAGGTTGCACCCAGTTCCGCCAGGTTATTCAGCGCCCGGTCGTAAGCGGTCAACACATCCTCACCCATGCCGAAACGCTCTTTTTGCGGCAGAACACCCACACGGATCCCGACCACACCCGAGCCGAGTTGCCGCTCAGTGCGTTGCATCGTTGACAACATCGATGCCGGGTCATTGGCGTCAGGTCCGGCCATCGCGTCCAGCATCAACGCGGCATCCTCAACGGTATGGGTGATGGGCCCCACGGTGTCATGCGTCGGGCACAAGGCGAGCAAGCCGTAGCGGCTGACCAAGCCATGGGTTGTTTTGAGTCCAACCAGCCCACACAAGCCCGCGGGGATACGCACCGAGCCGCCGGTGTCCGTGCCCAATGCGGCCAAACACATGCCCGACGCTACAGCGACCGCAGAGCCGCTGCTGGACCCACCAGGAACCCGATGCGTCTGCAAGTCCCATGGGTTCCAGGGGGTGCCCATGGTGGCATTGGTACCCCATCCACCAAAGGCGTACTCAACGGTGTGTGTTTTGCCAATCACAATGGCACCTGCCTGGCGCAAACGCTGCACCGCAGTTGCAGTGATGGTGGATGAGCGTGGTTCAGTGGCTGAGGAGCCGCCCGTGATGGGACGACCTTCAATTTCGAACAGATCCTTCACGGCAATGGGAATGCCATGCAAAGGCCCGAGAAACTGCCCAGCACCTGCCATGCAGTCCATGGCCCGGGCACAAGCCAACGCTTCCTCACGGTACACATCCACAAAAGCGTGCAGCTGATGGTCGAAACGATCGATCACTGACAGGCATTGCTGAACCATGACTTCGCTGGTCATGGCACCGGAGCGCAGGGCCTTGGCCGCCTCCGTCAACGATCCAGGCGGCTGTGTCATATCGGATTTGCGGCGACGTTTCATGCACTGACTCCTACGCCACGGCGGCCGCGTCCCAAGTGGCGTTCCAAGCGGCGCGACAGGATGGACAGCGGAAAGGCGATGGCGAAATAAAACAGGCCCACCAGCAGAAAAATGTGCAGGGGGAGAAAGTATTCCGATGCCATGGCGCGAGCCGCCAGCATCAGCTCGTTGCTGGCAATCAGCGCACACAATGAGCTGTCCTTCAGCAAGGAAACGAAGGTATTCAACAAGGGCGGAAGCATGATGCGCAAGGCTTGCGGCAGGGTCACGAAAACAAATGCTTTGGCTGGTGTCATGCCCACTGCCAGTGCCGCTTCGCGCTGACCAGGATGTATGGCATTCAAACCGGCTCTGCAGATCTCAGCCACGTAAGCGGCGCCATGCAGTCCCAGCCCGAGCACACCTGCTTCGAACGCTGTCAAAGTCAAACCCAAAGGGGGCAGACCAAAGTACAACAACAGCAGCAGCGCAAGCAGTGGCACGGTTCTCACGACCTGAACAAAGAAGTGCGCGGGTTTCATCAACCAAGGCCGTCCGCAACGAAGTGCGGCCGTCAGCAGTGCGCCGCCAAGCAGCGCCAAAAGAAAGCCCAGCAAGGACAGCACCACCGTCAGACCCGCGGCATCCAGCAGCCGCGGAATCCACTCACCACCGTACTCCAGATAAACCTTGAAAAAGTCGTTCATACAGACCTCCCCAAGCGCTTTTCAAGCCAGTGAAAGCCCCAACCGACCGGCAACAACATGGCGGCGTAGATCAAGATCACCAGGATGTAGATCAACGACGTTTGAAAGGTGGAAGTCACCAAATTGCGCGCGAAGAACATGATCTCCGGCGCCGCGATGGCCGAGGCGATGGATGTGTCTTTCAACAGCTGACTGGCGTAGTTGGCCAATGGGGGCATCGTCACGCGCAGGGCCTGGGGCAACAGAATGAAACGCAGGCATTGCAGCGGGGTCAGTCCCACCGCCAGGGCAGATTCGCGTTGCCCGGCGTGCAAGGCACGGATACCGCTGGCGAAGACATCGGTCAATATCGCGCTGCCCACCAGTCCCAATCCGAGAATGGCAGCCGGCAGCGGCGGGATTCGAAGACCGATGGATGCCAAGCCGAAATAGATGACGAACAAGTGAGCCAGAGCAGGCACGTTACGCAGCCACTCAACGTAGGCCGATATCAACCACCGGGTCCAGCGCCAAGGCGAAAAGGTGACCGCAACCGCCAGCAGCAGTCCCAGACTGACCGCCAGACCGAAGGCACCTGCGCCGATGAGCAGCGCCGCCCACGCACCCGACAACAGGGGCGGCAGCAGCAAGGTCAATAGATCTGGCAGCGGGGTCATCTTGCTACTCCCGTACCCTTCAAGGCCGCATCGGGCAGTTGCCCCAGAAACGCACGGGTGCGCGGGTTGGAAGGGTGGTCGATCACTTCTTTGGCTGGGCCTTCTTCGACCACCACACCCCCGTCCATGAAAATCACGCGGTCTGCCACCTCCCTGGCAAAACGGATTTCATGGGTGACAAGAATCATGGAGCGCCCCTCATCCGCAAGATCGCGAATGACGCCCAACACCTCGCCCACCAGTTCTGGATCCAACGCCGACGTGGGCTCATCGAAGAGCATCAGCTTGGGCTGCTGTGCCAGTGCGCGTGCAATCGCGACGCGCTGCTGCTGACCACCAGAGAGGCGGTCGGGGTATTCATTGGCCTTGTGCCCCATGTGAACTTTGTCGAGCATGGCTTCGGCCAAGTCATAAGCGAGTTCCCGAGGCAACCCTTTGGTTTGCATCGAGCCCAGAGCCACGTTGTCGCGCACATTCAAATGAGGCCACAGGTAAAAGAGCTGAAACACCATGCCGATTTCGCATCGTTGGGGGGCCAGTTCGGTGTCACTCATGGTTCGCAGCTGGCCGGATCTGTCTGGGCGCTGACCGATCAATTCATCTTCAAGCCTGATCTGCCCCGCCGTGGGCCGCTCCAAATAGTTCACGCAGCGCAAGCAGGTCGACTTGCCCGAACCGCTGGGGCCGATCAAGGCCAGCGTTTCTCCACGCGCCAGATTGAAGGAAATGCCTTTGAGCACTTCCAACTTGTCGTAGGTTTTGTGCAGGCCTTGCACACGCAACAGGGGCTTGTCCATGGGGAGCTTTCAAAACAGGTTGCACCGCGCAGGCGATTGATCACAGGCGCACACGGCCTGCGCGGATTCAAAAAGCTTCTTCAGTACAGAGAAGCGCTTACTTGCAGGACGGCAACTTCCAGTCCGCAGGGCGGTCAACACCGGCTCGGAAGTTTTGGCCAACAGGCACGTACCAGACGTCTTGCGTCAGGCCGTACTTGGTGCCGATCTTCTTGAGCTCGCAGCCCGACCACAGCTTGGCGATCTCAGCATTCACCGCCTTGGCCAACTCGGGGTTGTCTTTGTGCATGCCGAAGACCACCTGCCCCAACCCTGTGAGCAAGGGAAAGTCGGGTGTGTTGTCGGTGAACGCGTTGAACTTCAGCTTCCACTTCGGGTTGCGAGAGATCGCGTACTGCACCACAGGAGGGTCACCAATCACCGCATCAATACGCCCCGCCAGCAGGTCACGCACGGCAGCATCCGAGGTGTCGTAAAGCGCCAATTGAAGACCGTTGATCTTGCGAAGCTCGGGGATGAAAGAAAAGCCGGTGATGGTGCCGACCTTCTTGTTTTCCAGGTCCTTGAGCTTGGACCAGTTGGTTTTCTCAGACTGCATGATCCCGTTCTTGAAATAGTGAATCGGGTCACTCAGCGTCATGATCTTGGAGCGTTGCTCTGTCCAACCCATGGTACCGGCCATGATGTCCACACGTTTGGACTGGACAGAGGCAATCGTGCCCGACCATTCCATCAAAGCCGGTTTGACTTTGAGTTTCAAAGCTTCCGCGATGCGCTGGAGGATTTCTCCGTCGTAGCCGATCATGGCGCCGTCTTGGAAACCGGTTCCCGGCATATCACCCGAAAAGGCAATCGTGAATGCGCCGCTTTCGACGGTTGGTGGCGTCTGCGCTTGTGCATTCAAACCAAAGAGTGCACCGCACAGCGATGCGAGTGCCACCCAACGACGGCGGCTGATGTTCACCTGATTCATGCTGGCTCCTAAATGAACGCGGCCGGAATTGGCCTAACGTTGGGAAGACTTTAGGAGTCAGGCTGAGGGCTGTATTGCACGATTCAAGACAAGAATTGAACGTTTGCGACAGTCATCGACAAGCCGTCCGGACAGCGGAAATAGTGCGCAGTTCGCTGCGTGCTGGCCCAGCAACGGAGACATGGTTTGCCTCTTGCCCAGCGCGCTTCCCGTCGGTGTCTTGGCTGTGCAGCCCCGGTTCACACCGGATTTTGCAATGGCACTTCAGGGATGCTCTGCACAAATCGCTTGCCGTCGTCGCATCCTCGGATTAAAGCGATCTGCGGCGTTGCAAATCCTCGCGATAACCACAGGTATCGCTGCGGTTTGCGCCTTGCCCTGGCCCGAAAGCCATCGGTTTGACTTGTTGCAGGTATCTGCGAGACAAGACATTAGCGGTTCATGCGAGCGCGGAACAACTCTGGGATTCCAACCTCGCGTGGTCCCGGAATCAATTCAAAAGTCTCACCCGCTTGAAGACGTCCCGGTACACGCACCGCCAGGTAAAAACCGCACCAGCCACTTTGCGCCATCAACTTCACCGCCTGGTTGAACCCCATGGCGGCGTTGAATTTGAAGCACGGTTGGCGCGGCTCGCTCACCGCGAGTTCGCAGTGGCTGAATCGCAGCAGATCACCCACCCACACTTGGTTTTCCAGCAAGCCCGAGAGCGTGAGGTTCTCGCCCATGGCGCCGGGTTGCAGGGCCTCGTCCCACAAAGCTGCCTGCGCCTGGGCACGAACGGTTTGCCAAAACGGATAGTGTTCACTGGGGTAGGCGTAAACCGCTTTGGACAAGCCTCCGTGCACGCTGAGATCGGCTTGTTCATCGCCTTGCAAACCCATGGGACTCACCTCAACAGGGCCGTCCACCTTTTGTTTGTAGATGGCCGTGAGCACGTTCCTGCCGTGGATGCGCACGGTTCGCGCGGCCGCACGATTGACCGACAGCACTTGCATCGGCGTGGTCATGCGCTGCGGTAACCGCGCTGGCCGGTGACAACACGTCGGCCTCGACCGCCCGCGATCCAGTTGACGAACAGTTTGCCCGCCGGATGATTCACGCGGAAGGAACGCATCACATGCACAGGCATGCTCAACTTCGTGTCGCCGTCCACGAGCACTGCGTAACCGCTGCCACCGCCTTGCGCCATCCAGGCACCGGCCTCCACCAGCATGCACGCTTGTTTGTCTTTGGCCTGGGTCAGCATCGTGGCGTCGGCCGTGGGTGAAAAGTACCAAACAGGATCGGGCTGGACTTCGGCTGCACGCCACAAGGCCTGTTCCGCCAGTTGGCTGCCCGACCCGGGAATGCCGCTGATGAAAGGCACCTGCGCTTGGGACAGTCGCTGCAGCGCCAGCACGATGTCGCGTTTGGCGTCCAGGGCTTTGGCCAAAGCAGCGGGACCGACCAGCAGCAAGCTCCCTGTAGCGATGGGGCGCCTGTCGTGGACCAGGCCTTGTTTTTCAAGGTGGGCTTCCAGCCAGCTCGCATTGGTGAGCGCGGCATCTGCATCGCCCAGTTCAGTGGCCTCAAGCATGTCCAGTGCGGGCCCACTGGTCAGGGTGACGGCCACACCGGTGTCCACACCAAAGGCCCGCTGCAGTGCGCGCGCCAAACCTGACTTCATCAACGCTTCGTCCACCCCGAGGCGCATGGGGTCTTCGAGCGATTGTTTTTGGGCGGCCTGGGTTTTGTTGCCCCCTAAAAGAGCCAACCCACCCGCCACCAGCAGGGGCCTTCGTCGAATTTCTCTAGAAGAATTCATATGGTGACGATACCTCCATCAACATGAAACGATCTACCGCATAGGGCCATGCAAGATAAACATGACCCCCTGACATCGGGTGGTTACAGGCGAATTACACTGATTCCACAATTGCCCACCCGTCGCGCTGGCCCACCCTGAACCAGCCGCCATGATGCCAAATTCATCCCCGCTGGCATCAACCCAGGGTGAAGACTACAGACCAGCCACCACGCTGACGCCGCAGATTTTTTGACTCGACTGGAAGCACCATGAACCGACCTGTGATGGAGGGCTTGAGCTTGAATACGCCCGCTACCGTTCGCCACACCCGTTTGATTGAATGGGTGGCCCAAATGGCCGCCTTGACCGAAGCCAAGGATGTTTATTGGTGTGACGGCAGCACCGCTGAATATGACCGCCTGTGCGCCCAATTGGTCGCGGCCGGCACGTTCAAAAAACTCAACCCGGAGCTGCGCCCTAACAGCTACCTGGCTTGCAGCAGCCCCAGTGACGTGGCACGCGTGGAAGACCGCACCTACATCTGCAGCGCCAAACAGGAAGACGCCGGCCCCACCAACAACTGGATGGACCCGGTAGAAATGCGCAAATTGCTGCAGACCGGCGACAAAGCATTGTTCAAAGGTGCCATGCGCGGACGCACCATGTATGTGGTGCCTTTCAGCATGGGGCCACTGGGCTCGCCCATCGCACACATTGGCGTTGAGTTGTCGGACAGCCCCTACGTGGCCGTCAACATGAAAATCATGACCCGCATGGGCGCCAAGGTGCTGGACGTGCTGGGCGAAGACGGCGAGTTCGTGCCTTGTGTTCACACCGTGGGCGCCCCCCTGGAGCCCGGTCAGAAAGACGTGTCTTGGCCATGTAACACCACCAAGTACATCGTTCACTACCCCGAAACCCGTGAAATCTGGAGTTATGGCTCCGGTTATGGCGGCAACGCTCTCTTGGGCAAGAAGTGTTTCGCGCTGCGCATTGCCAGCACCATGGGCCGTGACCAAGGGTGGCTCGCCGAACACATGCTGGTGCTGGGCGTGACCTCGCCTGAAGGGAAAAAACACCATGTGGCAGCGGCTTTCCCCAGCGCCTGCGGCAAAACCAATTTCGCGATGCTGATCCCGCCTGCGGGTTTGAATGGCTGGAAAGTCACCACCATTGGCGACGACATTGCCTGGATCAAACCCGGTGCCGATGGCCGCCTCTACGCCATCAACCCCGAGGCCGGTTACTTCGGTGTGGCCCCGGGCACCAACACGTTGACCAACTACAACTGCATGAACAGTTTGAAGCGTGACGTGATCTTCACCAACGTGGCCCTCACCGACGACGGCGATGTGTGGTGGGAAGGCATGACAGACACAGCACCCGCTCACCTCATCGACTGGCAAGGCAAAGACTGGACGCCAGCCATTGCGAAGGAGACCGGCGCCAAAGCGGCCCATCCCAATGCCCGCTTCACCGTGGCCGCCACCAACAACCCGGCACTGGACGCCGCCTGGGATGACCCCAAAGGTGTGGCCATCGACGCCTTCATCTTTGGTGGCCGTCGTTCAACTACGGTGCCCTTGGTCACAGAAGCCCGCAACTGGGTCGAAGGTGTTTACATGGCGGCGACCATGGGTTCGGAAACCACCGCAGCCGCCGCAGGCCAGCAGGGTGTTGTGCGCCGCGATCCCTTCGCCATGCTGCCTTTCATGGGCTACAACATGAGCGACTATTTCCAGCATTGGCTCGACCTGGGTGCCAAGTTGCAGGCGTCCGGCGCCAAGCTGCCCAAGATTTACTGCGTCAACTGGTTCCGCAAAGGTGCCGACGGTAAATTCGTGTGGCCTGGTTATGGCGAAAACATGCGCGTGCTGAAATGGATGCTGGAGCGTGTGGAAGGCAAAGGCCAAGGTGTAGAAAACATCTTTGGCATCACACCCACCTACGGCGACATCACCTGGACGGGGTTGAATTTCACCGTCCAGCAGTATGAGCAGGTCACCCACATCGATGCCGCCGAGTGGAAGGCCGAGTTGCAGCTGCACACCGAGTTGTTCACGCAGCTGGCTTACCATCTGCCTTCGGCCCTCACGCAAGTACAGGCCGGCTTGCAGGCACGTTTGTCAAAATAAGAAAAGCGTTACTGCTACCACGCCTGAGCCCCGCCCAGCGGGGCTCTTTTTTTTGCCGCCATCGTCGCGCCGTCGCATGGGTCCGTGTTGGATGAACTGTGCGGGTTAGAGTGGGCCCATGATTCGTCTGGTTTATTCCGCGCCAGAGCTTCCTGCGGCGTTGCAGGGGCTGCGTATTTTTGAGCGAGGTTGGCTGTCGGCCAACAACGTTCTTCTGCTCGGCGAGCAAGACCATCCTGGCGCTGCCTTGATCGACACCGGGCATGCGTCACATGTCGATCAAACCGTGGCCTTGGTCAAACAGGGTTTGCAGGGCCAGTCTCTGCGCTGCGTTGTAAACACCCACTTGCACTCTGACCATTGCGGAGGCAACGCTGGTTTGCAGCGTGCGTTCAGCGCGCCTGTGTTCATTCCACCCGGAGGCTTTGAGGCAGTGCGGGTGTGGGATGCTGGCGCACTGAGCTACCGCGCGACCGGTCAAACATGCGAGCGCTTTGAGGTGCACGGCAGCTTGCGGCCTGGCGAATCTTTTTTGTGGGGCGAGCGGCGCTGGGACATTCTGGCCGCGCCCGGCCACGACCCCGATGCCATCATGCTCTTTGACGCCGCCCATGGCGTTTTGATTTCCGGCGATGCGTTGTGGGAAAACGGGTTTGGTGTGGTGTTTCCTGAGTTGGACGGCGACCATGCCTTCGATGATGTGGCCGCCGTTTTGCAGCAGATAGAAACACTGAATGTTCAGTGGGTCATTCCGGGCCACGGCGCACCGTTCGCAGATGTCTCCTCGGCCTTGGCACGTGCACACAGCCGCTTGGCGCGGTTCCGCGAATCACCCGCAGACCATGCATTGCATGCCGCCAAAGTGCTGCTCAAGTTTCATCTGCTGGAAGTTCAAGGCCAGTCTTTGTCTGCGCTGCACTTGTGGGTAGGCGATACCCCTTTGATGCGAAGCATCTGGATCTCCCTGGGCCGCCCGTTCGCGAGCATTCACCTCTGGTGCGATTTCCTGGTGAAAACCCTGGTTGATCGGGGTGTCTTGCTGCACCTTGACGGGGCGGTGAGCAACCCGCCATCCGACGTCTGACACGGCGAATGTGAATTTGTGAGTAACTGTCACTGAAAGCCATTGTCGGCATTGAGCTTGCATCACAGAGGCTGTTCTGCACTCTCCGCCCGGTTTCTGACGCTTTGTGACTTTCGGCACGCCGCTTTTGGTTTCGATCTCTTACAAGATTGACGCTGCATGGCAGTGCCAGCGGGCGGGCTCCAAAGCCCAGCTCAGCATGGGGCCAGGCCGGAGTGGCAGATGCTGTGCTGTTGTCATTCAATGAAGGTAGTCAATATGCGTGTCAATGCTCCTTGGATCCATGGCTTGTTTGTGGCAGTCGCCGTGGTTGGCTGTGGCGGCGGTGATACCGGGCCTGGAAGTGCCGGCGGTTCCCCTTTGTCGGCACCCGTACCAACCCCCGATGCCACGGTGACGTCTTCTCCTGCACCTTCGCCGGTGAGCACGACGGCATCGGAGCCTGCCCCAGCGCCCTTGACGCCCGTCGTTGTAACCATGACGCCCCCCACTTCCGCACCGACGACGCCCGTGGTCGTGACCATGACGCCGCCCTCTGCAGCACCGACGACGCCTGTGGTGGTGACCATGACGCCACCCGCGGCAGCACCCATGACACCCGTGGTCGTGACGACTCCGCCCCCGATGGTGGGCGGCTCTCCACCACCACCCCC
>Ga0315906_10010353_pt1 | contig 10966 bp, 9 predicted proteins | sample LakEriMetagenome_4_FD_203526 | JGI IMG/M metagenome (GOLD analysis project Ga0315906, IMG submission 203526) | Freshwater fungal communities from buoy surface, Lake Erie, Ohio, United States - Buoy 2 MA122 | ecosystem: Environmental > Aquatic > Freshwater > Lake > Lake biofilm | place: USA: Lake... | reverse complement strand
ATGTAATCAGGACGAGAGCATACAAATAGACTTTTGTAATAGCCAATCCTTGAATTCCAAAAATTAGTAACGCGCAATAAGTCCTTGAAAATTTGAGAAGTAAGTGTCGACTTGCAAACCAAATTATGACCAGCCAAAGATAGATATAACTTTCTCGTAGACCTAGTGAAGTCCAGAGAAAGACACTCGGCATAAACATAAATATTAAGAGAAGCCACAGAGCATATCTGTTTAAATCTCTCTGTGCCCAATAAATAAGAAAGCAAGCAATATAGAAAAGAATTGTGGATTGCAATCTCAATACAAGATAATCTGGCATCCCAATTACTTCAAAAAATTTCGCAGGTAGGTGGATGATTTGAAGTAACAATTTGTTGTCTGTTGGCCAACTTAATTGATCTGCTAAAAGATAGTTTCTCGAATATAGATTCTTAAAAACTTTCAAATAGCCGTCTTCATCGGGGCCAAAAGCAGTAATTCTCCCAAGAAACACTTGAAAAACAAGATGCAATCCAAAGTATGCTGTAGAAACCCAAAACCAAACCCTATGGGCTTTGTATTTTTCAAAAAGAGATTTATAATCACGTCTCATAGTAAATTTCCTGCCTACAATTTTCACAACCACATTTTAGTTTATTTCAATTAGTTATCGGCTTGCTAAGTTAAGTGTTGAGGCACAAGAAATTTGTGTTGCATCAAAACTGGCGGCACCATAAGAGCAAATTCCCTGTTAATCTAGCTGCATGAGAGTCTTTATCGCTGGGGCTGGAGGCATGGTTGGATCAGCCATTAAGCTGGCCTATCAGTCAACAAATTACAATCTACTCACGCCGAGTAGAGCTGAGCTCGATTATTCTGATTACTCATCTACCGAAAAATTCGTCATAAAAGAAAAGCCAGATCTGATTATTGACGCAGCAGCTACCGTTGGTGGGATACTCTCGAATATCACAAATCCAGTCCGATTCCTAGATGAAAATTTGACTATCCAGAGCAATTTGATGCGCGCAGCCCACTTTGGCAAAGTGCCGAAATTTGTCTTTCTTGGGTCAAGTTGCATTTACCCTAGAGACTGTGCGCAGCCGATAAAGGAAGAATACTTATTGACAGGATCACTTGAAACAACCAATTCAGCTTATGCGATAGCAAAAATTGCCGGAATAGAATTGATTAATGCATATCGAAAAGAGTTTGGTTACTCGTGGATTTCCTTAATGCCAACAAATCTTTATGGGCCCAGAGATAATTTTGATTTACAGGCATCACACGTATTACCTGCTTTGATTCGGCGCTTTGTCGAAGCGGTGGAAAATGGTTCTGCCAAAGTACTTTTGTGGGGCTCTGGGTCACCTAAGCGTGAATTCTTACATGTGAATGATTTGGCACAAGCCGTCCTGAAAGCCTCTGAGAACTATGACTCTTCTGTGCACTTAAATATTGGCACTGGTAGTGACCTGACAATTAAAGAATTAGCAGGAAAAGTTGCTGCCGCTGCAGGCTTTACTGGTGAAATTGAATGGGATACCTCAAAACCTGATGGCACTCCTCAGAAAGTTCTAGACGTATCAAAGATAAAGGCTTTGGGTTGGGAGCCAACAATTACACTTGAGGCAGGAATTGCATCAACAATTGCTTGGTATAAAGAGGCAAGTGCACGAGGAGAGGTCCGTAAATGAGCCGCAAGGTAGCTTTCATAACCGGTGTAACCGGCCAAGATGGATCGTATCTTGCTGAGTTCCTTCTTAGTAAAGGTTATGAAGTCCACGGCCTCATACGCCGTTCTTCGACTTTTAATACTTCTCGCATTGATCATATTTATCAAGACCTACATGATCCAAACCCAAAACTTTTCTTACACTACGGTGATTTAATCGACGGTGTTGGCTTGACTAACTTAGTTCGTGAAATTCAACCTACTGAGGTTTATAACCTTGGTGCACAATCACACGTGCAGGTTTCTTTCACAATGCCGCAATACACGGGTCAGGTTGATGCTGTGGGTGCTGTCGGATTACTTGAAGCCATTAGATCTGCAGAGATTAATACTCGCTTTTATCAAGCCAGCACATCAGAGTTATTTGGTTCAACACCACCTCCTCAAAATGAGGAAAGTGTTTTCAAGCCAAGAAGCCCATACGCCGCTGCAAAATTGATGGCTTACTGGTGCACGGTTAATTACCGTGAGGGATACGGAATGCATGCAACTAATGGCATCTTGTTTAACCATGAGTCACCACGGCGTGGTGAAACTTTTGTAACTAGAAAAATTACCCGTGCAGTTGCAGAAATAGCTGCTGGATCTAAGAAGAAGTTATTTCTAGGGAATCTAGATGCTGTGCGTGACTGGGGTTATGCCAAGGAATACGTGGAGTCGATGTGGCTCATGCTCCAGCAAGAAAAGCCTTCGGATTACGTAGTGGCCACTGGTGTGGGTGCAACCGTGAAAGACTTTGCAGAAGCTTCTTTTTCCCGTGTGGACCTTAATTGGCAAGACCATGTTGAAGTGGATCAAAAGTACATCCGCCCAACTGAGGTTGATGCCTTGATTGGCGATCCATCAAAGGCTGCGAATAAGTTAAATTGGAAAGCAAAAACTCATTGGAAAGAGGTTGCAGAGATTATGGTTAATGCTGACGTTGCTGCTCTAAAGAAGTAACTAATCGACTCTCACAACACCACTAGGTGTCATCAAGTGCACTGCAACAATTCCTGACTCGCCTTCAGTTTCAGCTGGGCTTAACCACATAACCTCAACCTCACTGCCTAGAGCTGTCGCTAGATCGTTTCCTAGCCAGTCAGTGATTCTCTTTTCATCTCCTGCGATTTCCACTTTAACTATCTTTGCAATTGCTTTGCCATCAGTTGATGGGTGATCTAGTGATTTCCATTCAATAAAGAAAGGAAGTTGCTTATCTTCTAGAGTTCCTAAAACACCAATCTGCTTCCAAGAAAGATCATGGCCATCTGGCTTTGTGCGATGGCCATCTACAGCTTGTCTCCCTAAGCGTGCTTCAACCTTTGAGACATCATCAACAGATACAACCCAAGTCAGCCATCCGCCACCTTCTGCAGCGCGCTTTGATACTGCTTTACCAAAAGGTGAAGCATCTGATGCTGGGTGATCAAGTGGACATACAACTTCGATGTAGTGACCGTTTTGTAATGGCAATGTGAAGTTACGTGTGCCAAAGCGTGGGTGAACGCCTCCGTCAACAAAAGTTGAGCCAAGGCGTGAGCCAAGGCGTTGAACTGTGTCGGCTAGTTGATCATGGGACGTTACATATGAGACATGGTCTAAGCGCATGGGTAAATCTAACCCTATGAAAAGGGGTGCTCTTTACCAATTTAGTTTAGTGCGGGTGCTATGGCAGGGGCATGTTAGCCAGGGTCACAGGCGAGCTTATAGCGGCACTCACTGATGATCTGTTGGCTCCAGAGGGGCCTTGAACCGCCTTTCCAGAAGACGTCTAAGTCTTAGCCAGGGTTGGAAAGGATGGATTGAGAATTGATAAGTTTTTAGAGCCGCGAGTCAATTTCACGTTTAATCGAAAGAGCTAAATCCCGTGAGCTAGCCACCGTTTCACCCGTAAATTCATCCAGATAAATCTGAGAATAATCGAGGTTTAACTCAGCAGCCATTCTATAGAACACCTGAATCCGTCGACTTGGCAAAATTTCCATAACTCTGGCATCTTCTCTAAGCCAAACCATTCCGGCCATACCTGCTCCGTGAACTCCCACAACAACTGATGCGCTCGAGAATAGGTTAATTTGTTGATAAAGAGTGTACTTCTCTGGCTGGAAAATCTCCCAACCGTCCAACTTCAAGAAGTCAATCAAGTCATCCTCATAATCCTCAAATCGGGATGAACCTTTACGAGTCACATAGATTTTTAGTTCTCTATTGTCTGAAAAAAACTCTTTAAAAGTTTCACGCAGAGTTAATAAATCCTTTGGATGTGCCCATCCGGTATCGTCATTTCTGTTGATAATTGTAACTTCTTCTAAATTAACAAATCGGTTGACTTTGACAATCGGTAATCCTGATTGTGTTATGAAATCTTCAACATACTTTGGACATTGTTTAAAAACAACTAATCTTATTTTTTTTTGATTTTGCATTAATTGTAGAACAACAGGTAAATCCTCGATAAGCCAATGGTAAAATCCATTACTGGGAAGAATTATGCTCGTGTAGCCCTCAGAAAATATCTTTTTTGCCTTTGAAAAAATAGGTACAGGAAGGGAATTTAAAAGTAGATTATGAATTGGCCAAGCTGAACTTTCAGCAATAAGCCTACCTTTGTTGCTATACAAAAGACCTGTCTGTGAATCCAAAATCACATTTTTCAGAACAATAAGATATCTAGGTTGCCAGACATGACCTTCGTTTCCAAAAGTGTGGTTGGAGTTGAGATCCCTAAATTGTTTCTCCCAAAGCTGACTCTGTATGCAAAATTCAATAGATGAGGAATGGTCACCGCGAAGGAGTTCCTCCGTTTTTCCCCCTGAAATAAGATTAAGTCTAATTATTTCGCGTTTTAATCGGGCGATTGCTCTATCGATGTTCTCAAGTAAGGGGGGAAACTTGAGTCGATTAAAGGAATACGGTGAAATTTGGAAAGCCTCCTTTCCGTAGACCCTCAATATTCTACTCAGTAATTTGACGAAACTGCCCTGGAAGAATTTCTTTCCACTACCTTCCCCATGGATATCCAAGTTACCCTTAAATCTCCTGACTTAGATGATGACCTCCAAGAAACTCCCGAGTGGCCTTTTGAGTCCTATAGCTTTCTTAGTTTATTATGTTGACTTAGATAATCTGCAATCACCCAAGGATTGGGTTCTTAGCTTGGAGGAGGGTTATATGATCTTGTTTCTCCGCAAGTTGAGGTCGAGTATCTCTAATTTTGATTCAAAAGCAATGGACCTTCTGAGAGCTGAATATATTCCTTTAGTTCTACTCCTTATGAATGGTGTTTTATTCAGATTTCTAACTTTTAAGTTGGGAATCAGCCCAGAAACTGCTTGGTATGGCCTTGACACAAAACAATATGTGAATATGGTCGTTACACCAATGCTTGATCGTGCTGGTGATTTAAATCGACACCCGCTTTTCTCTCTTCTTCTTGCAGGGCCGACGATTTTTCTAAATTTCTTTTTTCAAAATGTCTCAATTGCATTTTTATCTATTACTTGTATTGTTGCAATATTTGTCTCCGTCGTTTTTTATGCACTATTTCGTCATGGTAAATTGAATAAGACTTATTCACTAATTGCGACAATCATTTGTGTAAATTTTACATCCTCAATCTACTTCTTACCCATTTTTGAAATGCTCTCCTTCACAATGGGGACTACTGCCTTGGCATTTTTATTGGTACTAATCGCGCGAAGATTGCAATCTGGTAAACTGAAAATGTCCTTAATGGTTCTGTCCATAAGTGTCCCTATGATGGCTACGACACCTCTGGCGATAATAGGAATCGTTGGGAGTTTCCTGTACTTAAGTCGTTCAGAGTTTATCCATTCTGTACTTTATGCATATTTTCTGGTCTCTTTAGTATTCGTTGTTCAAAACTTTATTTTTCCGACAACTAACTTCTTTCTAAATAGACCACCGGGCTATTATGTGGCTGAAAACCACTGGTCATATTTGTTTCTTGCGCCAATTAAGTGGGTCGGATCAACTTTTTCGCTGCCAATACTTATACGAGATCCGGCACCTCCATTTTTTCATCCTTTAGACAGTGCTGATTTGAGTTTGCTTTCTTTTTGGGGATTCTTAGCTATATGTTGGACATCGATTTTATTTTATGTTTTACTTCGAACCTGGAAGCTAGGAGATAAATTCCCTGTTATATCTGTTATCTTCCTAACGGCTATTGTTCAACTTTGGGGGTCTGAACCTCATCTGCAAGCACCTTATCTATTCCCAATTTTTGCTTACCTGTTTTTCATGAATCTGCATGACCTTGCTTCTTCTAAATTTGTCAAGTTGTTTTCTTACGTAACATTACTCATAACTTTGGGGTACAACATACATGTATTTAGAGGGGCCTTATCAGTTTTGCAAGACTTCACGGGTCACTAGAATGAAGTGACTATTTTACGCTTTTTCAGTAAGGCGAGAAATCCATTCAGTTCTTAGCTTGAAATCTGGCGGTGGCAATTTTCGATAACATTAAACTCCCTATTGCGAACTTCTAATAGCAAAACACCGAGGTATTCACCTAGTAATCCAATTGCAACTAAAATAAAAGAGTTCAAGAATAACATCGGAAACAGAATGCTTGGCACTCCCGGCAATGAGTTACCGCCCAAATAAACTCCTACTTCAACCAATCCGATGAGAAAAGTGAGAAAACCAAGCAAAAATCCAATGAGCCCACATATACGTAACGGCTTTATGCCAAATGTTAAAGAAGAATCTAAAGCAAGTTTTATCATTTTCTTGAAGGAGTATTTGGTGCTTCCGTATAGCCGCGGTGGTCGTGCGAATTCGATAGTTGAACTCTTGAAACCCTGCTTCGGAAGAAGTAGTCTGAATACAAATTGACTCTCGTGGCTCGCTTTAATCCAATCTGTGACACATTTATGCATAAGTCGAAAATCAGCAGTATTTTCGCTTATTTCATCTCCTGCCAAGAATTTAATCATTTTGTAGTAACAGAATGCTGAAAATCTCTTAAAGCTACCGTCATGGAGCCTAGTTTTACGCCTTGCTAGAACAAGGCAAGAATTGCTTTTTTCAGCTTCAGCAAGCATTTCATGTATCAAGCTGGGGGGATCCTGTAAGTCAATATCCATAGTGACTACCCAGTCAAATTTTGCTACTTCGACGCCCGCACGTAAAGCTCTCATGTGCCCGAAGTTTCGCCGAAACTTAACTATTTTAATCTCTTCATTTTGAGCTAAATTAGCATCAGCCTTTGCATCTTTCATCCGCTGATGTGTCAGGTCTTCGCTGCCATCATCAACTAGAACAATCTCCCATTTAGTTGAGAGCCTTCTCAGCTCTTGAATGATTATAGGTAAAGTTTGAGGAATGCAATCTGCTTCATTGAAACATGGAATAACCACGGAAATCATTCTTAAAGTATAAACAATTAATGGTCAATTATGGTGAATTTGGGACATTGTCTGGTTTTTTAAAAATCTCTAAAGCTGATGTGGTCTAATTGTGGAGTGGCAGACCCTAGAATTCTTATAGTTGGTAGTGGGCCTTCGGCATTTGCAGCCGCTGAGATGATTTCAAGTAAAGGTTTAACATTTGAAGTTTATGATGCAGGACTCATATATCCTAATTCAAAAAGTGCAAGTCCAAAGAACGCTAAGGGCACCGTCAGAAAGTTGATCTTTGGGTTTGATTTTCCATATAGAGAATTCTCCGAAGGTCCCATAATTGATTTGGGCGACACAATGGCCAGTCAAAGTTTCGCCCTGGGCGGTTTTTCAAATGTGTGGGGCGCGACAATTCTTCCCTACACTGATGACGACTTAAAATCTTGGCCGATAAGCTTCTCCGACTTACAGAAATACTATGATTTTATCTCAGAGCGTATCCCCATTGCAGCAGATGAAGATGGACTTAAAGCCAAGTATCCACTTCCAAGGAGATACTATAGAAATTTAGAGTTATCCAACCGATTAGAACAATTACTTATCGATTTTTCACGAAATGGTAATTCTGGTTATTTGGGGCGGTCTAGACTTGCGGTTCAAAATTCTACAGATGATAAAGCTTGTGTTTATTGTGCCAAATGTATCATCGGGTGTGATTTTGGATTAATTTGGAACGCTAATTCATACTGGTATTCACTCAAAAAAAATCAAAAGTACTTCCCTAACAGGCGAGTTCTTCGCTTCTTTATTGAGAATAATTCAAACTTTGTTGAGTTCGTAGATCACCATGGCAAGGTATTCAATGAAGGGCCCTTTGATCTGATGTTTCTTGGGGCAGGACCGCTTGAGACCTTCCGCATCTTGAATCAATCTAAACTTGTGTCTGACAAAACAATACTTAAAGACAGTCAAATAATATTTGCACCGGTATTTATCGGTGGTAACACGTATCGCAATCCAGGCCACACCCTATCTCAGTTGTTTTTGAGACTTGAGAATAATTTGGTTCACCCAATAAATGTACAACTTTACGAATATTCAGAAGAGGTAATATCAAGAGTTCGCAAGTTGGTGCCTTTATTGCGACTTGTTCCAAAAAGAATGCTTGATTTGATTCTTAGCAAATTCATTTACTCACTGATTTACCTTGATAGTGAAAACTCAGATCATATTTCTGTAAAATCCACAGAGACAGGAAATTTAGAATTGCGAACTGTAAAAAACTTAAAAACCAACGTTGGGACTGCACTTAAATCTGTAGAAAAATGGTGCGGTGAAAACGGTTTGTACTTTTCCCGATTTCTAGCAAAGAAAGGCAGGGCAGGGGAAGGAGTTCATTACGGCGGCACCGTACCCTTCAATTCAGCCGTGAACTCGGATGGAAGCGTAGGTGGCTTTCCAAATCTGTACATAATTGACAGCTCAACGTTTAATACGATTCCAGCCGGGCCAATTACATTTACCATCATGGCCAATTCGGCACGCGTCACAGATCTGGCCACAAGTTGAAAATCTTTGTTACTGGAGAGACTTCATCTCTATACCGAAGTATCGACACATCTTTTCTGACGAATCACGAAGTTGTTTATTCCTCCAATGTAAATTGGAGACTTGGTTCTTGGATTCAAAATCCGGATGAATTTGATGTCTGCATTCACTTTGCTCATTCGAAGGGAAATGCAAATGAGAATATCCTAGGAACACGAATACTTTGTGAACAATTCAAGAACAAAATGATTTATATCTCTTCAATTTCAGCCCACTTGGATTCTAGATCTGTTTATGCCAGTACAAAATACCGGTGTGAAGAAATAGTCAAACTATATTCTGGAACCACAATTTCCCCCGGTGTATTTCTCATCAACGAAGTTAATGGGTTGATCCAATTCCTAAACAGAATACCTAGAATCATTCCGAGTTTGCTTATACCCTTTTCACGTACCCCAATTGGGGTTACACATTGCCAGGATTTCGTAGAAATGATTTCTGCGTGCATTTCTTCGGCCAGTATTCAATCGGGTCAGAGCTTGAAGTGCTACTCGAGGGTAACCACAATTAGGGAGATAAGAACAAATAATCGACGTCACATTAAATCAGGTGCTCTTCAAACCGATGTTTGTTGGAGATTGGCTCTCAGAGTCCTTCGGTTTATCCTTCCGAAGGAAACAAGTTTAATTGACAAAATGACCACAATCGCTTACCCACCTTACTGGCTGTCTTTAGAGCACGTTAAGAGCAAAAATTCCAAATAGCTTTTCATCCTAAACTCACGCAAAGAACTAATGGAAAAATTATAAACTTTTCAAGTTCTAAACATAAACACTCTGAGTTTTCTGTCCGTGCATTCGATAATTATGGGGCAGACGGAGAAATTTTCATCCTGGATGTGCGTTGATTCAGTAAATCAACGCGCCAAGACACACATCAGCGCTTCAACCGTCAGCAACGGCGCCGCGTTATGGCCCAAATTAACCCTTGCTTCCATAATGGCGCCAATTTTGTTTATCGTTGCCTGTGGCTTGTTGCTCTCCGCATAGGCATTAATCTCATTTTCAAGCTCTTTGTTAATCAGGCCGTCATTGCTTCCTGCCTGCACCATCATCACATCACGGTAAAACGTGGCAATATCTAACAGCGCCGCGTCCAGTCCGTCTCGCACCATTCTCGTGCTGCGGGTCTTTTGTTCTTTCTCTAACTCCTTTATTGCTTTGCTTCCCCCACTTGCCATGCCCCGACCCGTTGCACCTTTGCCATAGGCAAGTGATAAATCATCTATCTCTTTTTCATTTCTCTCATCAGCTGCGCTGTTTGCTTGCTCAGTTGCTAGATCAACTAAGGCTTGTGCTGCAGCAAAAGCAGAAGAGATTCCTTTTAAAGAAAGTGGCAGGGCCATGATGGTGGTGCGTGTGTTTCGCACTGATTCATTGTTAGCTAAATATCTCGCTCGGCCAATGTGTCCTTGGCTCACTCGTGCTGCAAAATCTGCCATCTGCGGGCTTATGCCATCACGCTTTTGTAGTACTTGGGCAACGGCCGTGTTAGATGGTGTGACAAGTTGCAGGTGGCGACAACGAGAGCGAATAGTTGGCAACACATCATGCAACGTTGGAGCACAGAGCAACCACACAGTTCTATTTCCTGGCTCTTCAATTGCTTTTAGTAGCGCATTGGCTGCAGATTCTGTGAGTCGGTCAGCATCTTCCATAACAACCACTCGCCAGCCACCCATAGACGGTGCCCAAGCAACTCGTGTGAGTAGCTCTCTTACTTCATCAATCTTGATTGACAGACCTTCAGTTCTAATTATCTCAACGTCTGGATGTGCTCCATTTGCAGCAGATTTGCATTGATTACATTCTCCGCACCCATCCTTTGGACACACAAGTGCTTGCGCAAAAGCAACGGCAGCAGATGATCTGCCAGAGCCTGGCGGGCCGGTAAAGACCCAGGCGTGGGTCATCTCTTGTGATTCTGCGCCAGATCGTGTGGCAGCAACAGCAGATTTGATGATCTCAACAACATGTTCTTGTCCTACAAGATTTTCAAAGACGCTCACTTCTTTGTTTTTGCTTTCTTTTTAGGCTTCGCTTTGTTCACAGCCTTAGTTGCACCAGCGCTCGTTTTCTTTGCGGTCGTTCTCACCGCTTTTCCTGCAGCCCTTATGGGGCGTAGCAATAAGTTGCCTTTATCTTCTCTGGCGTTGCGCTTGAGTGCACCAATCTCACTCACGCGAGTGATGATGGCGCTGTGGATATCTTCAATTGATTTACTGCCATCAACGATGAAGTAGCGCTCAGGATCTAGTAGAGATAGCTGCAAGAACTCTTGGCGTACGCGCTCA
>Ga0315906_10010350_pt1 | contig 10970 bp, 9 predicted proteins | sample LakEriMetagenome_4_FD_203526 | JGI IMG/M metagenome (GOLD analysis project Ga0315906, IMG submission 203526) | Freshwater fungal communities from buoy surface, Lake Erie, Ohio, United States - Buoy 2 MA122 | ecosystem: Environmental > Aquatic > Freshwater > Lake > Lake biofilm | place: USA: Lake... | reverse complement strand
CTGGATGACGAGGGCCAGCTCATTCCCTGGGATGACAAGGCGGTGGGCGAGGTTTACGTGCGCGGCCCCTGGATCGCAACTTCCTACCTCAATGAACCGCGCAGCGCGGAAAGTTTCATCGATGGCTGGTGGAAGAGCGGTGACATCGCGGCAGTCAACGAGGATGGAATCCTGCGCCTCGTCGACCGTGCCAAGGATCTGATCAAATCAGGCGGAGAATGGATCTCATCTGTCGATCTCGAAAACACGCTGATGGCCCACCCGGCCGTGCGCGAGGCGACGGTGGTCGGTGCGCCGCACGAGAAATGGATTGAACGCCCGGTCGCCTTCCTCGTTCTCGATCCGGATTCCGCGCCGCCCTCGGATCAGTCACTGCGTGCGCATCTCACCGAGCACGGCATTGCCAAGTGGTGGCTCCCGGATGAATTCATCGCCCTGCCAGCCTTGCCCAAGACCGGAGTCGGCAAGTTCGACAAGAAAAAGCTGCGTGCGGAGATGGAGACTTTCCGGCGCGAGGGAACCGTGGCGCGCTGAGCGATGATCGCCTGAGCTCACACGGTCCTGGAGTCTTGCCGATCGCCTGCGCGATTGGCGATCTCGGCCATCAGTTCGCCAATCGCGGCTGCTGCTGCCGGCAAGTCGCTGTAACGCAGGCGGTAAGGTGTCACCGCATCGGCCAACGCGGCAGCCATGCGGAATCCTTCCTCCCCGCGTAGGACGTAATTGAACGCGTTCTGCGTGATTTCCACAAAGCAGTCGGCCCGGGCGGCCGGCGTTATTTCGAGTTTCGCGCCCGGCACATACTGCGGAAAGATCATGAGTCGTGGCTGCGCGGTTTGATGCATGGCGGCTATCTGGTCGTCGGGCGGACGCAAATGGGACACCGTGCCCTTGTGCGTGCCTGGAATCGACGGGCCCAGGGCGGCCTCCGGCACCAGATCACGAATGACGTCTATCGATTGATTCTTGAGTGGAATCAGGCGCGGAAACGGATGAATGGCGAGGCTCTCGTCGCGCAACAGGGTGAACTCGTCCGAGAGCAGACGCCAGCCACGATGCATCAGATAGGCGCAGAGCGTGCTTTTGCCGGCCCCGGGCTGGGCGGGCAGGATCAGCGCTCCGTACGGATTGGCCAGCACGCCCGCATGCAGCATCAGGAACTGGTGCGAGCGCGTGGCAACCGCCCAGTTCACGGTCCATTCCAGATGCGCGAGGGTCGCGTATTCCGGGAACGTGGTGAACACCTGTCCGTCATCGGTACGAATCACCCGGGTGGACAACCAATGCCGGCTGGGCGTGGGATTGCGCCCCACCTCGAGCCTGGCATCCGCGAAGGTCTCGTGCGATACCAACGGGTAATCGGGATAATGCTGGAGCAGCCGGCGCGCCAGTCCGCGGGTGCGTCCCCGGTATTCGATGACGAAAGGCCCCAGCTTGAGCCGCAAGCCACGGCGCAACGCTGACTCCAGCTGCTCGGGCGTCTGCTGTCGCAAGGTAGCGTTCATGGCGGTCAGGCAACCTCGCGAATCAGGCCCAGCTGGTCGAGCAAGGTGATCACCCGCTGCGTAGCTTCACCGAAAGCCTCTGGCTCATCTGAGGGATGGTCAGTGAGCATGGATTCGAGCAGCGCGCCCGCGCTACAGGGGGCCTCGGCCAATCTGTCGAGAATCTCGGCCGCTGCGTCGTTCAGATAATGCGTGCGCCCCGATGCCGGGTCGAAGACGAAGGTCGCACCTTGCCAGTGGCGGAATGCGAATTCGGTGTAGCGGGGCGCGTGCCACACGGTGGGATCTGCGGGATTCACCGCCGCGCGCGGCCCGCGCCGCGCAACCGACCCGGTGACAACATCAGGCTGGCGAGACCCCGTAGAGCGAGGCCATGCAGGCGCCGGTGAAGCTCGTCACGATGGAACCCAGTTGTACATCCGGAGAGCCAATGGCAGTGACGGAGCCGTCCGCTGTGCTCACATGCACGATGGCGTACTTGGTGGTACCTGTCTTGATGGCCGCTTCATTCTTCAGGGCTTCCAGCGCCGCCAGTTCATCACCGTCCACCAGCGAGCCGTCCAGGCGGCGCCAGACGGGCGAGCCACCGTCCTGACCCAGGAAGTAGGAGCCGGGGTCGCCGGCGACAATCTCCCAGTCAGCGGTATTGGTGGACGTACCGCCGGCCTTCAGTTGGACGAGTCGGTAGAGCTCGACCGCCGCGCGCAGGCGCTCATCCTCGTGGTCGATATCGGTTAGCACCGCAAAGCCGTCCTGTGCAACATTGCCCTCACCGCCACAACCGAGGCTGGTGGCAGCCCGGGCGGTGCCTGAATGCAGGGAGACAACCGCGGGCAAGGCCAGCGAGGTCCCGCGCAGAAAACGGCGTCGTTCGATCAGGGGTGGGGAGGCCTGATGCGCGGCCTCCGTAGCGGGGCGATGTTCGTTCCTGGTTTCCATCCTGAGCTCCTGCAGCATCTTGTAGGCAAAAATCAGCAATTTTCACGCCAGATGGCGTGCCAATGCCTGCAAGCGGCGGATTCCGCGCGGGTTCCGTCTTTGACGGAGTTCTTGGGTGCCCCTCGCGGCACTATTATGTAAAGCTCACCTTACAAAACCAAGCTGCAATTCCCCACTCTTTGTAAAGATTCTTGACGTGCCTGGAACCCTCCCCTGGTCCACCCTGCCCTCCCATGCCAAGGCGCTGCTGGACCTTGATGTCCACGGGTGGGAGCAGGCGCTGACCCTGGGGCGCATCCATCGGGTCGCGGGGCGCTGGTACCAACAGCTGGACGAGGCCGGTCTCCTGCCGGAAGTGCCGGCCGCGGTACGTGACCATCTCTGGTCCGAGCACCTGTGCGCCGAAGAGCGCCAGCGCATGGCGCGCTGGGAGGTGGATCGCATCGCCCATGCCTTTCGGGCCAGCGACATGCCCGTAGTCCTGCTCAAAGGGGCCGCCTACATCGCAGCGGGGCTACCGCCAGGAGCGGGGAGACTGCTCTCCGACATCGACATCCTGGTGCCCTTCGCACGCCTCACCGAGGCCGAGGAATGTCTGCGCCAACACGGCTGGAAGACCCAGCCCCACTCCGCCTATGACGAGCACTACTACCGGGCCTGGATGCACGAACTGCCACCCATGCAACATCTCGCGCGCGGCTCCGTGGTGGATGTACATCACACCCTGCTGCCCCGCACGGATCGCCTGAGCCCCGAACCTGCACCGCTGCTGGCCGCTGCGGAACCTCTCCCGGGCAGCCGGCTTTCGATACTTGCCCCGACCGACATGGTCCTGCACAGCATCGTGCATGGTTTTCATGGCGGAGAGCTCGCCAATGCCTGGCGTGATGTGCTGGACGTGCACGAACTCATCGAGCATTTTGCCATCACGCGCGCGGACTTCTGGCCGATGTTCGAGGCCCGGATGCGCCAGTTCGGCTTCGAGCGACCGACCTGGTACGCGCTCCGCCTGGCGCAACAGGTGCACGGCACCCGTATTCCGGAGACATTCCTGACCCGACTGGCCCGGCACGCACCGACTCTGCCTCCAAGGACAGTAATGCACTGGGCGTTGACGCGGGCAGTGCTCCCGGCCATGCCGCCGACGCTCGCGGAGCGATTGGCCCTGCGTCTGCTCTACCTGCGCTCACACTGGGTGAAAATGCCGCTGCCGTTGCTGGCACGCCATCTCTGGACCAAATACCGCCAGGGCAACAAGCACTGAAGACAGAAGACCAAGGGAGACTCCCATGCACGACTACCGCACGATCACCATCCAGCGCGAGGGCGCCATCGACTGGCTGTGCCTCAATCGGCCCGACCGCCTGAACACCATCACACCGCTGATGTGCGAGGAGCTGCGCGATTATTTCGATGGACTCCAGCGCACACTCGAAACCCGGGTGGTGGTGCTGCACGGTGCAGGCCGCGCATTCTGCGCGGGCTACGACCTCAAGGAAGCGGGCCCGGTGAGCAGCGGCCCCGTGATGGGCATGAACGTGCAGCGCCAGGTAAGCGAAGTGTTCATGCGGATGCGCCGCTGTCCCCAACCCATCATCTGTCTGGCACACGGCGCCACCACCGGTGGAGGCTTTGCCTTCGCGCTCGCGAGCGATGTCCGGATCGTGAGCCAGGACGTGAAGATGAACGTGGCCATGGTCAAGATCGGGCTCACGGGCTGCGATGTCGGGATCAGCTATTTCCTCTCCCGCGCGGTGGGGCAGTCGATCGCCGCGGAACTCATGATGACCGGCCGCTTCATCGGCGCCGAACGGGCACTGGCCCTGGGCCTGGTGTCCGAAGTGGTGGAGGTTTCGTCGCTCATGGCAGCGGGCCGTGCCATGGCTGAGGACATGCTGAAGACCTCGCCCATGGGCCTCAGGCTGACCAAGGAAGGACTGCGTCTCGCCATCGACGCGCCGAGCCTGGACATGGCCGTTGCGCTGGAGGATCGCGGCCAGATCCTCTGCGCGAGTGCCGGATTTTTCGAGGAGGGAATCGCTGCTTTCAAGGACAACCGTCCTGCCGAATACGCGGATGCCCCCTACCCCTCTGCCGCTTCCTGACCCTTACCCAACTCGACACAGGACTACGCCATGGATCTCCAGCTTGCAGACAAGGTCGTGATCGTCACCGGTGCCGCCTCCAATATCGGGCGCGCCATCACCCTCGGCTTCGCGCGTGAGGGCGCCCGGATCGTGCTGGGTGATATCGATGTCCCTCAAGCAGAGGCTGTGGCCCGGCGGGCGATGACCCTCGGCGCGGCGAGCACGGAGGTCGTGGGTTGCGATGTGACACGTCTCGATCAGGTACAGACCATGTTCCGCCGGGCTGTGGACCGATTCGGGACGGTTGATGTTCTGGTCAACAATGTCGGCTGGGACCAGCTGATGTTCTTCACCCAGACCACGCCGGAGTTCTGGGAGAAGATCATCCAGGTGAATTTTGTCGGCGTGCTCAACTGCACCCATGCGGCCTTGGGCGTGATGGCCCCGAAAAACCGGGGCGCCATCGTCTCCATCAGCTCGGATGCGAGTCGTCAGGGGGAGCCGCGGGAAGCGGTCTATGGCGGCATGAAGGCCGCCATCAACAGTTTCATGAAGACCATTGCCAAGGAGAACGGCCGCAACGGCATCCGCTGCAACGTGGTGTGCCCCGGGGTCACCCTGCCCGAGGACGACGAGGAAGTCGGCACGCGCAGCATGTGGCTGAACAAGGACTCGATGTTCACCCCCGAGCAGCTGGAGAAGATCACCCGCGCCCTTCCACTCAAGAAGGTCGGGCGGCCGCGTGACATCGCCAATGCCGTGCTTTTCCTGGCCTCTGATGCGGTGGCCGGTCATGTGACCGGCCAGGTCCTGAGCGTGAGCGGCGGCTACAGCATGGTGGGCTGATCAGCCCATCTGGCGCAGGAGATCGCGCGCAATCACCATGCGCTGGATCTGCGAGGTACCTTCGTAGATCTGCAGCAGCTTGGCATCACGCATGAGTTTTTCCACCACGAATTCCTGCGTGTAGCCATAGCCGCCAAAAACCTGCACCGCGTCCGTCGTGGCGCGCATGGCGGCATCACCGGCAAACGCCTTGGCGCATGCACTGTGGCTGCCACGCAGATTGCCCGCATCCACTTCCGCCGCGGCATTCAGGCACATCAGGCGTGACGCCTGGTAGGAAATCTCCATGTCGGCAATCATGGCGGACACCATCTGGTGGTTGATGATTGCCTCGCCGAAGGTTCGCCGTTCCTTCGCATAGCGCAGGGACTCGTCACGCGCGCGTCGAATGACGCCGGCACCACCTGCGGCTATCCAGGGGCGCGAACGGTCGAAGGTGGCCATTGCGAGCTTGAAACCGTGGTCCGGCCCCGCCAGCAGATTGGCGGCAGGCACTTCCACGTCCTCGAGCACGACATCACAAGTGTGGGAGCAACGCTGTCCGAGTTTGTGGATGAGGCTCTCCCAACGCAGACCCGGGGTGCCCGCCTCGATCACGAAGGTTGCCACGCCCCGGTGGCCGCTCGTGCCCTGTTCACGCGCGAAAAGGACGTAGAAGTCGGCCACGTCAGCACTGCTGATCCAGCGCTTGCGGCCATTGATGACATAGGTATCGCCTTTCTTGACGAAGCGGGTGGACATGTTCGCCACATCAGAACCGGCATCAGGTTCGGAGCAGGCAAACGCCGCATAGCCCGGCGCCTCGGTCAGTCGCCCCAGATACTTGCGACGCGCGGCTGCATTCTCGGACATCATCACCGGCAGGCCGGCAAGACTGTTTGCAGCCGCCGCTGTTCCGATACCGAGACAGCCGTAGTTGATTTCCTCCAGCACCAGCACGTGGTCGTGGCAGGACAGGCCAGCCCCACCTGCTTCTTCGGGAAATTCCAGATTGAGCAGACCCTGCTCCCATAGGGCTTTCATGATCTGGTGGGGGAATTCGGCGCTGCGATCAAGGGCCTGATCCAGCCGGGGCTGGATAATTTGCTCGTCCACGAAACGTCGGGCGCTTTCGACCATCATGCGCTGCTGTTCATTCAACACGAGAGGCGACTCCGGGCTGGGGTGGGGCTTCGAAGTTTACACCCGAGGCAGGTGGCAACTCAGCGTTCGCGTGCGCTTTCGTCGCGATAGCGCTGCAGGGGGCTCAGCAGGAAATCGAGCAGGCGCCGGCGACCCAGCCTGATCTCCACCCGCGCCAGCATCCCCGGGCGTAGCGCCAATTCCCGGCCCAAGCTGGATCGGGGCTGCGGCGGCAGCAGAATCCGGGCGAGATACCAAGGTGGTTCATTCTCGGCAATGATCGCATCCGGGGATACTGCGGAGACCTTGCCGGCAACATGGCCGAAGCGCGTGAAATCCCAAGTCTCGAACTTGACGATCGCCTCCTGTCCCGAGCGCACGAAGCCGATGTCGCGGTTCTGGATCCTCGCTTCGATCTCGAGCGGCGCCCCGCTCGGCACCAGAGTCATCAGAATCTGGGCAGGGGCAACCACGGCCCCGGCAACGTGCAGGGCAAGCTGCTGGATGGTGCCCGCCACCGGTGCTTCGATGCGATGCAGGGTGTGGCGCGCCCGCGCCTTGGCCAGATCTTCCTCCACCACAGCAAGACGGTTCTCGACATCCGCGAGTTCAGCAAGCCAGCGTTGTCGATGTTGGGCCATGCTGGCCTGCCGCCGTGCTTCGCGTACCTCGACATTCGCAGCGAGGGCCTGACCCCGCGCGCGTGCCGCCAGGAGCCGGTTGTCGACGGCGATCCGTTCCCGTTCCAGGGCAAGCCAGTCGACGCGCGCCACTGTCCCGCGTGCAGCGAGCGTGGCGTGCGCCCGGGCCGTCTCCTCAATCAACGGCAAGGTCTGCTCCAGTTCCGCAATCTCGCTCGCAACGACACGGGAATTCGCCCGACTTTCCCTGACTTCCGCCTCGATGCCCGCAAGGGCGGTGGTGATTGCCGCGCGTTCTTCGTGCAGCCGACGATGGTGAAGATCGATCAACGAGGGCGCGAGGCGTTGCGCAAGCGGGCCCGGAATCTCGAGCGCACCTGCGTCCTGCCAACGGCCCGCTATCAGGGATTCGAGGCGTAACCTGTCGAGCTGCAGGCCGAGCATTGCCTCATCGAAACGGGCCATATCGGCGGCAGCGGCCTGGGCTTCGAATTCAACCAGCAGCTGGCCTGCAGACACGCGCTGCCCCTCCCGCACATGAATCTGCTTCACCACGCCCGGCTCTGCGGCCTGAACATGCTTGACCTGTCCCGAGGGCACGGTTCGTGCGCTCGCGGTGGCGACCACATCCACCCTACCGAACCAGCTCCAGGCAAGTGCAGCAACACACATCCCGGGAACAAGCCACGCTGTCACCCGCCAAGCCCGCGGAATCGGTGCTTGCAACATTCAGCGCACAGCTGCCTGCTGCCACAACCGCTGGTAAGGGCCTGACAGGCGAGCGAGCAATTCAGGCCGTCCTTGTTGCACAAGACAGCCTTCGGCCAGCACCAGCACCCGATCAGCCAAGCCTGCCAACGCCGCGCGATGAGTCACCATGATCACGGTCCGACCCTCCGCCAACACGGGCAGCTGACGGGCGAGGAAGTTCTCGGTCAAGGCGTCGAGGGCGCTGGTGAATTCGTCGAGGATGAGAATGGCCGGGCGGGTAATGAGCGCCCTGGCAAGCGCGATCCGCTGCACCTGGCCACCCGAGAGGGACACGCCCTGCTCGTGGACCAGCGTGTCATATCCGGCCGGGAGCTTGGCAATGAAGTCGTGCGCTCCCGCTGCCCTGGCTGCGCCCATGACGCTTTCCAGCGGCAGCGAAGGATCGCGTATCGCGATATTCTCGCGGATGGAGCGATTGAACAGACGGCTTTCCTGGGTCACCACGCCGATCTGGCACCTGAGCGTAGAACCATCGAGTGCACTGGTATCGCGATCATCGATGAAGACACGCCCCTGGGTGGGCAAGTAGAGACGCTGCAACAGTGCAGCCACGGTGCTCTTGCCTGAGCCGGAGGCACCCACGATGGCAATGATCTCGCCCGGGGCGATGCGAAAGTCGAGATCACGCAAGGCAGATGGCTGATCCGGCGCATAGCGAAAGCCCACGCGCTCGAAGCGGATGGATCCTTGCAGCGCTGGGAGATCCTGTCCTGCGCCAGTCCCCGGTTCGGGCAGCACCTTGAGCAGTGCATCCACGCGCTGCATCGAAACCCGGACCTGTACCCACTCCTGCCAGCCTTGAGCCAGCCGCAGCAATGGCTGTGTTGCGCGTGCTGCGAAGAGATTGAAGGCAACCAATTCGCCTGGCGTGAGCTGTCCTTCGATGACCTGACGCGCGCCGAACCAGAGCAGGATCACGCTCACCGCTTTCTGCACAGCCGCTGTCAGCTGTGCCACGGGGCTAGCCAGCAGGCTCGTGCGCAGTCCCGCCTCGGCGGCAGCGGCTGACAAATCCGTCCAGCGTCGCGTCTGCTGGGCTTCAAGCGTCACCGCCTTGACTGTGCGCATATTGCCCACAGTCTCCACGAGACAAGCCTGCAGATCCGCAGCGCTGGTGAACTGCTGTTCGATTCGGACCCTGAGCGCAGGGGCCGACAATGCCACAAGCAGGATCAGCACGGGGAACGACAGGAACACCACCAGGCTCAAGGATGGGCTCCAGATGGTCAGCATGCTGCAGAAGAAAAGCACGAAAACCAGATCGAGCAGAAGGGTGGGTGCGGTGCCGGCGAGAAAGCTGCGGATATGCTCGAGCTCACGCACGCGGGCGAGGGTGTCACCTACCCTTCGTGCCTCAAAGTAGGCCAGAGGAATCCGCATCAGATGCTCGAAGAGCGCCACACCGAGGCGGAGATCGAGTCGACTGGTCACCTGCGCCAGAAGTCGCGGCCGGAGGCTGGCCGCCACTGTGTCAAACAGCGTCACGAGCACGAGGCCGGCGCAGAGTACATCCAGAGTCGTCCACGCGTGATGAACCAGGACCTTGTCGATGACCGTCTGGAAGACCAGCGGCGGCACCAGGCCCAACAGATTCAGGCAGAGGGAGAGCACCAGCACCTCAAGCAGCGCGCTGCGGAAGGTGTGCAGATGCTGCCAAAACCAGGTGAAACCGGAAGGCGGAAACATGGCACCGCGATGCGGTCTGGCACTCAGCACCCAGCCGGTCCAGGCTGCGGTGAATGGGCCACGCGCCATTCGGGTCAACTCACCAGAAGGGCGTCGCAGGAGGACCTCATCATCACCTGCAGCGGCCAGCAGCAGGTAACCGTCGCCGCGCAATTCGACGAGCGCCGGCAAAGGGATCCGCGCCAGTCCCTGCCAATGCAGGGTGCGCAGTGAGGCCTTGAGTCCAAGGCCGCGCGCGGCCCTGAGGAGATCTGTTGCGGAACAACGCGCCGGGTCACGCGCCAACCGATGCCTCACCACGGGGGGCGATGCGGAGATCCCATGCAAGCGGGCCAGCAGCAACAGGGCGTGCAGCCCGGAATCAAGTGTGGTGTCCATGCGGAGTTCCCTGGCGAGAGGGAGGATTCGTCCACCCTTGGGCACCAGCTTGCACGGACTCGTCGCCCGGCTCGTGCGTCAGCAAACACCAGCCGCGCGGCCACCGGGGCTCGCGGGAACTTCTCCCGCGGGCACCTCAGTCTTTGTCGGAGGCGATCACCACTTCAGCGCAGTCCCGAAGGCTGTCTCGTAGTGCTGTGCGAATTCCGCGCGAGTGAAGCGGTGATTCTGTGTCCCCGCATGGGCAATCTTGATGGCACCCATCAGGGAGGCTATCCGCCCCGTTACTTCCCAGTCGAGCTTGCGGGTCAGGCCATACAACAGGCCGGCCCGATACGCGTCGCCACAGCCGGTGGGATCGGTGACCGCGGCAGGTTTGGCCGCCGGGATCTCGATAAGGCCACCGCGGGTGTAGAGGTGCGAGCCTTCCCCGCCACGGGTCACGATGAGTGCCTCCACATGGCGGCTGATCTCTTCCAGGGACCAGCCGGTGCGTTCCTGCATGAGCTGCGACTCGTAGTCGTTCACCGTGACCCAGGTCGCCTGGGCGATGAATGCCTTCAGATCATCGCCATTGAACATGGGCATGCCCTGGCCGGGGTCGAAGATGAAGGGGATTCCGGCCGCACTGAACTGCGCGGCATGCTCGATCATCCCCTGACGCCCATCCGGCGCGATGATGCCGATGGAAACACCACTCGCATCGGCCACGCGATTGTCTGCCGAGTGCTCCATTGCCCCGGGGTGGAAGGCGGTAATCTGGTTGTCATCCAGATCGGTGGTGATGAAGGCCTGTGCCGTGAGGGTGCCCGGCACCACGCGCACATGGGTGCGGCTGATACCCCAGCGATCCATCCACTCGGAATAGGAGGCGAAGTCGATGCCTACCGTCCCCATCGGGATCGGCTCATCGCCGAGGAGCTTCAGGTTGTAGGCAATATTGCCCGCGCACCCCCCGAACTCGCGGCGCATTCGTGGCACCAGGAAGGAGACAT
>Ga0315906_10010348_pt1 | contig 10971 bp, 7 predicted proteins | sample LakEriMetagenome_4_FD_203526 | JGI IMG/M metagenome (GOLD analysis project Ga0315906, IMG submission 203526) | Freshwater fungal communities from buoy surface, Lake Erie, Ohio, United States - Buoy 2 MA122 | ecosystem: Environmental > Aquatic > Freshwater > Lake > Lake biofilm | place: USA: Lake... | reverse complement strand
GACCGCCAATGCGACGACAGCTCTCACTCGGGTGAAGGATGCCATCAACACGCTGGCTTCTGAGCGGGCGACGGTGGGTGCCAATCAGGCGGCCCTGAACATGTATCAGGAGCAATTGGGGACTCTCAAAGACAACCTGTCGGCCGCCAATAGCCGCATCAAGGACATCGATGTCGCGGAGGAGAGTACCAACTTCGCCAAGTACAACATTCTGGTCCAGGCCGGCACGGCGATGTTGTCGCAGGCCAACTCCAGCGCACAGGGCGTCCTCCGACTGCTCGGCTGATCTCCAGCCGGTTGATGCGGTCCGGGGTGGCAGGATGAGCCTGCCCTCGCCCACCACCCCGGCCGCGCCGCGCTCTCTCCCCACTGCGGACTCGTCCGCAAGTTCCAGGTCCAGGTTCAACGCCCCTGATCAGCTCCGCTGATGGCTGCGAATTCTGAACGAAGGTCACCCACCCGATGTAAGGCCACGAGTTCTTCCCACAACCCACTTTTCTCCGTCGTGTGACGGATGGCGAAAGCCAAGCGGCCGGTCGCTGAAAGAACCGGAACGGGTTCCAGGAGGTCACCCGATCAACCAAGACCTCCGGCGGCAAGGATGCCGTCTTGCAGTATGAAAGAGCCCCGGAGACGGGGCGACTTCAAGGAAGGAGTCAATACTATGGTCATCAACACCAACTACTCAGCACTAACCTCATCCAGGCAACTGGGCGAATCCCAGGGACTGCTGAATCGTTCGCTGGCTCGGTTGAGCTCGGGATCCAAATTGATCAACCCGTCGGACGACGCAGCCGGCTTCGCCGTCTCCGCCCGCTTCGATGCTCAGATCAATCGGACCCAGGCCGCCAGTGACAACATCGGGAACGCCATTTCGTTCTCTCAAACCCAGGACGGTTACCTGAAGAAGGTGGCCAAGGCCCTGGACCGCATGAGTGAGCTTTCGATGCTTGCTCAGGATGAAACCAAGAGCGACACCGATCGCTCTCTCTACGACACCGAGTTCCAGAACCTTGGCGACTTCGTCACCTCGACAGCGACCCGTGATTTCAACGGCGTCAGCATGTTCGGGGGTTCCGCAATCTCGGTGACCGTCAACAGCGAGGCTTCGTCGAACTTCAGCTACACCGCGATCGATCTGGGCGGCACCAGTTACACCGCGGCCACGGGATCCAGCATCACGACGACCGCCAATGCGGCCACCGCGTTGAGCAACGTGAAGGCCGCTGTCAATCGGTTGGCCTCCGACCGTGCGACGGTGGGTGCCAACCAAGCCGCCCTGAACATGTATCAGGAGCAATTGGGTGTGTCGAAAGACAACCTGTCCGCCGCCGCCAGCCGCATCAAGGACGTGAACGTCGCTGACGAAAGCACGAACTTTGCGCGGTACAACATCCTGGTCCAGGCGGGTACCGCCATGTTGGCCCAGGCTAACGCCAGTCCGCAGTCGGCCCTCCGTCTCTTGGGCTAAGCCCAGCGGATGGTTCGGTCCTGGGCGCGCCGCCTCGGGCGCGCTCAGGCCGGGAGGAGGGGAGAAAACCTCCCTCCTCCTGCCCCGGATCAACCAGGGGCACGTCAAGAAAAACGGGACGAGGACGCAGCAATCAGTCCGCAGGACCGATCGGGAGAAGTCTCCTGGAAGTCCCTCGGATCGGCAGGCCCGACGGTTTTCAGGCAAGATTCATCACCGATCTTCCTGTGGATTGATTCCTGCGTCCAAAAAATCTCCAACAAATCCCCGGATGGGCTTTGGCTCTCCGGGGTTTTGTTTCGAAAAAGACCGTCCGGCCTCGCGCAGCGATTGGCCCGGTTGCCGTTCACTCGGACCTCCTCGAATGCCCTGAAAACCCTTGGCCCTGTCGGGGTCGACCGATAGCTTGACGCCCCAGATCATTTTTTATGGCCAAACTTTCGATCCGCGACCTGAACGTCACCGGCAAACGCGTCTTGATGCGCGTCGATTACAACGTCCCGATGGAGGAGAAGGACGGAGTGATGGTGATCAATGACACCACCCGCATCAAAGAGACCCTGCCGACGCTGGAACTGCTGATTTCCAAGGGGGCCCGGATCATCCTGGCAGCCCATCTCGGCCGCCCGGACGGCAAGCGGGAACCGTCGATGAGCCTGGCCCCGGTGGCCGCGCAGCTCGGCAAGATGATCGGCCGCCCTGTCGCCTTTGTGGACGAGACGGTCGGTGACAAGGCCGAGGCCGCCGCCGCCGCGCTGAAGGACGGGGAAATCCTCGTGCTGGAGAACGTGCGGTTCCAGTCGGAGGAAGAAGCCAACGATCCGGTGTTCGCCGCCCGCCTGGCCCGCCTGGCCGATGTGTACGTGAACGACGCCTTCGGAGCGGCCCACCGGGCTCATGCCTCGACCAGCGGCGTGGCCCGCATCGTCCGCGCTTGGGGTGGCCAGGCTGCGGCCGGCCTTCTGATGGAGCGCGAGTTGAAGTTTTTGGGTGATGAGCTGGAGAACCCGGCCCGCCCGTTTGTGGTAATCCTCGGTGGTGCCAAAGTGAGCGACAAGATCAAGGTCATCGACCGTCTGTTGGACAAGGCCGATACCATCCTCATCGGCGGTGCCATGGCCTATACCTTCAAGCTGGCTCATGGTGGCAAGACCGGGAAATCCCTCGTCGAAAAGGACCACACCGGCACGGCCCTGGCGGCCGAGGCGAAGGCGGCTCAGCGGGGCGTTTCGTTCTTGCTGCCCACCGACACGGTCATCGCCGACCTCAAGGACACCGGCAAGGTCAACAAGAAGGGCCGAACCGTGTTCGAATTCGTGAATCCCCGGGTCAACACCGGTGACATTCCCGACGAGTGCGAGGGCTTCGACATCGGGCCGGACACCGTCCGCCGCTACTCGGAGGTCATCGCTTCGGCCAAGACCATTCTCTGGAACGGCCCGATGGGCATGTTCGAGGATCCGCGCTTTGCGGCCGGTACCCAGGCCGTGGCCAAGGCCGCCGTGGAGGCAACCCAGAAGCACGGGGCCAAGTCCATCATCGGCGGTGGCGACAGCGTCAAGGCCGTCAACAAGGCCGGACTCGGAGATCAGGTGACCTTTGCCAGCACCGGTGGTGGTGCGAGCTTGGAGTTTCTCGAAGGCATCCCGCTGCCCGGCGTGGTCGCTCTCGACGACCGCTGACATCCGTCCCGCCAGGCTCTGGCTTGGGACCGTACGTCAAACGACGATCGATTTGCGGAATCCCCCCTTTCGAGTGTTTCGGCACTCGCGGGGGGGTCTTTTTTGTACCACTCCGGAGGCGCGCGGATCGAGAGGCGAGTCGGCTTGAAGGGTTGGCCGGATCAGTGCTGGCCCCGCAGTGCTGGCCCACAACCGCCGGGGTCAGGCCGCGGACAACAGGGCGTACCGGGCACGAGCCAAGGCATCCGCCAGACGGTCGATGAACGGGTGTTGAGCGAGTTTCATCCGTTCTTTGGCAGCGGCGGGGCTGAAGAACCCGGCTCGGTCGATCTCTGGCCAAGAGGACCAATGGCCCGACCCCACGGGCCATTCGACATCGACATGATTGCTCTGGATGCCTTGAGTGGGATCCCACTGACCTTCGAAGGCCCAGGCAAACACGGTCTTGCCACCCCGCTGGCGGATGGATCCTAGTTCGATGAAGGGCGGTGTGCTGGTGATGCCCACCTCTTCGGTGAACTCACGGCAGGCGGCTTCCAGCGGGCTTTCACCGGGTTCGATCTCGCCCTTGGGGATGGTCCAAATTCCGTGGTCTCGGTGCGGGAACCACGGACCACCCGGGTGCGCAATGAACACTTCCAGAGCACCACCATTGAGGCGGTACATCAGGAGGCCGGCGCTGACGCGGGAGTGACGCATGACTGGATGAAGACGCTGGACCGACCGGCTCCGGGGGCACCGCCGACGGGTGGACGGCAGCAATCAACAACTGCTGAGACGTTATGCGAACCCGCAGCCTACGGCAACACCCGGTTGACGGCCGTAGGCGCTCGATAAAAGCCCACCGGTCGGTGACCCAGCCCGAGGCCCAAGATTCAGCGGGTCTTTTTGGAAACCTTTTTGGAGACCGGTTTCTTGGCCTTGGCCTGGGACACGGGTCCCAATCCGAGCGCTTGGAACCGGTCGTCCACTTCCTTGAGATGGAAGTCGAGCGAACACAGCGCCTCGAGCTCGCCGGCCTTGAAGTGATTGGCTACCTCCGAATCGGCCTTGAGGATCTCCAGAAAATCCGCGTTGTCACGGCCGGCATGCTTGACCTCCCAGGTCTTCATCGCATTGCGCTGAACCAGGGAGTAGGCGTCTTCGCGTGTCAGGCCTTTGCGGATGAGGGCCAGCAGGACGGTCTGGCTGTTCCACATGCCCAGGCTCAGTCCCAGATTCTTGCGCATGTTCTCAGGATAGACCAAGAGCCCGTCCATGAGGCGGGTGAGCAGTCCGAACATGTAGTCGATCAAGGTGCAAGAATCAGGGAAGATGATCCGTTCCACCGAACTGTGGCTGATGTCCCGCTCATGCCAGAGGGCCACGTTCTCCAGGGCCGCCACGGCGTTTCCGCGGATCACGCGGGCCAGTCCGGTCAGACGCTCCCAGGTGATCGGGTTGCGCTTGTGCGGCATGGCGCTGCTGCCTTTCTGACCGCGGGTGAACGGCTCTTCAGCTTCGAGGACTTCCGTGCGTTGCAGGTGGCGGAACTCCACGGCCCAGTTCTCGAAGCCCGAGGCGACGAGCGCCAAGCCATTCATGAACTCGGCATGGATGTCCCGCTGGATGACCTGAGTGGCGATGGGTGCCGGCCGCAGATTCAAACGCTGACACACATGGGCCTCCACCGACGGCGGCAAGTGGGCATGGGTGCCGACGGCGCCGCTGAGCTTGCCGATGGAAACAACGGTGCGGAGATGTTGGAAGCGGGTGAGGGCCCGTGAGAACTCCTCGTGCATGAGTGCCAGCTTCAGGCCGAAGGTGGTGGGTTCGCCATGGATGCCGTGACTGCGGCCAATGCAGGGGGTCCGTTGATGCTCCCGGGCTCGTCGAGCAATGACCGGCAACAGGGTTTCCACGTCCCGGATGAGCAGGTCGAGGCTTTGCACCATCTGGACGGCGAAGGCGGTGTCGACGATGTCGGAGCTGGTCAGACCGAAGTGCAGCCATCGGCTGGCTGGATCGTTGATGCGCTCAGTCACCGCGGTGGTGAAGGCAATGACATCGTGGTTGAGCACCTTTTCCAACTCGCGCTGCCGGGACGCCAATCCGGCGGTGTCGCCCTTCCAGGCCTGGCAGCCTTTCTGGATCTTCAGAAAGTCTTTTTTCGGCACCACGCCTTGGGTCACCAGCGCTTCACTGGCGAATTCCTCGATGTCGAGCCACAGGCTCAGCTTGTTCTCTTCAGACCAGATCGCCCGCATCTCGGGCCGCGAATAGCGTTGAATCACGGGGCGACCTTGAGCCAAAGCACGGCGGGAGGCCAGAGCGCACCGGGGCATCCCGCGGACAGCTCGGAGATTCAATTCGACCGGGTGAATTGCTCACCGTTCGGCGATCGGCTTTGAATCACGATAGTGCCGGCGGCTCAAAGGTCTGCCCAAGGCTGGCAATCACCGCGGCGATCGCCTCGGCATAGCCTTCTCGGAAGGTCGGGAACCGTGGTTGCCAGCCCAGTTCTTCCCGTAGGCGTCGGTTGGACACGCGCTTGTGGGTGGTGCCGCGCTTGCGGGTCGGAATCGGCTCGGCCGATTCAGCCAGCGGTGGCAGCGGAAGCCCGGTCGCCTCGGTCAGGAAGCGTAGGAAATCGCCTTGGAGCACTGGCTCGTCATCGACGGCATTATAAATTCGTCCGGGTTCACCTCGGAGCAGAATTGCCTCGAGTGCCGAAGCCACATCGTCGCGGTGGATCATGTTGATCCAGCGTCCGTGGCCTGGATCCCGCCGTGCCAGCCCCGTGATGAATTGACCGAAGAGGTGGCCGCGTCCCGGGCCGTAAATACCCGCGACGCGCACGATGTGCGTAGCCACGACGCCCGAGCGATACGCCTCGGCGAAGACCTCTTCGGTGGCGATGAGCAATTGGCCGGTCGGTCCAGCGGGTTCCGCGGGGGAGTCTTCGGTGACCCAGGATCCGTCGGTTTGGCTGTACACGCTGGAGCTGCTGACCGAGACGAGTCGGCCCACTCGGCGGTGGCGGGCCCATTGGACCAGATTTCGGGCTCCGCCCAGGTACACCTCTCGGTAGGCATCGACCCCACCGCGACTGGAGGAGACCGCGCAGACCACTGCGTCGAAATCTCCGGGGATTGCCTCCAAATCTTCGGGCCGGGTGAGGTCGCCCTGCACCGCTTGGATGCCGGCAGCGGCCAAGGCCCCGTCGGGATCGCCTTGACGGCGCAGGCCCAGAACCTGCGCACCGGAGGACGACAACCGCCGCCCCAGCGCCAGGCCCACATACCCGCAACCAACAATCAGGATCCGCATGAGAACTGATACCATTGACCGCGGGTATTCTGGGTCAAGTCCGGGGGGGGGCTCTGTCCGCCGCCTTGCGTCGTGGGCCAACCGGGACGACGATGGACACCAGCGCATGAGCAACGTGCTATCCCGATTGAACCCCTCCCTCGCCACCCTGCCGGTGTACGTGCCCGGTCGGCCCATTGAGGAAGTCGCCCGCGAACATGGCCTGGATCCCTCCGGCATCATCAAGCTGGCGTCGAACGAAAACCCCTTCGGCCCCTCACCCAAAGCCCTCAAGGCCATGGAGACGGTGCTGCGTCAACTGCACCTCTATCCCGATGGCTCCGCCTCCGTGCTCAAACGCACCCTGGCCGAATCGTTCGGACTCCGCCCGGAGAACCTCATCCTGGGCAATGGCTCCAATGAAATCCTCGAGTTCGTCGGGCACGCCATGATGCGTCCTGGGGTTGAGGTGGTCGTGCCAGAGTTCTGCTTCGCGGTGTATCCCATTGTGACAGCCTTGTTCGGGGCCACATTGGTCACCGTGCCCGCAGTGGACTTCGCGGCCGACATCAATGGCATGATCCGGGCGATCACGCCCCGGACCGGTGTCTTGTTCCTGGCCAATCCCAACAATCCCACGGGAACGCGGACTTCGCGCGAGGACATCCTCCGGTTGCTGCGCGAAGTGCCCAAGGATGTGCTCATTGTGATGGACGAGGCCTACATCGAGTTCCTCGAAGATCCGGTCGACCTGGTCCCGCAAATTCTCTCCGGCGAACACACGAACCTCCTGCTCTGCCGGACCTTCTCCAAGATCTTCGGTTTGGCCGGACTTCGGCTCGGCTATGGCATCGCCTCTCCCACGTTGATCTCGGCCTTCGAGAAAGTCCGCCAACCTTTCAACATCAACGCCATCGCGCAGGCGGGTGCGGTGGCCGCCCTCCAGGATGACGAACATCAGGCGCGGACTCGCGACAACAACCGGGTGGGCGTCGAGTATTTCCAGTCGGCCTTCCAGGCTATGGGGATGCCTTACGTGCCGTCCCACGCCAATTTCGTGCTGGCCAAGACCGGCCGTGGCGCCGCGGTCTTTGCCGCATTGCAGCAGCGGGGGATCATTACCCGGCCGATGGGTAGCTACGGATTGACGGACTGGTTGCGCATTTCCGTCGGGACGCCGGCCGAAAACGCCCGGTGTCTGATGGCCCTGCGGGAGGTGCTGGCGGCGATGCCTGCGGTTTGATCGTTTTTTGGAGCACCCATGAACACCTCGGCCTCTTTGTGCGTTGAAACCGTTCCGGCCCAACAGGTGCCGTCGCGCGCGTTGCTCATCGTGCTCCATGGACTGGGCGATTCGTCGCAGGGTTGGGAGTGGTTGCCCGGCGAGTTGCGCCTGCCTTGGCTCGAGTACGCCCTGGTCACAGCGCCCGATCCTTACTACGGCGGCTACTCGTGGTACGATTTGCCCGGCGATGCCGGTCCGGGCGTGCGCCGTAGTCGGGAACTGCTCCAGCGTCTGATCGAGGAACGGATTGCCGCCGGTCACCCTCCGGAGCGCATTGGGATCCTGGGTTTTTCACAAGGGTGTCTGATGACCTTCGACGTGGGGTGGCGGATCGTTCCTCGATTGGGGGCGTTGGTGGGTATTAGTGGCTACATCCATGAGCCGGACTCGTTGTTGCGCGAGTTGGGGCCCGAGGCTCGTCAGGTACCCGCGTTGTTCACCCACGGCACTCAAGATCGGGTGGTGCCCATGGTGCCCGTGCGCGAGCAGGCGCGGGCGTTGAAGGAGGCCGGCCTGAACCTGGAATGGCGCGAATTTCCCAAGGCCCACACCGTGGCCGGTGAGCCGGAGGTCCAGTTGATCCGCGAGTTCCTGACCCGGCATTTGGGATCCTGATCCCAGGACCGTTCCTCCCAAAGTCGCTCCTTTTCGCGAAATCGATCATTCGATGGAAGCATCACGGAAGCTCGTCGGTTGAAGGTGTGCCGCGCAGGCGTATCCTCCGGACATGAAGTTTCGCTGGAGATCGACGGTGGCGCTCGGGGCGCTGGGTCTCGCCGGGGTGATCGGTGCGGAGTCTCCTTCGGTGGCGCCGGTGACCCGTGGGTTCGACCTCGATCCCAGGCTCGCATCCGAGGTCTGGTGCGCCGAGCCGCAGGTGGTGGATCCGGTGGGCTTGGCCTTCGCTGCCGATGGCGTGGCCTATGTCGCCGAATGCCGGGACTATCCCTACGGCGCGGGTCCTTCCGGGCGACCGGGCAGCACCGTGCGCCGGCTGGCCGATACCAACGGCGACGGCTTGCCGGACCGCTCGACGGTCTTCGCCTCGGATCTCAGCTACGCCACCAGCGTGCTGCCGTGGCGCGACGGCGTCCTCGTGCTGGCCCCGCCGGAGATCGTCTTCCTCCAGGACACCGACGGCGACGGCCGCGCTGACCGGCGTACGGTCGTCCTCCGCGGGTTGGGGCTCGGCGTCAGCGATTCGCTGGCCAACAGCCTCCGCTATCACCTCGACGGCCGGGTCCACGTGGCTAACGGCGGTAATGGCGGTCGGCTCACGTCGCCGCTCCGGGAGGGATTGTCTGTCGTGCTGGGTGACCACGATTTTGCCTTTGATCCGGACACCGGCGAGGTCGAATTGACCGCCCGGACCGGCGGCGGATTCGGCCTCGTGTTTGATGCTTGGGGCCGTGGGTTCACGACCTACAACATCGACCACATCCAGCACCGCTTCCTGCCGCTGGCCCACGCGCGGCGCAACCCGGGGTTCCCGGCGGTGTCGATCACCGGCAGCATCTCCGACCATGGAGACATGGCGCAGATCTTCCCCATCTCCGAACCCGAGACTCGCCCCAATCACCCGGAACAGGCGGGACATTTCTCGGCCGCGGGCGGGATGGGTCTTTGCGAGTCGCCGATCTTCCCCCGTGATTTGCAGGGATCGGTCTTCGTCTGCGATGTGGTGGGCCATTTGGTGCACCGCGACGTGATTCGTCCGGATGGACCGGTGTTCCGCGCCTCGCGGGCCTTCGAGGATTCCGACCGCGAGTTCCTCGCCAGCCGCGACCCATCGTTTCGACCTGTGGGCCTGGAGACGGGACCAGACGGCGCTCTCTACTTGCTCGACATGCAGCGCCAGGTCATTGAACACCCGGATTACATCCCGCAGAAGGTCCGGGCCTCCCTGGATTTGCGTGCCGGCCAGGACCGCGGTCGCATCCACCGGATCACCCCGCGTGGCGGTGCCCCCCGGCGGTTTCCCCGTCTCTCGGCGATGACCCCCGCCCAATGGGTCCGCCATCTGGGCGACCCGAATCCTTGGATTCGAGGGACCGCTCAGCGACTCCTCCACGAACGCCAGGCCCGCGAGACGGCTCCGGCCCTTCGCCGGTTGGCCACCTCGAAGGTCCGACCGGAGGGCCGCTTGCACGCCCTGGCCACTCTCCGCGTCTTGGGCGTGCTGCAACCCTCCGACCTGATGACTGCCCTGGCCGATCCGCACCCCGGCGTCCGCGAGAACGCCCTGCGCTGGTCCGAACCGTGGCTGGCCTCGGAGGCCCGGCTCCAAGCTCGGGTGCTGGAGCTTTCCCGTGATGCCCTCCCGCGGATCCGTTTCCAGGCGGCCCAATCGTTGGCGGCAGTGGGCACCCCGGACTCGGTGGATGCGCTGGCAGTGCTTTATTGGCGCGATGCGTCTAGTCCGTGGACTCGTCGGGCTGTCTTGGGCTCGCTGCGGCCGGGCGAGGCTGGTCAGGTGTTGCGGCGACTGGCGGGGGCTTCGCCGCGAGGGGGAACGGCTTACGATGCCAGTCTCGCCCCGGCGCTGCAAGACCTCGCCGAGTCGGTGGCGGTTCAGGCCACCTCGGCTCCCGGCGACTTCGAGGTTTCACTGGAACTGCTGGAGGCCTTGCACGGCGCCCCTGCGCTGCGGGGCCCGCTTTTAGAGGGGTTGGAATCCGGCTTGGCCCGTTCCGGAAAGGTCCCTCCCGTGGCACCGGCCGCCCTCCGTGCGGTGACCGCCCTCGCTGCGCGACCCGAGGCGCCCGAGTGGATTCCGGCGCTGCGATTGATGCGCCGTCTCAAGGCGCCCTCCGATTCTGGGGTGAATCACGCGCTGGCCGAGGCCTTCCAGATGGCCACCAACGTCGCCTTGCCGGTGGCCCTGCGCCTGCCGTGTCTCCGGGCCATGGAGTTGGCCGAGGCTCCGGCCGACTGGTTGGACGGGCTTTCGCGCCTGCTCGGAGCGCCTCACGAAGAACCCGAGGTGCAGACGGCCGCCTTCGGTGTGCTGGAACGCCTCCAACCGCCCCGGTTGGGTCGATGGCTGGTGGACCGTTGGCCCGGATTGCCGCCCGCGCTGCGGGGCCGTGCTGGCCATTTGCTGGCCGAACGCCGAGCACTCCATGGGGATCTCCTCGAGGCGGTCGAATCGGGAACGATCCGCGTGGGCGAGTTGAACCTCGATCTCGAGCAGCGCCGCCGACTGCTGCGGGGAGGGTCCGCCGAAATTCGAGTGCGCGCCGCCC
>Ga0315906_10010346_pt1 | contig 10972 bp, 7 predicted proteins | sample LakEriMetagenome_4_FD_203526 | JGI IMG/M metagenome (GOLD analysis project Ga0315906, IMG submission 203526) | Freshwater fungal communities from buoy surface, Lake Erie, Ohio, United States - Buoy 2 MA122 | ecosystem: Environmental > Aquatic > Freshwater > Lake > Lake biofilm | place: USA: Lake... | reverse complement strand
ACCAGTCGCTGCTCACTGGGCAGAAAGGCTTTCAGGAGAGGAGCTTGGCGGGAACTCATGAGGGCGACATAAACTGCGTGCTATTCCTGATGCCCGGGCTGAGTTGGGGGTTCTCATCACGGGGTAACGCCGACTTCGCGACTCAGCAAATTTTACCTTCCGCCGACTTGGCTCGCTCTGCTCAACAGTTAAATTCCCCGGGCGAATCCCAGCCTTCCGATCCCCAGCAGAACGGCGCAGGCGGGCAGGTTTCATCCCAGCTGAAACCGCGCCAGACGGCTCCTTCGACCGCCAAAATCGCCCGGCAGACTGGGCTGAGGCTGCCGGCTTGCTGAATCAATGCCGGCACTTACATCAAGGGAACCGTAAAGCGACCGAGGCTTGCCCTGCCCAGATTGATGTCCCGGCCTGGCCGCCGCACCAAAAACAACCTGCTACTGGAATTTCCGGTGGTAGTGCCTGCAGCAATCAGAGAGATTGTATGGGGTAAAAAATTTTCCGGAAACGCTGCGGAGGCGCGGGGAGCAAATGGCCGGAGTGCTGTGTGGAGCTAAGATTTTCCGCGGGGCAGGTCCGTTCCTGCCCCCGTTCTGGTTTATCGCTTGAGACATGCCATGCAGAGTCCGGAGAAGCTCACTTTTGCCTTGGTGGCCGCCTTTCTACTGCCGATTTTGGCGGTGCTGGGGATGAACTACGAGACCATCCAGCGGCAGACAACCCCAAGTCCGGCTAACGGCCGGATGATTTATGTCACGGCCGACAGGTGAGGCCCGTGTCAATGGACGAAGCGGGCGGTCGCCACGCTGGAACGAAAAGGATATCGAATTCAAACAATCAACCTGCAGACACAGCGAGAGCAGGCAGAACAGTTGGGGGTCAGCCGAGTCCCAACCTTCATTTTTTTCCATCAGGGTGAGGAGATTCGTCGGCGCTCCGGCGACCTCTCGACTGATGAAATTGAGTACATGTTTCGGCCGGCCGACGCCTTCTTCTAGTAAAGGCAGGCTTCCACGTTGTGGCAGGCTTCCACGTTGTGGCAGGCTTCCACGTTGTGCCAGGCTTCCACGTTGTGCCAGGCTTCCACGTTGTGTCAGGCTGGTTCTCGCAGCGGCCTGCAGCCGAAGTTCAGAGGGGCTGAATTCGATAGCGCCGGGTCGGGAACGATGAACGCCAGGCCAGACTCGGGGACGTTATTCACTCAGGCTGCTTCGAGTCCCAGTTCGCCGGCGACACGTACCAAATCGGCAAGGGTGGTGACTTGCATCTTTTCCATGACTTGAGCGCGGTGTGCCTTGACTGTCCGCTCGGCGATTCCGAGGGCGGAGGCGATCTGCTTATTCAACCTTCCTTGGACAACCATGCGAAAAATTTCCCGTTCGCGTTCGGTGAGTGCCTGATAGCAGGACTGAAGAAACTCGGACCGAGCCCGCTCGGCGCTGGTGGCTCGGTTGATTTCGAGGGCATGACTGACGGCGGCCAGAAGTGCTTGCCGCTGAACAGGCTTGGTGAGGAAGTCAACCGCTCCAGCCTTGATGGCTTGGACGCTCATGGGGATATCGCCGTGCCCTGAGAGAAAGATGATCGGGAGGCAGTTGCCTTGGCGCTTCAGTGCCGCCTGAAGTTCCAAGCCACTGGGGCCGGGCATTCGCACATCGAGCACGAGACAGCCGGAGGCGGCGGTTGGCGCGGCGAGTAAAAAATCGCCGGCATTGGCGTAATCCTGGGCTTCATATCCGGCTGCCTTGAGCAGGCGAGTCACCGCCTTTCTCACCGAGTCATCATCGTCAATGACATGCACGACCGGGATGGTTTCGGTCATCGAAGACTCTCCACTGAGTTGAGCAAATCCGATTGGGTTTCAGCCGCGGGGGGCTCCAGCGGCAATGCGAAACAAAAATGAGCACCCGAACCGCTTGGACTCTCGGCCCAAATCCGGCCGCCGTGCTCTTCGACCAGTGAGCGCGAAATGGCCAGCCCCATGCCCATTCCTTCGCGCTTTGTGGAGAAAAACCGGTCGAAAAGTTTAGGCAGTCGCTCGGCCGGGATTCCCGCACCGGAATCGGATACGCGGACGATGACCTCGCCTCCAGACAACTCCGTGCTGAGCGTGACGCGGCGGTCGCCCCGGGTTTCGGCCATCGCTTCAAATCCGTTGACGATCAGGTTGAGCAGTACTTGTTGCAAATGGACTCGATCGCCCCAGACGATACAAGGGTTTGCCGAGAGTTTGAGAATAATTTCGACCCCCCGGCGCTGCGCTTCTGCCCGCAGAATGATGCTCACATCGCGGACCACCCCGTTGAGATCGAGTGGCTGGCGTTCCACTTCGCCGCGGCGGAGCAAACCTCGCAGTTTCCTAATCACTTCGCTGGCCCGCAAATCATCACTGCGAATGTCGGCAAGAATCCGACGGACTTCGTCCAAGGGAGGCGAGGCATTTTCGAGCAGCAGCTCAGCTGCATCCGCGTTGCTGAGGATCGCACCGAGGGGTTGGTTAATTTCATGAGCGATCGAAGCGGTGAACTCACTCAAGACGGCCAGTCTCGAGGCATGAACCAGTTCGCGGCGGGCCTCCTCCGCACGGCGCTTCTCCGTATTGTCGGTCACGACCGCAAACGCCAGCAAACCGCCGGGGGATTCGATCGGAGTCAGGCCAATTTCCAGGGGGAACTCGCTGCCATTTTTTCTCAGGCCGCACAATTCCTCTTCGTTGCCGATTCCGCGGAGGGCTGGGGCCGCGAAGAATTCACGCAGCGATTTGGCTGGTTCCGGTCGCAATCGCTCGGGAAAGATCCGTTCGAAGGGCTGGCCGAGCAATTCTTCCTGGCGATACCCGAACAATCGCTCGGTCTGCTGGTTGGCGAGGACGATTTCGCCGGATCGATTGATCATCAGCATCGCATTGGGCGTCGACTCCACGACCAGTCGAAAGCGTTCCTCAGTCCGTCTCCGCTCCTGCATTTCTTCGAGCAGGCGCGAGTAGGCCCGCCGCCGCTCGCCAGCGCCTGCGGCTACCAGCAGCAGCGGCAGGGAGACCGCGAGCAGAAATACCTGCAATTGCAGCACATGTTCATCGGGTGTTTCGGCGGAAAACGGACCGCGGCCATTGATCGCGTTCCATGTCGAAAGGTAGGCGATCACCAACAGCGCCCAACTGGCGCCGGAAACCTCGAAGCGGAGGGCAGCCCAAAGCAGAAAAGGCATCGGTGCGTAAATCAAAGAGGGGGCATTGCCTTCAGCAGGTTTTGTAAACACCCAGAAGCTGATGACGAGCAGAGCGGCAGACAATGCCAGAGCCTCAAGCACCTTTGTGCGATTGGTCGATTGCCACCCGTTTCGAAACTGCACCAGCAGCGTGGTCAAGGCGGGTGTTGCAATCAGCATTCCCAGAGCGATGCTCAGAAAGGAGCGGATTGCCGTCGGCCAGACGTGGGGGTTGCCTTGATAGAGCCGAATCAGGTCGGCGGGGACGGAGGTGGCGAACGGCACGATGAACACGGCAGCGAGGACAAAAGCGAGCATCGAGCCAACCGTGGCAAAGGGGATGCCATCGGCAAAACGACGGATAAAAAAAACTCCCGCTGCAACCGCCAGGAAATGAAATTGAGCCGAAAGGAGTGCGATAGAAGCGGGGATTTGCTGGTCTCCGTAGTATGCGGCGTACCCGGCCAGGCATAACCCCACATAATACCACCACCAGTTTTTGAGCGGCGCGATGAGCAGGATACTGAACGTCAATGCCCCGGGAACCCAGAATGTGGTTCGCTCGTAGGGGGGAAACCGGAGGAGAAATGTGAGTCGCTGCAGGAGGAAGAAGGCAAGGGCAAAGCCGGCAATCGCGAGGGCTGCCCGAAACGCCTGATGAAGTCGCTGGTGACCAAGTCGCTGGTGACCAAGTCGCTGGTGACCATGCGAGCCTTCCGGCTTGACTGTCTTCTCATCTGCCAAGACTGACCTCATCCGATTTCACAATTGCGGCCAGAGGCCTCTGCCGGGCACTCTGACCCCCTGCAGTTTAATCAACCGCCGGTGCGGAAGACATTCGAATCTACCTTGGGCTATCCCCATTCGCCTCCCCCCACGGCTCACCGCTTCGGGGAAAGCGGTGAAATGTGGGGGCGGGGCGGTTTGGGCCGGTCTCCTCGGCAGGGTGATTTGTGCGAATTCGAAAAGCTGCTCAAATGTTGTCTGCACCAAAGGGCGGTGTTTGTGCCCTGCGGTTCAATTTGTCTCTCCCCGGATTGGGGCGAAACTCTTGGGTTCGCCGATCCCCGGGTGCGGGGCTCGAAACACTTCAATCGAAAGGAATGAATCTATGAGGAACGCAAACTGGCGACGGCTGTCGGTCGTCGCGCTGCTGTGCACAGGTCTGCTGGCCTGTTTGGTCGAGGGTGTCTCGGCCCAGCAACCGCAAAAGAAGCCGAACATTGTCGTCATTTGGGGCGATGACATCGGCACTTGGAATGTCAGTCACAACAATCGCGGCATGATGGGGTATCGGACCCCGAACATTGATCGGATCGCCCGCGAAGGCTTGTCGTTCACCGATTACTACGGCCAGCAGAGTTGCACGGCCGGTCGCGCCGCTTTCCTCGGTGGCAACGTTCCGGTTCGCACCGGGATGACCAAAGTCGGCATGCCCGGCGCCGAACAGGGCTGGCAGATGAGCGATGTGACGATCGCCACGGTGCTCAAGTCGCAAGGCTACACCACCGGCCAGTTTGGCAAGAACCATCAAGGTGACCGCGATGCACACCTTCCGACGATGCACGGCTTTGATGAGTTTTTCGGCAACCTCTATCACCTCAACGCTGAGGAAGAACCGGAAAACTTCGACTATCCGAAGAATCCCGAGTTCCGCAAGAAGTTTGGACCTCGCGGCGTGCTGCACTGCTTCGCCGACGGCAAGGGCGGTCAGACTATCAAGGACACCGGCCCGCTGACCAAGAAGCGGATGGAGACCGTTGACGAAGAGACCCTGGCAATGGCCAAGGACTTCATCAAGCGGCAGAATTCGGCTGGCAAGCCGTTCTTCTGCTGGTGGAACGCCACCCGGATGCATTTCCGGACTCACGTCAAGGAAGCCAACCGCGGCATCTCCGGCCAGGACGAGTACAGCGATGGGATGGTCGAACACGATCGTCACGTGGGTGACATGCTCGGTCTGCTCGATGAACTCGGATTGGCCGAGGACACGCTGGTGATTTACTCGACCGACAACGGACCGCACTACAACACCTGGCCGGATGCCGGAACGACTCCTTTCCACGGCGAGAAGAACTCAAACTGGGAAGGTGGATTCCGCGTTCCCTGCTTTGTCCGCTGGCCGGGCCGTTTCCCAGCTGGTGTGACTCTCAACGGGATTGTTTCGCACGAAGACTGGTTGCCGACGCTGGCCGCCGTTGCTGGAAATGCGGGTGTGAAAGACCAGTTGAAGAGCGGCATTGAGCTCAATGGACGCAAGTACCGGAACTATATCGACGGTTACAACATGCTCGACTACTTCAGCGGCAAGAGCGAGGCCTCGCCGCGGAATGAATTCTGGTATGTCGGCGATGAAGGCCAGGTAATGGCCGCCCGTTATCAGGACTGGAAAGTCGTGTTCCTGGAAAGTCGGGCGGATCGCCTGCAAATTTGGAAAGAGCCGTTTGTCGAACTCCGCGCTCCGGACCTCTATAACCTCCGCCGCGACCCGTTTGAAAAGGCCAAGATTGGCTCGAACACCTACGAAGACTGGTACATTGACCGGGCCTTTGTCGTGATTCCGATTCAGGGGTTGGCGATGCAGTTCCTCAAGACGATGGAAGAATTCCCGCCGAGCCAGAAGCCCGGTTCCTGGAATCTCAGCCGGATTGAAGAGCAGCTTCGTTCGTCGACGGGCAGCCGATAGTTTTTGATTGAATTGAAAGATGATTCGGCCGTGTCCTGCCAGTGCGGGGCACGGCCTTTTTTTGGAGCGAACCATGAAGAGCATCTGCAGTTTCTTGAAAATCAGATTCCTGATCGCTTGCTTGGCTGTCCTTGGCCTTGCGAGCCTTGGCTTTGCCCAGCAATCCCTGCCATCGTGGAATGACGGAGCGGCGCGGCAGGCGATTGAGTCCTTTGTCGAGCGGGTCACGACGCCCGGGTCGGCCGACTTCGTCGCTCCCGCAGAGCGGATTGCAGTCTTCGACAATGATGGCACGCTCTGGTCCGAGCAGCCGATGTACGTGCAGTTGGCCTTTGCGCTCGACCGGGTCAAAGCGCTGGCTGCCGAGCATCCCGAGTGGAAGGAGCAGGCTCCCTTCAAGGCGGTACTGGCGGGTGATCTTAAAGGGGTGGCTGCGGCAGGCGAGCGCGGATTGATGGAGCTGGTGATGGCGACCCACGCCGGGATGACGACGGAAGAGTTTGAGCGGATTGTCAAGGAATGGTTGTCCACCGCCCGCCATCCGGTTTACCAGCGGCCTTACACAGAGTGCGTCTACCAGCCGATGCGCGAGCTACTGGAGTATCTTCGGGCACACCAGTTCAAAACGTACATTGTTTCCGGAGGCGGAATTGAGTTCATGCGTCCTTGGGCGGAGGCGGTTTATGGGATCCCGCCCGAGCAGGTCATCGGCAGCAGCATCAAGCTGAAATACGAGGTCCGGGAAGGTCGGCCTGTGTTAGTGCGTTTGCCCGAGGTCGACTTCATCGACGACAAAGCGGGCAAGCCGGTCGGTATCCACCGCCTGATTGGCCGGCGGCCGATCTTCGCTGCGGGCAACTCGGACGGTGACTACGAAATGCTGGAGTACACTACTGCAGGCAGCGGACCTCGTCTCGGCGTGATTGTGCATCACACCGATGCGGAGCGCGAAGTGGCTTACGATCGGGCGTCTGTTTTTGGCCGACTCGACCGAGGCCTCAATGACGCTCCCGGCAAAGGCTGGATCCTGATCAACATGAAACAGGATTGGCGCGCCGTGTTTGCCAAATGACAGGAGGGAAGTGTATCGGGTTGTTCCTGTCCACGTGACCAGTCCAGCCGCTCTCAGCGCCCCGCGCATGGCTCTCAGGGCCGATGACTCAGGACTGATAACCCCGGGCCGATGACTCAGGGCCGATAATATGGAGTGGAACAACCCGAGTTGGAGTTAATCCAGGAATGCGACCGAGGCCTGGGCACGCGATTCGGCCTCTGAGTTCAGCAGAACTCGGTGCCAGAGGTCGAGGGTAATGGTAGCGTGATCGGCGTGACGGACTTGTCCTCGGACGAAGACCTGGGGGTCGCGGCGCATTGACCGCCACTGCCAGCGAACAGCCGCCGGGTTGGTTGCGAAAAGAGTCGCGCGCTCTGCCTCGGTCAAGCCATTGGGGAACTGGTGGTTGAAGTATACTGCCGTGCCACCGAGGCGGTAGAGGAATTGGCAATGGTGTGGTTTGCCTCGCCCGCGACGCAGCGGCTCGTCGCGGAGCACATGATGGTCCGGGAAGACGATTGCCGGGGCGGGAATAAAAAACCATTCGCCCTGCCTCAGGAAGGTTTCGGTCTTGCGTCCTTGGCGGTTTTTCAATTTTCCCCGCAAGCCTGCCTCCAGATCGCGAATCAGCCGGGGTTTGAGCGCCTCTTTGGCCGTCACCACGCTGCTGACCGGGGTCGATTCGGGAACGCCCGCCACGAACCAGTGACGCTCGTCGTGTCCGCAGAGAAACTTGTCTTTCAGGTCGGGCATTCCGCGCCGCGGTGCTGGCTCCCGCGACATCAGCAAGAGGTGGCGATCTGACGGCTGCACATCGAGCACCAGTAAGTCGGCATCGCCAGCCAGCCGGACGTCGAAGAACTCGCCGCGCTGGTCGCGAGCGATATCAATTTGGACTTTTCCCGCCAAGTTTACCCACCGCTTGGAGAGCAGCGGGCGGAATTTCACCCGCGCTCCGAGTTGCCTGAATTTTCGACTGATCGATTCGAAGTTCATGTTTCGAAGGACCAGCTTTCAGCCTGTACGGTTCGCGCGGCCTCGGCCATTGATTGGTTTTTTTGGAAGTGCCGGGAAAGTAGAATGCGGTCTTTCAATTCTGGGAGAGGCTGCATGAGTACGGTTTGGTCGAGAACATTCTGCCGGGGAGTTTGGTGGTTCACGCTCCTGATGCTTTTTGCTGAGTTGGGAACCTGTGGCGGTGGATGGGCCCAGGAGGTGAAGAGCGGGCCGGCGCCGAGTTCTCCGGCAGCCGATCTGGAACGCTCCAAAGCAGTTTTGCAAACGGTCTACGAGCAACAGCAGCAGTTTGCCCGGCGGACTGGCCGCTGGGCTGCCGATTGGCAGGAACTGGGCTGGCAGCCTGAGCCGGCTGAATACCGCGAGCGGATCTGGTTTTGGATTGCTCCGGGAGAGAGTTCAATCACGCTGGAGGCGCCCCGCGGCGAACTGGGAGCAAACCGCTGGCGCATCAGCGCGGAGGGGATGATTAGCGAGTTGTCGATTGGCACTGGACTGGAAGCCGCGCTCGTTCGCGCCGGCGAACAACGCTCAAAGTGGGAGGCTGCACTGCGACAAGTCGCACCCGCGGAGCGCGAGTCGCTGGAGTTCCTCATCACGCACATGCCTGATCGGGACTTGGAGAAGTTGACCGCCGAGTATCTGCTGGAGAATATTCGACTCTCCGAACTGGCCCGGATTCGCAGTCCCTGGCGACTGCAGGTGCCTCGGGAGATTTACCTGAACTATGTTCTCCCCTACGCGAGCATCAATGAGCGGCGGGATAACTGGCGCGCCGAGTTCATCGAGAAGTTTCAGCCCATCGTCCAGAATGTGACGACGATTTCGGAAGCGGCAGTGAGGCTGAATCAGCAGGTTTTTCCCCAGGTCAAGGTGAAGTACTCAACGCAACGCAAACGGGCGGATCAGAGCCCGCTGGAGTCAATCGAGTCGGGGCTCGCGTCGTGTACCGGTCTGTCGGTCCTGCTGATCGATGCCTGCCGCTCTCAGGGGATTCCGGCAAGATTTGTCGGTACGCCCAGATGGTCCGATGACAGCGGCAATCACTCCTGGATCGAAGTTTGGGATGGCGACTGGAAGTTCACTGGAGCTGCCGAGCCAACCGGTGATGCGTTGAATCAGGGCTGGTTTGTCGACCGGGCGGCGACTGCCAAGGCCGACGAGCCTCAGTATGCGATTTACGCCGCCTGTTTTCAGCGGACGCCGATTCACTTCCCCCTGGTTTGGGATCGTCGCAATCGGGAGATCCCGGCAGTGAACGTGACGGCCCGCTATCTGAAACTCGGCGCGCCGTTGCCCAGTGGCTGGGTGATGGGGCGATTTTCGGTGCGGGATGCGGCGACGGGGCGGCGGCTCGCCACCGCGCTGAGGGTGCTGGATGAATCCGGTCGAATGGTTGTCGAGGGACGGACAAGGGACGAGGCCTACGACACCAACGACTATCTCTCAGCGGCCGTCGAAGTCGGGAAAAAATATCGGGTTGAGTTTCTGGATGGCCATGAGCCGAAACAGGCGGAAGTGGTCGCCGAAGCAACCGGCAAGCCTTGGGTTTGGCAGCGGGGGGCCGCGGTCGGTGCAGCCCCTGGTGGCGAGGCTTCGGTCAGTCCCGATCCGTGGCGCGAGTGGTTCGCCCTGCCGCCTGCCGATCGCCCGCCATTGGCCGATCAGTCGTGGGCGCGGCGCGAATTGAGCAAAGAAGAGGCGAGCCGATTGCGGGAGTTGCTTTGGGCCGACCATGCGATGCGGATCAAGTCGGAGCGGGCGGGCGAAATGGAGGCCAAAGTGATCAAGTTGGGCGATCAGCAGATGCCGTTCGCCTTCAAGGTTTTCGGAGAGAAGCCGGACGCCGGACGGAGTCTCTACATTTCGCTGCATGGCGGGGGCGGGGCGCCGCCGCGCGTCAACGACCAGCAGTGGAACAATCAGAAGCGGCTGTATCAGGTCGAGGAGGGGATCTACCTCGCCCCAAGAGCGCCTACGGATACCTGGGATCTCTGGCACCAGGGGACGATCGATCCGTTTTTCGATCGCCTGATTGAAAACCTGATCGTGTTCGAGCAAGTCGACCCGGACAAAGTTTATGTCCTGGGCTACTCAGCGGGCGGTGATGGCGTCTATCAAATCGGGCCGCGACTCGCCGATCGCTGGGCGGCGGCCGGAATGATGGCCGGGCATCCGAACGAGACGGTGCCACTGGGGCTGCGGAACGTCCCGTTCGCCCTGCAGGTCGGGGCAGAAGATGCGGCTTACCGGCGCAATGAGATTGGCCGGGAGTGGGGCGAGAAACTCAAGGGATTGCGCGAGGCTGATCCCGAGGGCTACGAGCACTTCGTGCGAATTCGCGAAGGCAAAGGGCACTGGATGGATCTGGAGGACGCCGAGGCCCTGCCGTGGATGGCCAAGTTTCGCCGCAATCCTTGGCCGGAAAAAATTGTCTGGAAGCAGGATGACGTGGTGCGGAATCAGTTCTACTGGCTTGAAATTGACCCGGCCAAGATGGATGGTGGAGCCTTGATTCGGGCTACAAGGAAAGGGCAGCGGATTGATTTGGAATGCGCAGGCGTGCGGGAAATTCGCTTGCTGCTGCGCGACGATTTTATAGACCTCCACCTCCCCATCGAGGTCTATTGGTCGGGCAAGAAAGTCTTCGAGGGGAAGGTCCCGCGAACCCCCATGGTTCAGGCTGAGACACTCTCGCGGCGAGGCGATCCGCGATTGATCTTTTCGGCTCGTTTGGTCGTAGGAGAGTGATTAGCGAGTTGGCCAGTTGCGAGAGGCGAGAGGCGAGCGGCGAGCGGCGAGCGGCGAGCGGCGAGGAAGAAGCTCGCGGAGGGCGCGACTCGGGATCGGAAGACAGCAATCAGGAGGGGATTTGCGGTAATCGAGGAAGTTCCCTGAGATTCAGTCAGGAGTTTCCGCTTTTTGCACCTCGACTTCGACTCGCTGTCAGCGTCCGGAATTGAGGCTGCCGCTGAGCAGGTAGCCATCGATCTCGCTCTCGGCGGTCCGCA
>Ga0315906_10010344_pt1 | contig 10972 bp, 5 predicted proteins | sample LakEriMetagenome_4_FD_203526 | JGI IMG/M metagenome (GOLD analysis project Ga0315906, IMG submission 203526) | Freshwater fungal communities from buoy surface, Lake Erie, Ohio, United States - Buoy 2 MA122 | ecosystem: Environmental > Aquatic > Freshwater > Lake > Lake biofilm | place: USA: Lake... | reverse complement strand
CCCATCCGTTGATGTCATCAACATAGCCATTGCCGTCATTGTCTATTCCGTCGCCGGCGATTTCGAATGGATTCACCCAGACATTGGCATCCAAGTCAGGGTGGGCTACCTGGAACCCCTCGTCGATGACCCCGACAACGACGTTGGATGAACCGGTGATGTTGTTGGCCCAAGCTTTCTCGGCGTGAGTGCCAAACTGATTGGTCGTACCACTTGGGCCGGTTGCGGGAGAGTCATCGCTGTACATTCCCCACAAACTGCCGTTGGTGTAATACGTGTCATTGCTGACGGCAGCCGTGCGATAGATGTAGTTGGGCTCGGCAAAAACGACCGCCGGATTGCGTTCCAGTTTGCGCAAGGCCTCAGCGACGCCGATATTCCGGTCAAGCTGCAGCAACTCAAGTCGGCCTGAACCAGCATCCTGCATGACACTGGTGTGGATCACCTCCTTGAGTTGTCCACCCACTGCTGCGCGAGTGCGTTCCATCTGAGCAGGCGTGACTTGGCTTACAAACTGAATCAGGATTTCATCCTGGACATACTCGCGACCCAAGAGATCGGCGGCGAGCAGTTGTCGTCGCTCCAGTTGCTCCACAGTCAGCATTTCCGACTGTCGATGATTTCTTCGAGACTGCAACTTTGGTCGACGAACCGACTTCATGTGTCACCCCATTTTCGGCTAATTTGCAAGCGGGCAGAAACTTCTGCCGTCCCACCGAACGCAGCTGAAATTCAGCTTTGGAATTTATCAGCTGGAGCAGTGGACATCAAATAAATTACGCCGGTGGGAGCCAAATCGCAGCGCGGCTCCTGCTGAGACAACACTGCCCGGCAGCTGGGAATTGGCTTGTCGGGTGAACGAATCGCGATCGAAGCCGAAGCTGGGCCGCGGATCGGTCTCTGGTCGAACGCCGTGGGCCCTCCGCAAACGGCGCTGAACCCCAACCAGCGGGGGCGAAATCTTGCGGCCAAAATATCATCGCGTGAGCCTTGCCCGCGAAATTCGTCGCCACCAATCAGCGTCGCTGGAATGCAATCCCCGTAATCGCCACGTTCGGGTCGGCCCCACCCTGATCGCTGAACACCAAATTCAATTGTCCATCGGTCACCGGCACAGCGTAGGCCCGCGTCAAGAATTGATTCGCTGCCGTTGAAACCAGGGGACGGGCTGAACCCTCCAGGGTCAGCCGCATCTGGTCGTGGGCCAGAATGGCGTCGCCATAAGTTACCAGCACGAGGTAGTTTCCATTGGGGACATCAAAGGCCAGGCTGGAGTTGGAGGTCAAGGCCACATCGCGCAGGGCAGGCGTGCCAACGGCGCGATCGACCACCTGCAGGTTAGACAGCCCCGCGTACCACCCCAACCCCTTGGCCGCGGTGTAAGGCAGGGCCCCGACCGCCGCGGCGCCAACCTTGATGGGGGAGAGCTCGGTTCCAAAGTCGATTTCCTGAGGATATGCCCAACCGTCATTGTCAGCGATTGCGACTTCCGCCAGTTCATCCGCAAGGTAGCCGCGTTGGGGGTTGCTGAGCAGCAATCCAAACAGCTCATCACGCTCGATCAGTCGATCGCCTCGGACAGAAACGGGCACGGTTTTGGAGACCTCTCCGGGAGCAAAATCGACTCGGCCCGAGACGGGCGTGTAATCGTTACCCGAGGTTGCTGGATCGCTGAAGCCTTGGCTGGTGGTCGCGTAATCGACGCTGACGGTTTCGGTCGCGGCGGCCGAGAGAGTGACCGTGAAATTCACCGTTACCGTCCCGCTGTTACCTTCAGCCACGGAAGACGGGCTGCTGACCGCGATGTCGGGAAAGAATTCATTGTCGACATTCACGAGGTTAACATCGGCCGGATTGAGCCCGTTGTATGCTGAGTCAGAGGAGGCGATCGCACCGAGCTGAATCGAGTAAGCGACATTCCCGTCATCCAGCGTATCGTCCACCCCGGCAACGATTACCGTCTGGGGAACGCCCCAGTTGGCAGGCGTGAAAGTCAAACTGGAAACGTTCGGAAGTCCCTCGGTTGCATCGCTGGTCGAAATCGGAATCACAACATTTGCGAGCGGCAGCGTCGCGAGTTTGACGGTAAATGTCACCGCTCCACCCGCTTCGGTGGTACTGGACGAAGGGCTGGGGGCAGACACGGTCACCCCGGGTTGGGCACCATTGTCGAGTAGGTACTCGACAATCCTCGCCATCACCATTTTTTGGTTGTTGGGATTGGCGGACGAAGTGCTGATCGTTTCAAAAGGGACGGCCATGAAGACCATCCCAAAACCGCCGGTCTGGTAATTGCCCCGGTAGTTGATCGTGGAAAACGGGTTGGTTGTGGCTGAGGAGCCATGCCGCAAGGTGCCTTCGGCGCCCGAGACTGGTGAAAGTCCGTCGCTGTAGATTCCCGGGTAGTCATAGGGCCGGGAGATACTCAGGCTCAGCCCGTTGCCGATTTCATTTCCGGCAACTCCCTGCTGGATGTGATTGCTGGTCCGAACGTCATTGGTAAAACTGGCGACCTTGAGGTAATTCTGGCGGAAGCTGCTGGTGACGCCGGTGTAGAGAATGTCCTGCCCGGAAATGAACATCCTCCCGCCCGCATTCAGATAGTTGGCAATGGTCGCCTGCTCGCCGCTGGTCAGACCGGCTCCTGGGCCACTGTATTCGTAACCCGTATTCCAAACGACGACTGTGTAGGCGCTCAACTCGGCTGAGGTGGGCGTGCGGCCCCACATCGATGAGTCCCAGACATCGAAGTCAAATCCGTTTTCCTGTAACGCGATAATGAAAAAGCGATCGTAATTCTCGCCCATGTCATCATCGACAAACAAAACGGGAGACGGCACCTTGGTAGTGAACGAACCGACTTCCGAAACGGAAAGATTGCCGGCCGCGTCGCGAGACCTGACCTGATAATAGTAAGTCGTCGTCGGACTCAGTCCGCTGAGCGTCGCTTCATGATTGGTATCGAGCGTCTCTCCCAAATACTGCTGGTTGAGATTGCTCGGGCTGGTCCCGTAAAAAACCTGCGTTGTCGCGGCCTCATCGGTCAGCCACGTCAGATTGACACTCGTCGTTTTGGGAACCGCTGTCAGACCGGAAATCACGGGAGCAACCGTGTCGACATTGGCGGTAGCCTGTACATTCAATGCGGCGTACCGGGCGAGCAATTGATCACCATGCTTCGCCTGCAATTTGCCATCGCCAACCGCCTCACCCGCGACCAGCTGAATCTCTCCCTGAAAGATCCCCGTGTTTGGTCCCGATTCGAGGAGTTGAACCAGTTCCGGAGTCGACTCGGTCGTGCTGCGAATGCTGACCGTGACGGTCTCGCGAACATTTGGATTGGCGTTGGCGCTGGGATGTCCAACCCGCAGCATGGCCGTTTCCGGCAAGTTGTAAAACTCCTGATCAAGGTCGAGGTAGCTGGCGCGCTGCAGGGCCTCGTAAGCATTCAGGCGACCACCCGTGACCGTTTTGCCCACGAGGGACGGAGTCGGAGTAGTGCTGTCGAGCAGGGCGGAGCGAATCCAAGCAGCGGTGACTCCCGGTCCGGCGACCGAGGCAAACAAGGCCGCAGCACCCGTCACGTGCGGCGTTGCCATCGAAGTTCCACTGAAACTGGAGTACGAGTTGGAAGGGACGCTGGACCAGATATCCGATCCCGGCGCTCCGAGGTCGACCGTGTTTTGACCATAACTGGAAAAGCTGGAGATCGACCCGTTGCTGGCAATGGAAGCGACCGCGAGCACTGCATCGTAGCTGGCCGCCGCTTGGGTTGAGGTCCCGACGGTGGTGTTGTAATTCGAGGGATAGAAGCCGCCCGTGTCGTTGTTTGAGGTCGAGTTGCCGGCTGCGGCAACGAACAGAATATTGGCGTTCGCCGAGCGGATAATGGCATCGTGCAATGCCTGCGAGTAACCTCCACCGCCCCAGGAATTGTTGCTGGCGACGAGATTGATTCCATGCCGGGTCTTGAGGTCGGTCAGGTAATCAACGGCCCGCACGGCGTCAGCCAGTGTTCCTCCGTCGGCACCGAGGAACTTGGCCGAAATCATCTTGATGTTCCAATTGACCCCGACCACGCCGGCGTTATTGCCGCCTTCGCCGCCGATCGTCCCGGCTACGTGCGTGCCATGAGCGTCCTGTCCAACGTCGTAGACCGAAGCATCATTGTTGACAAAGTCCCAGCCGTAGATGTCGTCGACATATCCATTGCCATCGTTGTCGATTCCATCTCCAGCCGTTTCGTAGGGATTGACCCAGACGTTGGCGTCCAAATCCGGATGGGAAACCTGAATTCCCTCGTCGATGACTCCGACAATGACGTTGGAGGAACCGGTAAAGCCCTCACTCCAGGCGCGCTCTGCCTGTGATCCGAATTGATTCGTCGTGCCATTGGGGCCGGAGGGAAGCGGCGAGTCGCTGCTGTACATGCCCCACAGACTTCCGCTGGTGTAATACGTATCGTTGCTGGTTGCAGCCCGTCGATAAATGTAATTGGGCTCGGCAAACTCGACCCAGCGAGTCTCTTTCAGCGCCTTAATCGCCGCATTCAAATCAGTTCCGGCAGGGAGGCTCAATCGCTCCAGATTTCCAGCGCGCTGCTGGACCATCACGGTCGTCTCGATCGTTTCGGCTACCACCGCGCCCACCTGGGCCCGGGCTGCAGCCCGCTGCGCTGGCGTGGCCTGAGCCACAAACTGCACCAGCAGTTCACCCGGAACGTGTTCATAAGCCTGCAAGTCAGCCGCCAAAAGCAATCGCTGCTCCAGCTGCTGGAACCCCAAACGCTCGCGCATACCCGTACGCTTGCGACGCTGGGGTGAAACGGTCAATCCACTCCGAACCCGCTCGTTCGGTTCGGCCATAGCCGGAGGTACCTGGGCTGTAGCCGGAGGTGCCTGGGTCATAGCCGGATCGAATTGAGTCGGATGATCCTGCCCACTTTGACTGCTGCGACGGCGCCTGTTCATCAGCCTGCCCTTGATTGACCAAAGTTCGTTGCCTGAAGACTCTCTTTGTCGACCCGCAAGCACGCGCTTGCCCAGCCCTCGCTCGCAGAGAACAAGCCTCTGTGAATGCGAAACTCAAAGCCAAGGCGATGATCATGCGCCACTCGCCTGTGTCCAACTCAGCCCAGATTGCGGCCCGCTCACAGCGAAACGATTCACAGCGAAACGATTCACAGCGAAACGATTCACAGCGAAACGATTCACAGCGAAAAAGCTCACAGCGAAAAAGCTCACAGCGAAACGGGTTGCAACTGTTCCGTTGCAACTGTTCCATTGCCAGGATGTTGCCTCACCACCGGTTCGATCAGCAGATGTCGAATCAATGTTTTGGGAAGTCTATCGCCTTGCCCAAGGTGAAACAATTGTTTTTTTCTTTGAAGAGACGAAAAAGTAGTTCGCGGCTGAGATCAAATTGCCAAGACCGCGCAACGGTCGCGCTGAGAAGCAGCCAACGACCGGAGACATCCCTCAGAAGCGCCAGCTGGAAACGGAACAGCCTGCGGCAAAGGGAGGCCACAACGGCTCCTCCCTTTACCAGCAAGGTTGTCTTCGGCCAGCCCGCAACGCTGAGGCTCGTTTAATTCCACTCGGCAAACGCCGCGTCGACGGTTGCTAGCGGGTCAGCAGCGAGCGCAGCGACCGGCTCGCGGCCGACTTGCCGATCACTATCGGCTGCTGTCCAGCCTACGTGAGCTGACCAGGCTGACTCAGGCGTGTTCGCCGAGACCAGGAGCAGGTTGGGCTGCAACTGGATTGCTCGCGGGGCGGAAACGCCCGAATTGGGGCTGGGCTCCGCCGGAGCGGAAGCGCCTGCCGGGCGAAGTCCCGCCAGCGGCTGCAGGGGCGAAAGAAATCCGGCCGAGCCAAAGAGGGCCTCGGGCTCCAGTCGTTCGCCGCTGCTTCCCGGGGGAGGCGGATCGGCTATCCCTTGCGGATTGGCGTTACCCGCGGCGAGGGCAAATGAACTGGTCAGGGTCGGAGAAGTCAGATTGCGGGCATTGGCATAACGATAGACCCGGTCCGTGCCACTATCGACAACCCAGATGTCGAATGAACCATTGGAGGGGTCGAGGGTGATTCCGGTAGGAGTACTGTTGGCAGAGTTGAGGGTCCAGGAATTAAGTGCCGTGATCCCGCCAGTGCTCGCTACTGAGTAACGAAACACGCGGTCGGTCGTCGAGCTGTTGACGACCCAGAGGTAACGATTCGAACCATCCGATCCAAACACCAGGTCCGTGGGACTGGTATTGGAGACGTTCAAGGCAAAACTGGTTGCCGTCTGGGTGCCACTCAGACGAGTGGCAGCGTTGGCGTAATAGAACACGCGATCGGACTGCGCATCAACGATCCAGATATTAACCCCATCGGTGGCGATGCCCTGCACGCTGGCGCTATTAGCCAGCCTCCCTGCCACCCAAGAACCGAGCAAGCCACCGCTGGTGTCATAGACGTAGACGTTTCGGTTGGCATCGACCACCCAGGTTTTATCTCCGGCTGCCGTCATCGCCACACCGCGCGGAGCAGAGTTACCGGAACTGGTCGCATAATTTTCGACGGCCGAGCCATCGGCGGCGTATTCGAAGGTCCGGTTTTGAGTCGCGTCATCGACCACATAGAATTTAGTCGGAGGAGCCGTCTCGTTGTCGAGGTTCGTCAGCGCGACATCAGCCGGATTGATCCCGCTGTACAGGGGATCGGAAGAAGTGGATGCAGCGACGATTACGTTGTAGGCAATATTGCCGTCAAAGATCGTGTCGTCGACGCCGGTAACGGTTATCGTCTGGACAACGTTCCAATTGGCTGGTGTGAATACCACTGCCGAGGAATTGACGTTGCCCTCAGTCGTGTCGGATGAACTCAGTCCAATCGTCACATTTGCGGTCGGCTGGGAGTTAAGCCTGGCTGTAAAAGTAACCGCACCACCGGCTTCGGTTGTGGTTGTTCCGGAGGGTGCACCGAGAGTGATCCCGGCGGTGTCATCGTCCAGATTGGTCAAGGCGACATCGCTGGCATCACGACCGCTGTAAGCAGCATCCGCAGAGGTGGCCGCTCCGAGCACAATCGTATAGGCGATGTTGCTGTCATCAGCAAAATCGTTGACTCCGGTGACCGTGACCGTCTGCGGCACGTTCCAGTTGGCCGAGGTAAAGGTCAAGGCGGAAGTGCTGACCGTGCCCTCCGTGACATCGTTGGAGCTGACGGGAATGGTGACGTTGCTCGTGGGCTGCGTAGCCAACACCACGTTGAACGTGACCGTTCCTCCCGCTTCGGTCGTTTGCGACCCTGGAGTAGGATTACTGACGGAGATTGCCGGGCCTGCTGAAAGGTTGAGGGCCGCGTAGATGTTGAGCCGCCCGCCGGTGACTGTCTTGCCGACAAGCGACGTGGTCGGGGTTACACTGCCGAGCAAGGCCTGGCGAATGGCACTGGCCGAAACCGGTCCTGATTGTGCGGAAGCGTAAAGTGCGACGGCTCCTGTCACATGCGGAGTCGCCATGGAGGTGCCATTGTAAGAGGCATAGGTATTTGAGGGGACGGTCGACCAGATTCCCGAGCCAGGGGCGCCGATATCAACGCTCGTCGCACCGAAATTGGAAAAACTTGAAACCCCCCCGGTACTGGTAATCGAAGCGACCGCGATCACACCGTCATAGCTGGCAGGGGTTTGGGTCGACGTGCCAACTGTCGTGTTGTAATTCGAAGGGTAGGAGGCTGTCGTGTCATTATTCGAAGCAGAGTTACCGGCGGCGGCGACAAACAGGATATTCTGTTTGGCGTGCCGGATGATCGCATCGTGCAGGCTCTGCGAGTATCCACCACCTCCCCACGAGTTGTTGCTGGCGACCAGATTGATGCCATGCCGGGTCTTGAGGTCGGTCAAATAGTCAATCGCCCGGACGGCGTTGGCTGTGGTACCGCCATTGGTCCCGAGGAACTTGGCCGAAATCATCTTGACGTTCCAGTTCACGCCGACCACGCCAGACCCGTTTCCACCCTCAGCACCAATCGTGCCAGCCACGTGAGTTCCGTGGTCATCGGCTGTTCCGTCGTAAACACTGTTGTCGTTGTTGACGAAGTCCCAGCCATAGATATCGTCTACATAGCCATTGCCATCGTTGTCGATGCCATCGCCGGCAGTTTCAAAAGGATTGACCCAGGCGTTCGCGTCGAGGTCGGGATGGGTGACCTGATATCCCTCGTCGACAATGCCCACAACGACACTGGAAGAGCCTGTCAGGTTTGCTGCCCAAGCCTTCTCTGCTTGAATGCCAAACTGATTGGTCGTGCCGGCCGGCCCGGCAGCAGGCGAGTCATCGCCATACATCCCCCAAAGGCTGCCATTGGTGTAGTACGTGTCGTTACTGACAGCAGCTTTGCGATAAATGTAATTCGGCTCGGCGTAGGCTACGGCAGGGTTTCGCTCCAGTGCTTCAATCGCCTGCAAGAGATCGACTCCCTTGCCAAGCGAGACTCGCTCCAGCCGACCGAATCCGGCCTCCTGCATCACGCGGGACTGAATGACTTCCTTGACCTCTCCACCGATCGCCGCGCGGGCATTGGCCTGCTGGGCAAGCGTCGCCTGAGGGGAGTACTGCACCAGCAGTTCGCCAGCGACGAACTCACGCGCAAGGATATCGGCGGCCAGTAACCGTCGAGCCTCCAGTTGCTCCCAGTTCAAATTTGAACAACGCCGATTCATGCCATGACTGGCCCGTTGTGGGCGACGAGTACGCTGCATCTGATGCACCCCAAGACGAGAGAAGAAGAGCGGAACAGAAAGGGTCGCGGAGAAGAGCACGTCTCTCGTGGCTTCCCGGACCAACCAGAAATCTATCCCGGGAAATCCTGCGCAGCAATTACAGTTTCCGTAACCGGCAAGGCCAGCCCAAACCGCAATCTCCGCCACGCAAGTTGCGCGCCAAGCGCCAGCTACTGGAGAAATCGTCCTGACTGTTGGACAAAAGCAGGTTTACTCGAGGGTCAAGCAAAGCGACCCGCCCCCAAACTCGTCTCATTTCGTGACAAAGCGACCTGCGACCCAACCTGACACCAGCAGAGAAAATTGCCAACTCGGCGAAATCGGAGCCCTAGCTCCTCGGCGAAGTGCCACGACTTGAAACGCAGCGAGGTGTTCCGGGAACCGCGGTAACTGCTCGTCTGCAGCCCGCTACTGCTGCCAGGCTTGCACAATTTCAAACCGGTTGATGAGTTCCAGCGTGACCGGATGAAGTTGCTCGCCCCCGGGCGCCCTGCCGCTGCACAGTTCGGCGGAGTTCAGCCACAAGCAACGCGGCTCGGCGTCCAGTCGCTGCAGGACGGCTGTCCGATAGACGTCGACCGGATAGAAGGCGACTGCTACATGTTGAGGTTGACAGGTACCGGGCAGGACTGCTTCGAACTCCAGGTTGAGCGTGGCCATTGTCGAGACGAGAAAGTCGCTGTCGCGATTCAGGCCCAATTGCCAAGTGACCTCCCGGGTCGCCGTTTCCCGAAAGGACTCGCGCTCCAGACGGGGGCCGTGGACGAGATCGATGCCGCCGCCGGAGGTCCTGAGCACCAACCAGCGGATAGAATCGTCTTCGACCTTGCGGACGAGAGCATAACCGTGAAACCAGCGGGGCAACATCAGCAGTCTCGCAGTAAAAGAAGTCGTGGGTCCAGGCTCGGCCAGAGGCTGACCGCGAGGGGAATCGTCGATTAACTGTCAGACTGCCAGTCGCGGGAGAACAAGTGGAAGGCCTGGATGCCAGCGGCCATTGCGGCAACAAATAAAAAACTCTCACTAGGCCACAGGTCCCGCTGGAGAGAAACGGCTGAACCGTCTCCACAGCGCCCCATGCCTTCGTGAGAGTCTTGGGCCTGGCGAACGTTGAAAATCACTCCAGCCCAACTGCTTGGACTGTCCACCAGAAAAGGTCCTGCGACCGTTCGTCGAAAACTAGTTGTCCGATTCGAACAGGGTCTTGTAAGTGAAACCGGCAGCACAGGCTCCCAGAATCGGCGCTACCCAGAAGAGCCACAACTGGCTCAGCGCCCAACCACCGACGAAGAACGCGGGACCGGTTGAGCGGGCGGGATTGACCGAAAGGTTGGTGACTGGAATTCCAATCAGGTGAATCAGGGTCAAACCGAGTCCGATGGCGATCGGCGCGAATCCAGCGGGAGCGCGGCGGTCCGTGGCTCCATGGATGATCAACAGGAACATGAACGTCAGCACAAACTCGGCGACAAAGCCAGCCAGCATCGAATACTTGGCCGGCGAATGCTCGGCGTAGCCATTACTGGCGAATCCACCTGCCACACTGAAGCCTTCCCGCCCCGAGGCGATCAGGTAAAGTACCCCCGCCCCGGCAAGACCGCCCAGAACCTGGGCGATGATGTAAGGAATGGCGTCGGCGGAACAATGCCGGCCGCTGGTGCAAAGTCCCAGAGTCACTGCCGGATTGAGATGACACCCGGAAATATGACCAATCGCATAAGCCATGGTCAGCACCGTCAGGCCAAAGGCAAAAGCGACGCCCAACCAGCCGATTCCCCCGAGCAGCTTGTCACCATCCATTACAGCGGCAGCCAGCACGGCACTGCCGCAACCACCAAAGACCAACCAGAATGTTCCAAAAAATTCTGCCGCACACCGCTTTCCGAGATCCATGACCTTTACCTCCTTGGAGACGAAGAAATATGACTCACCACTTCGGGATTCGCGGTTGCCGAGCACGGAGGACCACCGCGATGTATCCCCAGGTTTCCATTCAGTTCCGCTGAAGCCCCAAATCCTAACAATGCGAAAGCCTCGGGTGTAGTCGATATTGTCCGATCGCCCACAGCCGGTTGCCGGTTTGAGAGGAACTACTCAGCAGTAACGAGCGCGCTGAAACACCGGAGAGGCGACCGTCCAAGTCAGCCCGACCGGAGGCAATCCGCTGCGTTGCCGCGGGCGAATAAAAAAAGGCGCGGCAGGC
>Ga0315906_10010341_pt1 | contig 10974 bp, 10 predicted proteins | sample LakEriMetagenome_4_FD_203526 | JGI IMG/M metagenome (GOLD analysis project Ga0315906, IMG submission 203526) | Freshwater fungal communities from buoy surface, Lake Erie, Ohio, United States - Buoy 2 MA122 | ecosystem: Environmental > Aquatic > Freshwater > Lake > Lake biofilm | place: USA... | reverse complement strand
GAAACATCGCCTACATAGTGAGACAGCAAAAAGGGTTTTAAAAACTATCAAAGAAAATTATCAAACATATGATAAAACTTCAAATGAATATATTGATTTCTTTAAGGAGAAAACAGATAATTATTGGAATGATTATATAAATATTGAAAAAGATAAATGCGATGAATGGTTAAAAGATGATAATAATACTAAAATGGAGATTTATAAGGAAATAACATTAAAAGATATTGTTAAACTATTGCGAAATAATTTCATTATTCATCATTATATTGGTGTTTTGTATATATATACGAATGAATTAAATGAAGATCAAATAACTATAATTCTCAAAGAACTTCAGAAAGTAACAGAAGAAGTTGACTCAGAAACTGAAATTAATGTTGATAATGAAAATGTAAAGAAGGTATTATCACGATTAAATGAACTAAAGAAGGATAATATTAAGGCAGGTGGAGAAGATTCGACACTTCCTAATATGGATAGTCTAAAAGACACTACAATTGGTAAAATTGCTAAAGAAATTATTGATGATGTTGATCTAACAAAACTTAAACAATCAATCACTGATGAAGGAGATATTTTCAAGGCAATTGCTAAGCCAGATAGTGGATTTGGTGAATTATTTACAAATGTAAGTCAGAAAATGTCAAATAAGATTTCAAGTGGTGAATTATCACAAGAGGCAATAATGAAAGATGCTATGAAATTCATGTCAATTTTACCAGGAATGTTTGGAGGAGCAGGTGGGAATAATGATGATAATACTGGTGATGATGGTGGAATGAATATGGCGATGAATATGATGAATATGATGATGAAAGGTGGAATGGGTGGTGCTGCTGGTGGTAAAAAACAAAAAACTGGAGTTGATATGAATGCTCTAAAGAAGCTGATGCAAAAAGAAAAGTTGCGAAAAAAACTTAATAAATAAATTATTTTTTCTTTTCATCTTATGTAAAAATAGAAAGATGAATATAATTCCATTAGTTAATATGAGTTTCAAGGATAAAATATTAGCAATTGTGTATTTAATAATTTTTTTAAGTATAATATTTACATTAATATTTAAAAATGTATTATTTATTTTAATTGGAATAGTATTAATAATTTTATTATTTTATGTTTATTTATTTGATGAAAAGGTTAAAATAGATACTAATGAAACCTTGAGTAATAGAAATTTAACATTTATTAATAATAAAATATGTGTTAAACCATCATTAGATAATCCATTTATGAATCCAACAATAATTGATTATAATAACAATAATAATGATATTAAAGCATGTCCATATAATGAAGTTGATATAGAAAAGAATGTTAATACTTATTTTAAACAAAATGTTTATAAGGATATTAATGATATTTATGAACGCAATTTTTCAGAAAGACAATTTTACACAGTACCAGCATCAACAATTCCAAATGATAGACAATCATTTGAAAAATGGTTATATCATCGTGATAAAACTTGTAAGGAAAATAATGGTATTCAGTGTTATAAAAATATAATTTAATAATAGATAACTTAAAAAAATAAAATGGCTACTTATTTTGATAAACAAAATAATATATGTTCGGATAGTTGCTGGGAACAAGCTAAAACATTTGGAAATAATAAAATTAATAGTTATGTTACATTTGATACACAATTAGTTGATTGTAAAAGTCATGAAGTTAGAATGCCTGATTTTATCTATGATCATGTTAATTTAAGAGGTCGTCCTGGTTATGGATTAGCTGATTCATGTTTAATTGATGATTATAGCAAAATTGTTAATAATGTAGATGGTGTTACTCGTGATAGATGTAGATTACAATTATTTAGACGTTTATTCAATGCTTGTCCGTTATTTAAAGGACAATCGGGCGATATAGATGCTGAATTAGATTTATTATCAGGTACAGATTCAGGATCTATGGGAAATATTGGTAATGTTTATGGATGTAGTAAAAAAGGGATAATGGAACAACAAATAAAACATCCTATACCTCTAGTTGATTGTTTAAAAGATATTCAAAATCCTGATCATATAGTACCAACATGGACACATGGAGGAGAAGATACAAGATCTTATATAAATAGATTAAATTTTAACAAAAATAATTAAAAAATAATATTATTATATAGAATAATAGAAAATATGAGTTTTAATAGAACTAAATATGATAATTGCTCTTATAAAGTTGATTTAAAAACAAGTGTTGATACATTAAGTTATATTTTATCTCCATATAGATATGAAAATAATAATAAATGTATGCATCAATTAGGATTAGTTGGTGGAACGTCAGTATCTCATATAAAAGGTAATCTTGTTGATTTAGATAGTGAATTACGAGGACAAACACGAATTATAACTAAATGCCCCACTTCTCAATATATACCAAGTGATAATGGAATAATTACAAATGATAAAACAGAACCTATTGACAAAACAATGAAACATTTACCTTCATGCCAATCAATAATGTATCGTTCAACACCACTGCCACCACCATTAAAAATAAATAATTGTTAATAATAGAAATAATGAATACACCTAATGATACAAGAATGAAATATGATTTTGGAAGTTATCAAGAAGAATTAGCACGTTCAATATATCCTGGAATTTATCAATTAAATTCACCTTATAATGATTGTAATAATTGTGGAGTCACTATACCTGATGATCCATATATAAGATATCAGGGTTATGGGCAAAATACTTGTACTATGAAAAAGGCTGTTGATGATTCAAGTGAATTATCAGGATTAAATTATAAAAATTCTAAATGTAATAAAGATGCTTATTCTCCAAATAGTTATAATTCTTCAGGATGTAAAACACGAATAAATACAGAAGCCCGAAAATGTGCTATACCCACTGAATCATGTCGTTTATCAAATCCTCCATGTACCTTAAAAGAAACTGGAATAAATCGTTATGATCCTCTTTTCTGGAACCCACAAGAAAGAGCTATTGAAAAATTTGATAGAATAGGTATTAATTATAGAATGGTTGCCAAGGATAATCATATACCTCTAATAGAACAACCTCAAGATCAAATTATATTTAATCCCTCAACTAATAATCAAGGAATAGTATCTGAAAACAGTTTAAATCAATGGCAAGATTTAAATCAGAAAAATAAAAATTATTCACCTGGTTATCCCTATGGTGAACCTAATTACCTCTTATCTTGTAAACAACCTGTTAATACGTATTGAAATGTTTAAATAAAACGGTTGCTAAAAATTTATCTGTTTTTTTTACAATAATATTATTATGTATATATTTATAAATAATATTATTAATTTTATTATAATGATTATATCTAAGTTTATTATTGGTATATGAAATATTATCAGATTTTCTTCTGATATCAACATCAATTTCAGTATAATTATATGAAATTGGTTTAGATTTTAGAAATAATAGATATTTATATTTGAAAATATTAAAAGATATAATATAATTATATTTATCTTTCATCATATATGTAATATTATTTTTATGATTAATATTAAAAACAATACTTCTATTATTATTATAAAAATTCACACTATTAAAAGCATCTGAATTATATTTTAAATTATTATTAACATTAAAGATATTTGAGGCAATATCAATATAATGTTTATTAATACAAAATGTAAAAGGATATGTATATAAAATAAAAGAAGATAAAATTGAGAATAATAGATATTTCATTATTATTAATAATAACAAATCTTTAAATGATGATTTGATTATTAAATATCTTTAAATAATAATAGATTATGTCATCAAAATCACAATCTAATAATACAAATGAAATTATTTATATTGATGAAGATGTGCCTGAAATTGAATATTATGAATTGGTGAGTATGGAAGAAATAATAAAAGAAAATCCTAATTTCATAGCATTTTCTAAGGAAGAAATTTATAATGAATTATTTAATTTTGTTAAAAATAAATCTAAAACTGAAAATTTCTTAAAATTATTTTATGAAATAATTAATCGCAAAAATACGAATGTTAATAATTTTATTATTATTGCCGATGCTGATAGAGGCAATTTTGAAGAAGAAGAAATAGCAGTATTCATATCAAATCTCAAGAAATATGATAAATTAAATGATATTGAATTAGCCCTTAAATCTAAAAATAAATTATGGTTTCCTTTAAATTATAATATTGATGATAAATTGACATTTAATGCTACTCAAAAAACAATAATAGAATTATCAGCAAATAATAATTATATAGTTTTCAAGGATGATGAACGAAATATACCTATATTAGGAGTTTATTTATTTAGTCCAGTGACTATATTGGAAGATTATTTAAATGATAAAATAATGTCTCATTTACATTCTCCGATAAAACATGAAATATTATCAGCATCTGGATATGATGATTTTGAAAATTTGATTAAAGATTATAAAATAAAACTTCCATTAGATAAAATAGATGTTGATAATTATCATTACACCAATATTAATTTATTATTACAAAAATATAATTATAATTTAGATAATATTTCACAAACTGATTTAAATGAAATTAAATCATATCTTGATACATTACATAAAAATGAAAAAATAGAAAAGGTTATTCATCAAAAGATAACAATAAATAAAATTAATCTTCATAATCCACGATATACATATTTCAATATCTTAAAGGAAATTGAATCATTAGTTGATATGACCCTTAAATCAATTGATAAAATAGCAAAATTATTAAAAACAAACAGTAAAATAGCAATTAAACCGATAGAATTATCATTATATACAATTATAAATAATATTAATGATAAGAATTATGATGAAATAATTAAAAATTTGCGAGATTTGAAAATGAATATTAATATTGATATTGCCACAAAAACATTAGAAAATTTTAAAGATAATAATAAAAAAACAATAAAAGAACAGTTAGATGAATTAGAAATTAGATTTGAATTATTAAAATATTCATTTACTGATATATATAAATTAAATTTTGATTGTAATGATGATGAACATGAATTTTCAATTGGTGCTGATGAAACTAAATATGAAGGCAATCCAACTAAAATAGGAATTTCAGTAATAAAGGAAGATATTATTGAGGAAGATGATGAAAAAGATGAAATTGATATTATTAATGATGAATTAAAATTAGATAAATATTATAATAATCAATTATATAATTCTGAAATTGGATTTGCTGAATTATTAAAGATAGTATTACCATTTATTTATAAAATGAGAGTTATTAGTGGATTACCTTTAAATTATGATTTATTAACATCATATTTATTCAATAAATTTAGAACATTTGAACCTAAAACAGCAATAATTCGGAAATATGTTCCTAATATTGATAATACAGAACTAGAATTATATATTAAAAAACAGATTAAATATATATTAATTGAAAATAAAGATAATATAAAAATATTAGATGCTATAAATGAATATTTCACAAATTTCAAGAATGTTATATATGATATTATTGCTTATTGGTCTTTAAAAATTCAGAGAGCTATTGTTGATAACACTTTATTTTTAGATTATTCTAAAATGTCTCCTGAATGTGATCATTTATGGGATGAATATGGTGTTCCATATGATAATAATTCAAAAACAGGTGTATTAATTTATTTGACATGTATTTTCAGAGAGGTATATGGTGATGTTTACAAAGATGAATACGCTAATTTAGTAGAATTGACAGAAGATTATAAAAAAATAATTATGGATAAAATTAATGAGACAAATGAAATAGAATTAATAAGAAAAATAAAACATAAAGAACCTAAAATAAATAAAGGACGTAAATATTATGATACATTATATGATTTATTAAAAAGAAAAGAATATAAAGGAGATACATTTTTGAAGGCATATTTAGATGCTTTGATATATATGCCAACAATAAATCCAAAAAAAATTCATAAATATTTGCAAGGTTGTTGTTTAGAACGAATAGATGAAAATTTTACAGCAGATTTATATTTAAAAACAGATAGACATGATTTGAAAAAAGCAAAAGAGAAATTAATGGGAGAGAGAGTGTTTAATATGCCACGTTATAAACGTTTTTATATTAAAAAGAAAATAATAAAAGAAAAACCAATATTATTTGAGAAAATATCAAATCCAATTAAATATGAATTGAAATCAACATTATTAATAGATTGGTTAGAAAATTTGAAGGATACTAATAAAAGTAAAACAGTATTTACAAAAGATTTAATAGATAAATTATTAATGTCTATTTATACTACAAGTGAAAATTATAAAGATTTATATATATCATATTTTAATAATAAGGATTTAAAACAACTGTTGAATAATTATAATTTTGATAATTATAAACAAATTGGAATATCAATATCTAAGATTTTATATAAACATCTTAAAAATATGGATTATATAACTATTATTAATAATACTATAAAGGAATTAGATAAATTAAATTCTATGACAGATAATATTAATGATATTATTAATATTAAACGGATAGCAGTAATTAGAATAATGTCTTTACCAGCAGTTCCAGAGAATGCTATAAATAAAAAACTTGTTTCTGCTATTGATATTTCTAATTATCCTGAAATTATGAAAGAAATAATTTTGAATGTTATAAATATAATAAATAATGCTCATATGTTAAATTTGGATGAACAAATTGATTTTATAAATAAAATTCGTGAGCAGAATAAATTTGATATTTTAGCAAGAATGAATAAGAAATCACGAGAAGAGAAAGACATAGAAAAAGAATTAAAGAAATATGGATTAAAATTTGAAGAAGATGAAGATTTTAATAATGAAGTTAATAATAATCCGATGGAAAATGAAATTGAGGGAGAAAATGAATATATGATAGGTAATGAAGATAATGATGGTGATGATGATAATTTAGATGCTGATAATTATGGTTTTATATATGCCGATTAAATAAATAAATAATTATCCGCTATTCAGTTAGAGAAAATGCAAAATAATGAAATACCATCAATGGATAATATTTATAATTCTACTTATTATACTAAAACAAGAGAATATGAACAAAATTTGAGCGATGAATATTATAAAAAAGCACAAATGCCATTTAAAACAGGTGTTATACCTCATTATCTAGATGGTTCAGATTTTAATACAAGTATTGTTAAGAGTTTATCAGGAAATGATATTGATATTAAAGATTTTAAACATGGAAACATGCAACCATTTTTAACAAAAGGAATAACTCAAAATGTAGAACAATTTGGATTAAATAAAAATATGGGATATAGTGCGGATGTACATTTAAAAAAACAAGAAGTAAAAAGAGATGAATTTTTTACTAATGTTCCTAATGTAAATGATAATATTGTTGATAAAACTAAATTTTTAATCGCAAGAACAAATATAGGAAAACTTCAAAATAATATATCACCAATTCAAACAATTCGGGTAGGACCTGGATTAAATAAAGGATATACAAGTGAAGGAACTGGAGGTTTTCAACAATCAGAAACAATTTCTTATGTTACGCCAAAATCTAAGGAAGAATTAAGACCATTATCAGATCAAAGAACTTCAACATATACATTACCTTTAAAACCTAAAAATAATATTGAAAAACGTGGTGTTGTTACACCTTTAGAAAAACATCGTGCTGATCGTTCTTTTTATCAAGATGAAAATAATTGGTTTAAAGGACAATCAGTATTAAAAAAAGATACGGAAAGACCTATTGAAAATATTAAAGATGAATCAAAAAGACTTGACAGTCACATTGATTATTATGGGTCATTGAAATATCAAGATGAATATATATCAAAGGATGATGATTATGGTAAAAATAGTATAATTATTTATGATAATGAAAGAAATTTAACTCAAAAAGAAACTCCAGTTGCTAATTTTACAAGTGTTGTTAAAGCAATGGTATCGCCTATAACAGATGCTATAAAAATAACATTGAAAGAATATTTAATTGATAATCCTAGAATTAATGGAAATGCTGTTCCACAATTACCAGAAAAAGCAACATTATATGATCCTGATAATCATATAATGAAAACTACTATAAAAGAAACAACGATTCATGAGGGTAATAATGGAGTTATTACAGGAGCTGAAGAAACTTATTCTGCTTTATATGATACAGCAAGAACAACAACAAAGGAAACAACAATTCATGAGGGTAATAATGGAGTTCTAACTGGAGCTGAAGAAAGTTATTCATCTTTATATGATACAGCTAAAACAACAACAAAAGAAACAACAATTCATGAGGGAAATAATGGAGTTTTAACTGGAATTGATGAAACTTATTCTGCTTTATATGATACAGCTAAAACAACAACAAAAGAAACAACAATTCATGAGGGTAATAATGGTAATTTATCTGGTCCCGATGAAACTTATTCTGCTTTATATGATACAGCAAAAACAACAATAAAAGAAACTATGCTTCATGAAACAACTGGTGGATTTATGGAGGGAAAACAAATAGGATACGTTACAGATGGAATAAAAACAAGAACAACATTAAGAGAAACATTACCAAAGGAAGATACAACAAGAAATATTAATAATGTATCATATAAATGTACTTATGTATATGATCCATCAATAGTAGCAAAAACAACAGTAAGAGAAACAACAGTAGGTATAGAAAAATCTAAATATGGATTTTTAAGTGGTATATTAAATGGATTATTTGGAGGTTATATGATAAAAGAAGAAAACGCTAAAAATACACAAAGACAATTTTCATTAACAGAAAATTATGGTATAATTGGAAGTCAAACACAATTTACACCAACAGACAGAGAGGCAGATTATAATGCTGAAATAGATGGAACACGTGAATTGATAATGATGAAAGCAGGACATACACCAAATGGAGGGGGTAAATATATAGGAGTACCAAAAGAAAATGTAAATATGGTAATAAATAAAAAACAAATAGATTTAGAAGAATCGCAGAGATTTGCAAATCTAGGTTTATTACAAGAAGGAATGCCAATTCCTTTAGTTGATGAAAATATAACTAAACAACCATTTAAACCAAATGCCTTTAATAATAGATTAGATAGCAGTATATTATCAACATTAGTAGATAATGATAATATCATAAAAATAAATCCCATTAAATTAAATTGTGATCCAATTTAAATTCTTTTTTTAACATTAATTACTGGTTTATTTTTGTTTTTATTCTTTAAAAATACACTTGGATCATATGGTTCCTCTTCTTCTTCATCTTCATATGCTAATAAATTTGATTTTCTTTCTTTTTCTAACGCACATAAATTCCATAATTCTGGCGTACACATTTTAAAGTCTGCGTCTCTTGCTTTATACCATTTAACTTGATCTTCAAGTCTATTACTTTGAATTTTATTATCAATAACAATACATTCATAATTTTCAGTACAATTATCCATCACAGCACAAAACGTTGAAAAATCATTAAAAATACCTGCGTAATGTTGATATAGTTTTTCTCGTTCTTTGATAATATTATTTTTGAATATAAATACATAATCAATATTTGCACGCAATACAGGAGGTAATCCAAGACAATATTGCATCGTAATTAAAAAAAAGATTTTATAATGACGTCCATTCATAAAAATGCTTCTAATATTTTTATCTGTAGGCCATGATTTATCATATAAACAATCATCTAAAATTAAAAAAGCTCTATTATCAATATCGGAAGAATGGAATTGTTTTTCTTGATGGGCTTTTTGTTTATTAATTGTTACTTGTCTTTCTAAAAATCTTTTTATAATTGCTGGTTCATACTCATCATAGATAAGCATATTTGGAACAAATTTTTCAAAGAAATTATTAGCGGCTTCAGTGGGACTAATAACAACTCCAACTGGTAAATCTTTATGATAACTTAATATATCTTTCATACAATAAGATTTACCCGTATTTCTTTTTCCAATAAAAACAATAACAGAATCACTCTTAATTGTAGATGGATCAAATTTTTTCAATTCAAGCTTCATATTTATTTATAAATATTTTTTATATTTATATGTAATATCACACTTATTTAAATTAAATTTTTATTATAGAATGGAATATTATATAGTATCTCTTATTATAAGTGTTGTTGTATTTGGAATTATATATATTCTAGATAATGGCAATGGCAATGGCAATGGCAATGGTAATGATTATGATAATGGTAATGATAATGGTAATGATAATGATAATGATAATGGTAATGATAATGGTAATGGCAAAAAACCATTATTTTCAACAAATAATATATTATTATTTGTAATTATATATATAGTTGCTACAATTATAAGTTATTATATATTTACTTCTTCATTATCATTTGCCAGTTTATCAGCAATAATTCCAGTTTTTATATTAAATTTATTTAAACCACCACAAGAAGCGCCACCATTAATTAATGATAATGATGAAATTGACCCTAAAATATTAAGAAAAATTAATGATAATATTGATACTGGTTTTATGCCAGTTGATGTTTCAACTGAACCAGAAGAAAAAATGAATTAATTTATAACTAAAATAAAATAAAAATGATTATTAAATAGTTAAGTAAAATTACGCCTAAAATGGAACGTCAAACTGTTATTACAACTTTGAAGACCCTTGCTGAAACCGAATATTCATATCCTCAAATGTTCAAATTATATCAATCAATGATGTTATATATGGAATTTATTATTAATAATATTTCCAATCATCAACTGATTAATAATTTGAAAACAGAATTGCGATGTGTATTTAATGAAGCAAGATTTGGAGATGATGACGATAATTCTATAATGGTTTATGATGATTGTATCAAAATAATTAAACGGATCATTCAGGGTCTTTCTTAAAAAAGAAAATTAAAAAAAACAAAACTTATTTTTGTTTTTATAATAATTCAAAAAAATAAATTTGTTATATTTTTTTTGAAAATATTCAAAAATATGAATATTTATTATCTATAATTTTTATACACATTATAATGATGT
>Ga0315906_10010340_pt1 | contig 10974 bp, 3 predicted proteins | sample LakEriMetagenome_4_FD_203526 | JGI IMG/M metagenome (GOLD analysis project Ga0315906, IMG submission 203526) | Freshwater fungal communities from buoy surface, Lake Erie, Ohio, United States - Buoy 2 MA122 | ecosystem: Environmental > Aquatic > Freshwater > Lake > Lake biofilm | place: USA: Lake... | reverse complement strand
TGTGCTGGTATTTGGACGGAAGTTTATGCCGGAGAAGCCATCACATCGCCTGGCAGCACCTGTAACCTGACGCTTCAACTGGTAAATCGGGGAAAACTATTTACCGAATTACAATCTATCACTTTTCCGGACGGAAAAGACACCCTACTCTACAAGACCATCGGCTACCAGGAATCAGCAACACTCACTCACACTAATTTTCTTTCAAAACCAAGCGAAGGCAACCGTTATTCGGATCCGTACTGGTTAAAATACCCGCCTTCAAAAGGACATTTTAATCTACGCGACCAACGACTGATTGGTAAGCCGGAAAACGATCCGGGACTTCAAGTTTCTATGCGCCTTGTTGTTGAGCGGTGCACGCTTGATATTGTCAGAGGAGTAGTCTATAAATCTACTGATCCGGTTCGCGGGGAAGTTTATCGACCACTTGAGATTATCCCACCGGTCACTCTACAGCCCGGCAGAAAGACTTTGGTTACACCAAACGACGCTCCCGCTAAAATCAACATCACCGTTCACGCAAATGCAGCGAATCAGGCAGGCCGCTTAGAAATCACCACTTCCGAAGGATGGTCGGCCATTTCAAATATAGACTCCTTTTCACTGGTCAATATCGGCGATGAACAAAAAATAGAAATTACGGTGTCACCATCGAAGAATAGTAAAACCGGTTGGCTTTCCGTTAAAGCCATTACTCCCGGAGGGACTTTCGACCAATCATTGCAACGCATAGACTATGATCATATACCTACGCAATTTCGCCTTAGTCCGACAACTATACCACTGGTAAACATCGACATCAACACGCCAACAGGAAAAATAGGATACATCGAAGGAGCCGGTGACGATGTGGCGGCCAGTTTGGAACAAATCGGGTATCGTGTAGAAATCCTGACAGATGCCATGATTTCAGAAACCAACCTGAACGATTACAAAGCTATAATTACCGGTGTTCGTGCCTACAATACGGATAACCGGATGCAAGGCCACTATAACCGTTTGATGGAGTATATTAATAACGGAGGCAATCTTATTGTACAGTATAATACCAACAACCGCATCGGACCTGTTATAGCAAAGATCGGACCTTACCCTTTTACTATTACCCGAGAACGAGTCACAGAAGAAAACGCAGAAGTCCGCTACTTAGCTCCCGATCACGCGAGCCTGAACACTCCTAATAAAATCACTTCGGCAGATTTTGAAGGATGGATCCAGGAAAGAGGCATTTATTTCGCCGGAGATGTTGACACTTCGTATGTAAAACCATTATCCCTGAACGATACTGGAGAAAAGGCTGCAGACGGTGGACTGATTATTGCCCCTTACGGTAAAGGAAATTTTGTCTACACCGGACTAGCGTTCTTTCGTGAATTGCCGGCAGGTGTTCCGGGATCGTACCGACTATTCTCCAACCTTATCGAATTATCGTCACATCCATGAGAACTACAGAAAGCAACGTTAAAGAGTCCAGGGTCTGGAGGTTACTATACCTCTTATTGGTATTAATTTTAGGAAGCATGATCTTGCTGCTTTACCTCTTCACCAAACACTATTCATGAGTACGCTTGATTGGCTTGTATTATTTATCACCCTGGGCAGTATTGTAGTATACGGCATCTGGAAAAGCCGTAACATGAGAAATCTCAGCGGCTACTTATTAGCAGATCGTGAACTCCCATGGTACAATGTCGGTTTATCCGTGATGGCTACACAGGCCAGTGCAATCACCTTCTTATCTGCACCAGGACAAGCATACGGAGACGGTTTGCGCTTTGTTCAGTTTTATTTTGGCCTTCCCCTGGCCATGATTGTTATCTGTTACATCTTCATCCCACGATTCCGAAATCTGAATGTTTATACCGCCTATGAATACCTGGAAAATCGTTTTGATGCAAAAACCAGAACGCTCACAGCTACGTTGTTTCTTCTACAACGCGGACTATCGACCGGTATAACGATTTACGCACCAGCTATCGTTTTATCTACATTACTTCAAATAGACATCCGCATTACTACCCTATTTACCGGGGGAATTGTGATTCTATACACGGTACTCGGCGGCACAAAAGCAGTTTCCTATACGCAATTACTTCAAATGCTGATCATCTTTTCCGGATTATTCGTTGCGGGATGGATGGTAGTACATCTTTTGCCGGAAAACGTTGGCTTCAACGAAGCACTGCATATTGCGGGGAAGATGGGAAAGCTGAATGCCATTGACACCACCTTCGACCTTAATAATCGTTACAATATCTGGTCAGGAATTATCGGCGGATTCTTTCTGCAACTCTCCTACTTCGGAACTGACCAATCACAAGTTGGTCGCTACCTTACCGGAAAATCCAATTCCGAAAGTAAACTGGGCCTGATCATGAACGGCATGGTAAAAATACCGATGCAGTTTTTCATACTGCTCATCGGAACTTTAATTTTCACATTCTATCAGTTCAATACACCGCCGATATACTTCAACAAGGTTGAAATTCAAAAACTATCGCCAAATAACGGATACCAGGATTTCAAACGAATTGAAGGCGAATACCAAAAAGCCCAAGCCTCCAAACGTGAACATATTATCGAATTATCGAAGGCACTAAAGCAAAAAGACGAGGCCATCATCGATAAACTTAGGCCCATCCTGCGCAATGACGAACAAACTTGCGACACCTTGCGCCAATCTGCTTTTGAAATCATCCGGAAAAATAATCCGGGTGCGGACGTCAACGATACGAATTACGTCTTTTTAACCTTCGTAATGAATCATCTTCCAAGCGGCTTAATCGGACTCTTGATGGCAATCATCTTACTCGCTGCTATGGGATCTACAGCCAGCGGATTAAATTCACTGGCATCCACCACCGTGGTGGATATTTACAAGCGATTTCTCAGCAAAGACCGCAGCGAACTAGAGTATGTAACCATCTCTAAATGGTCTACAGCACTTTGGGGCGTTTTCTGTATTGCGGTTGCACTAGAAGCCGGAAAACTCGGCAATCTGATTGAGGCAGTAAATATTCTGGGATCGCTTTTTTACGGTACCATTCTTGGCATTTTCCTAACTGCCTTTTTCCTTAAAAAAGTAAACGGAAATGCAGTCTTTATTGCCGCGGTCTTCACGGAAATTACGATCATCATTGCCTGGAAAACAGAACTGACTGCTTTTTTATGGCTGAATGTCGCCGGTAGCTTTTGTGTGATGGCGCTCTCTTTGCTATTTCAAAAATTCGAAAACAAAATCAAGGTAACCGCACCACCACGTTAGCGAACCAAGGTTACGTGTCCGATATAACGATTCAAACGACCTTTGATATCGGTAGCTTCAATGATGTACTCATACACATCATTTTGGCAAGGACGATCATTATCCATGTAAGTTCCGTTCCATGGATGATCAAATGAGACGGAGTGAAATATCGGCAGCCCCCATCGATCAAGGATCCACATCTGGTAGTTGATGATATTTACGCCGAGCGCGATAAATCCGTCATTACGACCATCGCCATTCGGAGTGAAAGCATTGGGTATAAAAATAGACGACTCCGGTTCGACACGAACAATTCCGGTAATTGTATCCAAGCAACCACCCGTGCTCGCCACAATCAGGCTGACTGTATAGGTACCACTATCAGAAAATAAGTGAACGGGATTAGGCTCACCGAAAACCGCAGTCCCATCGCCAAAGTCCCAACTCCACGATATTGCGTCCAGACTTACATCATAAAATGAAACGTTGGCCGCCAAGGATGAAACTATTTCGTCGGACTGTTGAAAACCGGCCTGCGGATAACCAAACACTTCCACTACTTCTTGAACAGTTTGTGTGGCGGTGCATCCTTGCGGAGTTGTAATAGTCAAGCTAATATCATAGGTTCCAGGAATCGTATAGGTGTGCCCAGCGATGGAATCCGTGGATACTGCCTGATCATCTAAATCCCAATCGTACTGCGATCCCGGTGGAACAGCAACTAGATTTTGAAAATCCACTTGAACAGGTGTGCAGCCGGAAATCTGCTGTGGAGTGAACTGCACAACCGGCAATGGATGTACATCAATAGCAACGGTCGCCACTACCGGCGGACTACAGCCATCGTCAACCGTAACCACAAACAACGAATCATCGGTAGGCTGAATGACGGATTGATTACTCAAAATAGCACCGTCGTTCCAACTGTATGCATAAGGCCCGCCATTACCGCCTGCAGCAAAAGCCAACAACAATGCTGAATCTCCGCCACATATCACTGGCAAATTGTCAACCACTACAGCAAGAGGTGGATAAACTTCCACTAAAACTTGCTGCGGTGCTGTTGAACAACCGTTTACATCCGTAACCACAACAGAAAATAAGGACGTGGTATCAGGTGATACCACTACAGAATCTCCCTGAGCACCCTGGCTCCAACTAAAACTGAACGGAGCGGTGCCTCCGGCGGCGCCTGCGGTTAACAACGCTGACTGACCAATACAAATTATAGGAGGAATAGTAGTTTGTAAAGATACCGGAGCCGGATCACTAACCGTAGCGACTGACTGTGTGGTGCAACCATTAGCATCGGTAGCGATCACTGTATACGTACCGGCCAATAAACCGTTGGCAACAGCTGTTGTTGCACCTCCTGGTTGCCACAGATACTGATAAGCCGGACTTCCGCCAACTGCAACTGCAGAAACAGCACCATCTGACGAACCGCTGCAAGAAACCCCACCATCGGTTGCAGACAACTGGAGTAATGAAGGCTCCGTTACTAAAACACTTATAACCTCCGTACATCCGGCACTATCAGTTACCGTTACCGGATAAATGCCTGCAGAAAGTCCGGAAATTGAATCTCCAGTATTTCCATCCGGCCATATAAACTGATAATTCCCGTTACTACCGGAAGCCGTTACGATTGCCGATCCGCTGGAAGTTCCGTTACAAAGAACAGGAGTTGAAGTATAACTAAGCGTAAGCGGCGAAGGAGTACTTATAACAGAGGTGATAGCAGCCGTACATCCGTTTGCGTCGGTAACTGTAGCCGTGTATGATCCGGCACCCAATCCGGAAATGGTCCTGCCGGTTTGACCGGCAACAGACCAAGAGTAAGTATAACCTTGAACACCTCCACTTACGGTTACAGCAGCACTTCCATTGGTAGCACCGTAACAAGTGACAGGAGAAGCCGAGGCTGCAATCACTAGAAGCGACGGCTGAAGAATTGAAACCGTATCAAGCGCTACACATCCATTAACGTCCGTGACCTCAACAGGAAAAATACCGAATGAGAGATTAACTGCAGTGTCAGTTTGCTGCCCGTTGCCCCAACTGTAGGTGAACGGGCCATTACCAGAAACGATCTGAACCTGAGCGACGCCATCGTTACCGTTAAAACAAGAAACATTTCCAATTACAGCAGCACTTACAACAGGCGATCCTGTATTGGGGATATTAGCAAATCCGGTAATGGTACAACCGTTATTGTCAGTTACCAGCACGTCATAACTTCCAGCGGGTAAGTTGGAAGGATTTGCGCTATTTGCTCCACCCGGGGTCCAGAGATATTGGTAGCCTGGCATTCCTCCTTGAGCCAGTGCAGCTGCAGTTCCGTCGGCAACACCGCAGGTGGCAGGCGTGGTGCTGATCGAGAGTGACAATACAGCAGGCTCAGTAATTTGTGCAGAACCAGCTATAGTACAACCGTTGAGATCGGTTACAACAAGACTATATGAGCCTGCAACGAGGTTATTCACTACCGATGTTATAGCAGAGAGCCCGTTCCAGGAAAAAACGAATCCGCCCAGGCCGCCACCGGCTTGAGCACTTAAGGAGCCGTCCGCACTCCCAAAACAAAGGGCAGGTTGTGGAGTAATGGTTAACGAAAGCGGCGGCGGTTCATTTACAGTGACTGAATTCGTTTGCGTACAACCGTTGGCATCGGTGACGGTAACGGAGTACAATCCGGCTGTCAGATTATTCACCGAATCGCTGGTTGATGATGATGGCACCCATGCATAAGTGTAACCCGAAATACCTCCCGAGGCCACTACGCTAACAGCACCATCAGCGTAAGTATTACAAGAGGCGGCAACAGCTGTTACTTGGGTAACTATACTCGTTGGCTCTCCGATAGAAGTGAAAAAAGTATCCGAACACCCATTATCATCCGTTAGCACCACCGAATAATTCCCTGCTGCGAACGTGGAAACAGATGCTGTAGTTGCTCCGCCGGGTTGCCAATTATAGGTATAAGGAGCCGTGCCACCCACCGGATTTACTACCGCCATTCCATTGCTTCCACCATTACATGACACATCTGTAGTTGACAAAATAGCCTGTGGAATCGGATTTATAACTACGGAAACAGAGGCTGACGACGAACAACCGATAGTGTCGGTAGCAACGACAAAATAGTTGGTATTTTGAGAGGGCGAAACAGTTATTTGCGCCGTTGTCATTCCGCCGGGAGACCAGCTGTAATCCAGTGTTGATGATGTGCCGGCACTAATCGTAGCCGTTGCGCCTTCACAAATTGGAACAACCGGTCCAAGATTTAAAACAGGAAGCGGCTGAACGACTACAGATACCGTATCACTATCTTCACATCCCCAATTGTTGGCCACAGTAACAATATAATCCGTTGATTGTGTGGGCGAAACATTCCAAGTCGCAGCTGTTGAACCGGAAGGCGACCATTGATACGTCCCGCCACCGGAAGCCGTCAACGTTGTTCCGCTTCCTTCACAAATGACAACATCGTCACCTGCATCAGAAACAGGCAATGGACGAACAATTACATTTCTCGTAATTGAAGACGTACAACCGGCGGCATTAGTGACCGTCAATGATACTGCATAAGTTCCCGGATTCGTATAAGTATACGCCGGAGAGGCAGATAGGCTTGACATACCATTACCTAAATCCCAATTCCAGGAAACTATATTACTGGTCGAAGTCGATTGATTATTAAACTGTACGGATTCACCCAAGCAAACATTGGCTGCGGTAAATGCAGCTACCGGTTGATCCGGAGCGAGGGTAACCTGCTGAACAAGCGTGTCCGCACAGCTTCCTGCCGTTACTACTAACGTCACCGTATAATTTCCGGGACCGGGATAAGTGTGAGTCGGGTTATTTTGAGTAGATGTTGTCCCATCGCCGAATGACCATGAAACTCCGGATATGTTGCCACCAGCTATGCTGGATTGGTTATTGAAGACGGCGGCAGTTCCGGAACAAGATGTACTGGCCGTGAAGGTTGCCACTGGTGTTGTCCCACCGGCTGAAACGACTACTGTATCACGTGTAACACAGCCTGAATTATTTACGGTGACTACATAGGTCCCAGGACCAGCCGAAATAGATGGTGTCGTAGCACCTGTGCTCCATTGGTAATTATAAATACCCGAACCACCCGTTGCCGTTGCCGTCAAGGTAGTAGTCGTAGCACCAGAAGAAGAACAACCTAGAAAGACGTCACTTCCTGCGTTAACTTCCGCACCCTGCACTGTTATACAATAGGAATAGGTTTGCGTTCCCGCATACGGACAATTATCATCCAACACTGTCACGGTAAAACAATACGGCACCGTACTGATGGCCGATAATGGCGGTGTCCAGCAAAACGTTCCATTCTCACGGTTGCCGGGCGAGACACTAAACGTAGCCCCTGGTATCGACTGATCCCAGAATATCTGCGTATTTTGGACTGCGTCCTGATCAGAAGAAGTGATACTGAAACAGAGCTGCTGGTTGGCACAAACCGATGCTGAGAAATTTCCGGTACCGTTAATTCCCGACAACTCCGGTATGATATTGGAACAGTTGATTACCGTGATTTGAATATCACGTTCCACAGAACCAATTAGAACACCGTTCCTATATTCACTGACCAATACCGCCATTACTGTCACTTCCAGCTGAGTAGGTGTTACGCAAAAATCACCGGTAGCAGCATTGAAATTCATAGGAGGATTGGAGAGCAAAGGATTCTGAGCATTATATCCCGGCAAGTAGGTGACCGTAGATGCTCCGCCGGTATTAAACGGAGTAATTAGCTGATACACCAACGAATCTCCATCTACATCGTACGCACCGTGATTAAAACAAAACTCTTGTCCTACGCAAACAAATGGAACAGGACGATTGGAAAAAACCGGAGAACTGTTACATGGTGCAACCACATTATTCAATGTCGCTTGCACAAAAATATTCTGAAGATCAGGATCCACTATCGTGGTGATAGCAGCGTTTCGACAACACAAGTCGTAACTGAACGTCCAGTCGGCACATGGACCAGGCAAAGTAACCACGGCTTCATAGATGTACTCTTGAATTCCAGTATATGTTCCTCCGGAACAGGTAGTGACCTCCGTAGAACAGATTGGCGTAATTTCCTGTCCGGTACCGGGAATAGGATCGAGAATAATATAGCCGGCAGGAAAGCAGGAAGAGTTGACATCCACAAACGCGAAAGATCCTGCAGGCACACCTAAACAATCGCGATAAAAAGAAAGCCGAATCAAATACTGATTATTCCCAAGACACTCATACGTAAGATCGGAACCCATCGAATGAGATGCCACTGCCTGTTGCGAAAAGCACAGCAACGCCAGAATAAAAAGTAGCCGGAATTTTTTCCTGAGCAAGCTGTTAAGCGTTTAGAGTTCGCGACTAAAAGTTAAAAGACGAATGTAAACAAGTCCTCTGATTCACCAGACATTTTTGCGATTAAACCCTACGATTTCACGTAAAAGTTTACAGCAATAAACATAGCGAATAAATTCTTCTTTTTAAAAAATCCGAAATCGAAATACTATAATTTCCTAACATGGGAATCGAATACTCATGAAATAAAAAAAGGCGCCTGTTTTGTTACAAGCGCCTTCATAAAAAATAATTTTCAACAATCATTTTCCCGATTTGGTCTGGTCCAGGATTTTTTGGCCGTGACCGACATAGGTGTCATCCTTGTCAGCTGTCGCCAAATCGATGACCTTCTGTGCAGAAATCGCAGCAGCGGAGTAATCTTTTTGCTTCAACTCGATCTTCGCCTTCAGCAAGAACACCCAGTAAGCACTGGGATTTTGATCAGTCGCTTTGTTCACCCACTCCAACGCTTGTTTTAAATCTTTACCATTTTCATAGTAATAATTGGCTGCCTGGTAATATGGACGCTTGTCTTCAAACATCGCTGTTTGAATATTCTTCATTATTTTTTCTTCAATATCGGCCTTAACACCAATGTTAACAGAAACATTATCCCAGCTCAATTGGATCGAACAGGCATTTGAAGCAATATCCACAACGTTAACAGTAAACGTCTCCACCCGTACACCGGAAACACTTGACTTTACATCCGCACGCATCACTTCATTTTCAGCTTTATATTCGTTCACATCTCCACCAAGCGTTAAATCTTTGTACAACATGATGGTCCACATATCCTTTCCCGGAATGGTATACAACGCATAAGTCCCCGCTTTAACCGGTTTACCTTCTACAGAAACGTCTTCTCCAAAAGTGATTTTAGTCGCAGAATTCGCACCGGTTCTCCATACTTTTCCGTACGGCACAAGATCTCCGAAAACTGTCCGTCCTTTTACACCCGGACGGGAATATTCAATACTGATATCCGACAATGCAAAAACCTGCTTGATCGTTTGTAATGGACTTGGCGCTGGCACTTTCAATTGCTGGGCGGAAACACCCACTGTTATAACCATGGCTGAAAGCAGCAAAAAAGACATTAATGATTTTTTCATGTTTTTATATTTTTTTTTATTGATGTAAACAATTTTTTAGGACAATAGTTATACATGCAAATCAACGCGTGAGACTCTTGTAACGGATTCGGTGCGGCTGAGAATCCCCCAAACGCTGTTTTTTGTTTTCCTCATACTCCGAGAAGTTACCATCGAAAGAGTAAACCTGAGAATCGCCCTCAAACGCAAGAATATGCGTAGCAACGCGATCCAGAAACCAACGGTCGTGTGAAATGATAACAGCACAACCTGCAAAATTCTCAATCGCTTCTTCCAACGAGCGCAAAGTATTTACGTCGATATCGTTGGTCGGCTCGTCAAGCAACAACACATTGGAACCTTGCTTGAGCGCAATAGCCAAGTGGACCCGATTTCGCTCACCGCCGGAAAGTACTTCCAGTTTCTTATTCTGGTCGGTACCGCTGAAATTAAATTTGGATACATAAGCGCGGGAGTTCAGCGAACGGCCACCCACCATCATACTATCCGTACCACCGGAAACTATTTCATAAACCGTTTTTCCCGGCACCAGATCATCATGCGACTGATCTACGTAGGCGATTTGAACTGTTTCACCGATCTTGATTGTTCCGCTATCCGGCTGCTCCAATCCCATGATAAGCTTGAAAAGCGTGGTTTTACCGGCACCGTTCGGTCCAATTATACCAACCACTCCTGCTGGTGGCAGCGAGAAACTGAGATTTTCAAATAGCACACGATCGTTGAACGACTTTGTGACATTGTCGAACTCAATAACCACACTACCCAATCGCGGACCCGGCGGAATGAACAACTCCAGCTTATCTTCCCGTTCCTTCACATCTTCGTTCAATAACTTGTCGTAAGCTGCAATACGTGCTTTGGATTTCGCATGACGACCTTTGGGGGACATACGCACCCATTCCAACTCACGCTCGAGTGTTTTGCGACGTTTACTCTCTTGTTTTTCTTCCTGCGCCAGGCGATTCGATTTCTGTTCCAGCCACGAGGAGTAATTTCCTTTCCAGGGAATACCTTCGCCGCGGTCGAGTTCCAGAATCCATCCGGCAACATTATCGAGGAAGTATCGGTCGTGCGTCACCGCAATAACGGTTCCGGCATATTTTTGCAAATGCTGTTCAAGCCAAAGTACCGACTCAGCATCCAGGTGGTTGGTCGGTTCATCCAACAACAAGATATCCGGCGCCTGGAGCAACAGTCTGCACAACGCCAGTCGACGACGCTCAC
>Ga0315906_10010339_pt1 | contig 10974 bp, 6 predicted proteins | sample LakEriMetagenome_4_FD_203526 | JGI IMG/M metagenome (GOLD analysis project Ga0315906, IMG submission 203526) | Freshwater fungal communities from buoy surface, Lake Erie, Ohio, United States - Buoy 2 MA122 | ecosystem: Environmental > Aquatic > Freshwater > Lake > Lake biofilm | place: USA: Lake... | reverse complement strand
GCCAGCGAGCCGAGCAGGGCGCCGATGGCGCCGGCGGCCAGCGGGTTCTGGTCGTGCATGAACTGACCGGCCTTGGCGATGCCGCCCGCAACCGAGTCTCGCACCCACGCTGCGCGACGTTCGAGGCCTTTGATGGTGCGCGTAACACGCGCCTGAAAGGCGTCGGCTGCTTCGCCGGCCATTTGCTTGATGTCGAGCGCCTTGGCGTGTTCATCATGCAGGCGGCGGGTGTAGTCGTCGTCTGACTCGCCCGCGATGCGGACTGCATTGGAGCAGATTTGCTCAACCTTGCGGAATTGATGTTCCGCGCGCCAGTCGTCGTCGCCAGTTTTCGGAGCGCTGTCGTGATGCTTGTTCTGGTTCATCAGGTACATCCCGACGCCAGCGCCGACCGGCAGCAGCGGGGTGGTTGTGGAAAAGCTAACGCCGCCTGAACCATGCCGTTCCTGGAACCTGAATCGCTGCGGAGTAAATTGTCAGGGTATCCGGCAGATCGACGGCGCGACGTGCATCGTCAGCGCGGATGACTCAGTTTCTGCAACAACATCAGCCAACAAATGAGGGTCGGTTCACCGGCTGGACAACCCCGCGGGGCAACCTGGCGCAGTTCGCCGCTTTTCGGCTAGCGGCTGAATTCACTTGTTTGAAAGTAGTCCAGCCCTTACCTTTGTAACTGGCGGTAAGCTGCAGCGTTCGAACGGCAACACATTCCGTCGACCGTACATTTCTGTTCGGGAGCTGGCTCTGGCGGGGACCGTGGTCCCCATCACCTGGCGCCCACCTAGCTTGCTGGGTCGAACGGGAATGAAAAGCTCGTACGGCGCACGTGGCCCCGCCAACCTTTCCCCTTCTGCTGGAGCACGCCGCCTTGCGGCGGATCGGGCGACGACAAGTGGATTGCCTCGCGCGCTGGTTTGAGGCTGGTAGCCCCATGAACACCGACGCCGCCGAAATTGCCGAACAGAAAGCCATCCTGCGCGGGCACATGCTGGAAATCCGCGCCGAGGCCGCAGCCCGCGATCCGGACGCCGCCGACAAGCTGGCGTTGCGGTTCCCGGTAAAGCTGTTCGAGCGCTATGGCCCGGTCGTGGCTGGCACGATGGCGATCAACGACGAACTCGACGCCGCGCCGTTACTGGCGCGCCTTGCGAAACAGGGCGCGCGCATCGTTCTGCCGCGCGTCGAGCCCGGCGGCGAAATGACATTCCGCGATGCGGGCAAGGCCACGCTCGAGAAGGGTCCGTTTGGCCTCACGCAACCCTCGGAGAAAGCTGAAATCGTTCGGCCCAACCTGGTGCTCGCGCCGCTGCTGGCGTTCGACGCGCGGGGACGGCGCCTCGGCTATGGCAAGGGGCACTACGACCGGGCGGTGAGCCAGCTGCGTGCGACGGGCAGGGTGTTCTATCTCGGCCTCGCCTACGCCCAGCAGCAGGTGGACGCTGTGCCCGTGGCGGGCCACGACCTGTTGCTCGACTGGGTTGAGACGCCGCTCAACTCGATTCCCCTTTTCCTCGGCAGGGCCGTTGCGCGCTAGCGCCCCGGGAACTTAGCGTCAGGCGCCAAACAGGGATGAAAGCGCGCAGTTTTCGTTCTAGTTGACTGCTTGACCCCGCCATCCGGCGCACGCCAGCATGGCTTTCCACGGACGTGGTCAGGCGCGAGGAGATTGCCGCATGCAGGACGAGCATCGACCCGCGATCCGGACTATCCGCGCGGCCCTGCTCGCCTCACTCGCAGCCGCCTCGGTCGCGGCATGCGCCGGTGGCGGCGGGGGAGGGGGTGGGCCTGTGCTCCCTCCGCCGATTGCGCCGCCCCCGCCGCCGCCTTCGCCGCCGCCTTCACCGCCGCCGCCCTCGCCGCCCACCCAGCCGGCCTCCTTCTATGAAACACCGGAGTATCTCGGGCGGCTGTTCCAGTCGGGCGACCTCGACACCAGTGTCGAGCTGACGCGCGCGTCGTCGGCCTATGCGCGAGGGGCGACCGGGCGGGGCATCGTCGTCGCCGTCATCGACACCGATGTCGACACCACGATCAGCGAGTTGACTGACCGTATCGCCGGCTCCCATGATGTGTGCGCGACTGCCATATCGTCCTGCGGCTCGGGCCGGGCCGCAACCGATATCGACACCGATGGCCACGGCTCGATGGTCGCCAGCGTCATCGTCGCCAACAAGAACAATACCGGCATTCATGGCCTCGCCTATCAGGCGCAGGTGCTCGCCATCCGGGCCGATACGCCTGGCAATTGCCAGCGCACCGGGCCGGACGAGAACTGCTCCTTCAACGACACGAACCTGGTCCGCGCCATCAACTACGCCGTCGCCAACGGCGCGCGCATCATCAACATGTCGCTTGGCGGGGAGGGGAACATTTCCAACACCCTGCGCAGCGCCATCATCTCGGCGACCAACCGCGGCGTGCTGTTCACCATCGCCGCCGGAAACGAGGGCGCGGCGCCGACCGAAACGGCCGCCGCCAAGGGGATAAACCCGACCGAGCCCGGGATCATCGCGGGCGATCCTGCCGTCAACGGCCGCGTCGTCGCCGTCGGGGCGATCGACAATGCTGGCAACATGGCGACCTTCTCGAACCGGGCCGGTACGACCGCGAACTTCTATCTGCTCGCGCCGGGGGTCCGGGTCACGACCGCCGGCGTCGATGACAATGTGCGGCTGCCAACTGCCGCGAGCTGTTCGGCAGACGTTACCACCAACTGCAACGATCTCGACACGGACGGTGACTACTGGCGCAGCTCGGGCACGTCCTTCTCCGCTCCCGCAGTCGCCGGGGCCCTAGCGCTTATGCTCGATCTCTTTCCAAACATCACGCCAGAGAACGCGCTAGCCGCGCTGCTGACGACGGCGGACGATTTTGAGACGACGACGCCCGATGCGATCACCGGCATTGCTGCAGGCGCCGGCACGGATGTGGTGGGCGGTCGCGGCATCATGAACCTCGCCCGCGCCTTCGCGCCGATCGGCACGACCACGCTCAGTTTCGAAGGCGAGCAGGTCGAGGTTGCCGAAGCGCTGGGTCCTGCAAGCGGAGCGCTCGGCGACTGGATGGAAGAATCCGGCGCCTTCGACGGTCTTGTCTTCCAGGACGTTTATGATCGCGGTTTCGAGATCGACACGACGCGCATGATGGCTGGCCGCGCGACCTTCAGCGATTTCGGCATCCGCGCAGATTATGCGCGCGGACACGCGCGCGCCGTGAGGCTGGGGGATGCGCAGCTGTCATGGTTCAACGCGCCCAAGCCCGCCTACGATCCGCGCATCCCATGGCAGGAAGCGCCGGACCCCACCTTCCAGCTCAGCTATTCCTTCGGCGAGACGCAGGTCTCGATCGGTCGCGGCGGCGGCGCCGAACGCCTGACGCCGGGCCTCTCGCTGGTGGAGGATCCGTCCGGGCCGCCCATGCTCGGTTCGGGCGATTCGTGGACCAGCGTGCGCCATGCTGTCGGCCCGCTGATGTTAGACGCCCGCACGTCCGAAGGTTCGGGGCGCAGTGCCAATGGCTTCGGCGTCGGCACGCAGGGCGAGACCGGCGAGGGCGACACATGGGCCATGCGCCTTGGCTACGCCACGCTGCGCGATGCAGACACCGCTCTCGGCGGCGCGCTGCAGAGCCGCTTTGGCGGTGAGGACCAGACGCGCATGAGCGCTGTCAGCTTCGAGGCCCGCCGCGATGTCGGCTCATGGATGTTCTCCGGCGTCGTCGAAGCCGCCGCCGTGCAGATCGAACGCCTCGACGTGTCGGGGCTCTGGACCAGCTCATGGTCTGTCTCGGCACAGCATCCCTTCGCCGGCGGCGCCATGCGCTTTACGGCGGCCCAGCCGCGCCGGTCCGAAGGCGGCGAGTTGTCATTCAGGGCGCCGGTCGAACTCACGCGCGCCGGCCAGCTGATCTTCGCCGATCGCACAGCAGCGCTGACGCCGTCCGGGCGCGAGCTGGATCTCGAAGCCGCCTGGAGCACCCGCCTTGCAGAGATGACGACGCTGGAGTTCGCCGCCGCGCTGGCGACGCAGCCGAGCCACATCGCAGACGCGGAGAACGAGACGGCAGTGTGGATCGGCCTGCGACACGCTTGGTAGGTCTGGCAATGGCTGCGAATGGGCTACGCTCGCCATCTGGATGGCTTCTGGAGACTGACCGGTGTTCGCTCAGTTCCGGCCGTTGGCCAAGCTCATTCACACGGCCCATTCACCTCAACAAGCGCATGCCGAACGAAGAGGCGGCGCTTTGGTCAAAGGTGACGGTCTCTGATGCGCCGGCTAACGATGCGGTTTGAGCTATGAGCGCGTCTGCGTACTCTCCGGATTTCGAGGTTTGATATACCCCGAGTGCGCGGTAGGCCGCCTCCGCGTTTTCCACGACGAGTTCAGCTGAGCGCAGCAATCCCTCCACGGCCTTGGCGACGTCCTCGCGAGAGGCTTTGTACGCTCGGGAGAGAACCCAGGTGACCTCGGCGAGCACTACGGCGCTTATGAAGCCGGGTCGCTCGCGGCTGAGGCGCGATATGAAGCGTGTCGCTATGGCTGATTGGATCTGGTCGTCCTGAGCGAGATGGCGAACCACGACATTGGTATCGAGGCCAATCACTCGCCCTTGGCTCCGCGAGCAATCGCCTTGTCCATGTCGGCCAGCGAGACCGCCCTTCTAGTGGTCGCAATCAAGCCCTTTAAGCTCTTGACGGAGTGCGTGGCCGGGAGCACCGCGAAGTTCCCATCCTCCATCCGGACAAAATCCACTCGGTCGCCGGGGCCAACACCCATGGCCGCCCGGACGGCCTTGGGCAAAGTCAATTGCCCTTTGGAAGTGAGAGTGGCGGCAGTCATGCAGTGTTCCTTACTATGGGTAAGGCAGTATGTAAGGCATTTGCTGATCCAGGTCAACCTCGACTGTTTGACGCCTCGCACTTTCCGACGAGTGTTCCCGTCCTGCCAGCCTCGTCTGCCAAAAAGTCCGGCCGAGGTCAGACAGTGGCGACTGGCAGGTTTGGGCTTGTTCCGGTCATAGCCCGTTATGACGAGCAACGTCCGCTTAGCGGCGGATGTCGGCCCCTCGCACCTACTGGATGTTTTCAGAGATCACTCTACCCCGCCCGTGCGCACGGGGAGGAGAGGTGGGGATCGGCGAGACATCTGGAGAAGCCTAGTCCGCATCCCGCCTTGAAATGCCGTCCGGCGCGCGGCGGACGCGGCGCATGGCGCGGCGGACGGCGATGCTGACGCGTTGCATCTGACGGCTGCGGCGCGGCGGCGCCGGGGCGAGGCGGCGGACTTCGGTGGTGCCGCGCGCAGCAAGCAGTTCGGCGCGGCGCACGATGTCGGGCTGGTTGAGGTCTTCCGGCGTTGCAAACAGCCGCCACGATAGCGAGCCGCGCCGCGCCACGCCCGACACCTGCCGCGCGATCAGCGGCGAGAATAGCAGCACGGTGGCCATCGGCAGGTTCTGCAAGAGGAAGCTCGGCGAGATCGCGAACGACGCGGTCAGCAGGCAGGCGCCGAAGATCATGTGCTGTCGGTAGTGGCGCAGCAGGTCAGCCCACGCAAAGCCGTTGCGGTCGCGCACCTGCGGACGCCAACCGCCATCGACGCCCATCAGCGTCGAGAGGATCGAGCCGGCATGGTTCAGCATCAGGATCGGCGCCATGAGCGCGGTGAGGCCAAGGTCGCACAAGACGGCCAGCAGGTAGCGCGGCGAGCGGCTCCAGCCCGGCAGCTTGCCTGCCAGCCACAATATGACGGACAGCCATTTCGGCGACGTCAGCAGGATCGCCGAGATCAGCAGCAGCCGCAGGCCGGCCCCGGGATCGTTCGGCGGGATGCTCGCAATCGTCTCGGTGTCGAAGAACTTGGCGTTGAGCGCGATCAGCACGCCTACCACCACAAGGCTGAGCCAGAGCAGGCCCGAGACATAGTTCATCAGGCCGGCCGTGATGTGCACCTTGGAGAGCCAGTCGAAGCCCTTGGCGAACAGGATCTGGATCTGCTGGATATTGCCCTGCGCCCAGCGGCGGTCGCGCGCAGCAAGGTCGACGATGGTGGGCGGGGCTTCCTCGTAGGAGCCGACGATGTCGCCGGCGATTTCAACGCGCCATCCGGCGCGGCGGAGCAGAGCGGCTTCAACGAAATCGTGGCTGAGGATCTTGCCGCCGAGTGGTTCGCGTCCGGGAAGATCGGGCAGGGCGGCGTGGGCGGCGAACGGCGCGATGCGGATGATGGCGTTGTGGCCCCAGAAGTTGCCTGCGCCGCCGGACCACCAGGTGAGGCCGGTGCCGAAGAGGTCGCCATGAACGCGCAGGGCCAGTTGCTGCGCGCGCGCCGAATAGGTCCGGGCGCCGACGATGGCGAACACGGTCTGGATCAGCGCTGTGCGCGGCCGCGCATCCATGCGGCGCACAAGTTCAAGGGTTGCTTCCGGCGACAGCAGGCTGTCTGCGTCGAGCTCGATCATGTAGTTGTAGCGCGCGCCCCAGCGCTGGACGAAATCGTTGATGTTGCCCTGTTTCTTCTGGGTGTTCTCGCGGCGGCGGCGATACCAGAACGGCTCCGTCGAGCGGCGGCGCATCAGGTCCTGCATCGCCGCTTCCTCGATCTCGACGAGGGCGGGATCCATGGTGTCGGACAGGAAGAAGATCTCGAAGTCCTTGTGCGCCTCGAGGTCCTTCAGGCTGTCCCACATCGCCTCTGCGGCGGCGATCACCTTGGAGGGCTTCTCCTGGTAGAGGGCGATGATGATGGCGGTCCTGGAATTCTGCGTTGGCAGTTCGGCGCTGGGCGGTGGGGCGCGGGGCGAGGTCAGCAGGACGAGCGTGCCGGCGACGGCCGTGTACGCGGCGATGCCAAGATAGGCGAAGTTGACAGCGAAAAGGGCGACCGCGAGCCATTCGAGATAGTTGAGACCGCCGGCGGCAAACCCGGACAGCATCGCCTCGGCTGCAAAGAATGTCGTCGTCAGCGAGCACGCGAGAATGACCAGGAAGCGCCATTTGCCATCGCTTTCGGGCGCGGGCTTGCTGCGGCGGGTGACAAGCGGCTGTGCCGGCATTTCCAGCCGCTGCTCAGGCGGCCGGCGCGCGAACCCCGCGTCGGAGGCGACGTATCCTGTCCTGACCGTGCCGGTCGAACTGGCGTTGTGGACCGGTGTATGGGCGACGCCCTGCGGCGACCGCCCCTCGATCTTTACTGACTGCACGCGCAGCACCCCTTGAGACAGTCGCTACCACGTCCGGCGTGCCGTACCGGACCCTTCGCTCCCCAGCGGTTCGGCGCACGCCTTCCTTGTAGGAAATCCGCACAACCGGTTCGCGCTATAACACGCAATTGATGCAAATGGGCCACCCCCCGGCGCTGTAATCGAGAAAACGCCGTAGAATTAATCACTTGACTCTTGTCGCACCTGCGACTCGCCTGGGGAGAGTGCAGCAACCGATTGATTTCATTGGCGCGGTTAGGGTGAATCCGGTCGGATGCCGGAGGTGGACGCATCGCCGCGGTCGAGGATCAGCCGCTCGATGAAGAACTCCATCATGCGGGTCTGGTCCATCCCGGTGTGCCCGCGATCCGGGCCGACCTGCACCTCGAAGCTTTTGCCCGCGGCCTGCAAAGCCCGTATCAGCTGCAGGGAATTCTTCGGATGAACATTGTCGTCCGAGGTCCCGAAATAGACCATCAGGTCGCCCTTCAGCCCGTCGACATAGGTCATCACCGCCGACCGGTCATAGGCCGCCGGGGATTGCTCGGGCAGGCCTAGATAGCGTTCTGAATAGGCCGTGTCGTAGAGCCGATAGTCCGTGACCGGAGAGCTTGCGGCCGCGGCGTGCACGAGGTCCGGATACCGCATCAGCATCAGCGCCGCGACGCTGCCGCCATAGGACGTGCCGTAGACGCCGATGCGGGTGGCGTCGACATAGGAGCGCTCGGTCGCTGCGCGTATGCCCGCCGCGAAGTCGTCGATCTCGACAATGCCGAGCTGCTGGTAGGACTGGTCCAGCACCTTGCGTCCGCGCCCGGCATTCGTCCGCGCATCAAGGCGCAGGATGATGAAGCCATACTCGGCGAGAGGGTTTGCCGTGGCGAATGTCTCGTTCAGCCCGTTCGAGCCCGGCCCGCCATAGACGTTGAGCAGCACCGGATACTTCTTCGACGGATCGAAATTCGACGGGAACTGCATCATGCCGTGCAGCCGAGTCTGGCCATCAGCGGCGATGAAGGTGAACTGCGCCGCCTTCTCCAGCCCCAGCGCGTCGAACTGCGACAGGTCGCTGGACGCCACAGTCGCCAGCAGCTTGCCGTCGAGATCGCGCAGCCGGGTTATCGGCGGCGTGTCGTGCGCCTGTTCGACATCGATGAAATGCTTGCCGTCCGGCGCCAGCTCCACCCTGTGGTTCAGCCGCGGATGGGTGAGCCGCACGTCGTTGCGGCCGTCCAGCGTCACGCGGTGCAGCTGTATCTTCATCGGCGTATCGCCCGAGCGCGCCGTGTACCAGAGCAGCCCCGCCGCCTCGTCGACCTTCACCACGTCCACCGCGTCGAACCGGTTGCGCGTCAGCGTTGTCAGCAGCTTGCCCGAAAGGTCGTAGAGATAGAGATTGCGGAAGTCGTTGCGCTCCGACGTCCAGATGAAGCGATTACCGTCCTCGAGGAAGCGCGGCGCGCCGCCCTGCGCCCATGACGCCGGCCGGCTTTCGCGCACGACGGACTGGCACGCGCCGGTCGCCGGATCACAGGCCGCGATATCGTAATGCTTCTGCAGCCGGTCCGCGCGCCGCACCAGGATCGCCGCGCCGTCCTTCGTCCACTGAGCGTTCCAGATATAGTGACCGATGACATTGTTGGAGAAGGGCAGGCCCTCGCGCACGTCCATGCGGCGCGTCTGGCCTGTTGCGAAATCGAAGACCATCAGGTCCGCCACCGGATTGTTCGCGCCGGCATGCGGATAGGCCTGCGTCAGAACGGTGGACAGCGTCCGGGTCTGGTCGAGCTGGAGGAAATAGTCGTCAACCTTGCCCTCGTCATAGCGCATCCAGGCGAGCCTGGCGCCGTCGGGCGACCACCACACCGGCTGCGAGACGCTGAACTCCTCGAGATAGACATAGCTGCCGACGCCATGGCGGATGCGCTGCTTCGCGCCGCCATCGAAACTGATCTGCCGCTCGGCTCCGCCATCGCCCGGCGCGTACCAGATGTTGTAGTCGCGCGAGAACGCGCGCGACTTTCCATCCGGCGCAACCACGTCCGCCTCGCGCCCACGCCCGCGCGCCAGCACAAGCCCGCCCGGTGCGGCCGCCGCCGGCTGCGCGGCAGGTCCCGCCAGCGCCGGCTCGCCCGGCGCATCCTCCACGCGTCCAGCCTTGAGGGTCGCCACATCGAAGCGCCAGCGCACGCCCTCGAGCGTGTAGTCGAACGACGCGGAGTCCGCCGCCCATGTCGGGGCGATCGCACCCGACCTCACCGACCCGGCGATCTTCGGCGAAATCTCCGCCCACTGATCGTAACCGGGCATGGACTTGATGCGGGATTGCGCCGCCGCGGGCATGGCCATGGCGAGCGCGAACACGGCGAGCGTCAGTGCGCGTTTGATCCTGTGGGCCATCATGCTTCTCCGCCTCGCCCGATCCTAGGTCGGTGAGCCCATCCGCCACAAGCCAGCCGCGCGACCCATCGCCCGCTTGAGCAGAATCGTCACCCGGCCTATCCCCGACGGATGGAATCCGGCCCCACCCCAGATACATCGCGGCCAGGCGAATCGCGGCCGGACCGGCGGGGCGCCTTCCTCCTGCTGTTCTTCTGCCTTCTCGCCGTCGGCGCCGGCAATACGATGCTCACCTCCGCCGTGCTGCCGCCCCTGACGCGCGAGCTTGGCCTGCCGGACTGGACGGCCGGGGCGATCTTCTCGCTTTCCGCCGCCGTCTGGGTGGTGACCGCGCCCTATTGGGGGGCCAAGTCCAACACCTGGGGCAGGCGCCGCGTCGCCGCCATCGGCATGATCGGCTTTGCCGCCTCGATGTTCTTCTTCGCGCTGGTGTCCTTCCTCGCGCTGATGGGCTGGATCGACGACTGGGTGATGATCTTTGTCCTGCTGCTGGTCGCCCGCACGTTGTTCGGCGTGTTCGGCTCGGCCACCAACCCGGCCGCCCAGGCCTATGTCGCTGACCGCACCAGCCGCGACGAACGCATGAACGAGCTGTCGACGCTGACCTCCGGCTTCACGCTTGGCCAGATGGCGGGCCCCGCCGCCGCCGCCGTGCTGATCACGGCGGGCGCCATGCTCTCGCCGGCTGTCGGCCTGCTGGCGCCCCTCGTGGTGGTCACCATCATCGCGACAGTCATCGGAGCGATCGTGCTGTTCCGCCTGCCGGAAACGCGCGCGCCGGTTTCCGAAGGCGGCATCGCGAAGACCGGGACGAAAGGCCTCTGGCGCCACTCCGCGATCTTTCCGTTCCTGCTCTATGCAGTCGGGCTGTCCCTGATCACCGGCGTGCTGAGCCAGACATTTCCGTACGCCATCATGGACCGGATGAACACGACGGGCGCCGCCTCCGCCCAGTTCACCGGCCCGGCCATGACGATGGGCGCGATGGCGACGCTGATTGCGCAACTCGTGCTGATCCCGCGCATGCGCCTCTCGGTCCGCGCCCTGCTGGTCTATGGCGCGCTGATGCTGGCGATGGCGTCGCTCTTCATGGTGTGGGCGCAGGACTTCGCGCTGTTCGCCTTCGCGCAGATCATGTTCGGTCTGGGGCAGGGCTTCTCGCGGCCTGGCTTCTCTGTCGGCGTCTCGCTCGCCGCCACGCCCGAGCAGCAGGGCGATGTCGCGGGTCTCATCACCGCGGCCAACGGCATGGGCTTCGTCATCTCGCCGCTGTTCGGTCTGTGGATGTACGAGAACGTCTCGCGCGAAAGCCCATTCATCTTCTGCGCCGTTCTGGTTGTCGTGATGGCTATCTACGCCTTCTTCACCGCCAAG
>Ga0315906_10010331_pt1 | contig 10979 bp, 6 predicted proteins | sample LakEriMetagenome_4_FD_203526 | JGI IMG/M metagenome (GOLD analysis project Ga0315906, IMG submission 203526) | Freshwater fungal communities from buoy surface, Lake Erie, Ohio, United States - Buoy 2 MA122 | ecosystem: Environmental > Aquatic > Freshwater > Lake > Lake biofilm | place: USA: Lake... | reverse complement strand
CGACGGGGGCGGTGGTGTGGAAGGAGCGGTTGGGCGGGATCTTCTTTGCGTCGCCGGTGGCGGGGGATGGGAAGGTGTATTTGCTGAGCGAGACGGGGGAGATGTTCGTGCTGCAGGCCGGGCGGAAGGCGGAGGTGTTGGCGAAGAATGAGTTGGGGGAACGGTTCCTGGCGTCGCCGGCGGTGAGCGGGGGGCGGATTTATTTGCGCGGGGATGGCGTGTTGTTCGGGGTGGGTGGCGGAAAATAGCGCGTGGGTTATTCTTCGTAGTCGACGCTGCTTTCCGGGGAGCCGTTGAGGCCCCACCTGGGGTCGACGATGGTGAAGGGGACAGGACCGGTGCGGGGAATCCAGTTGGACCCATCGCCATTGGCATCGAGAAGCACAGTGCATTTGATGTCGGTGCAGTGGCCCCAGCCGCGGGGCTCGCGATCGTAGGGCCAGCGGGGGAGAATTTCAAAGCACTGACGGCCATCGATTTCGGTGAAGCGGAAGTGGAGGTTGTCGATGAGGATCGGATCGCCATCGACGTGGGTGAGCTCGCGGGTGCCCATTTTGACGGCGCATTGCGGGCGGTGGACACCGGCCGCGGTTCTGCATTCGAAAGTGATTTCGAAGCGGCTGCCGGCTGTGACATTGCCGTAGAAGACGCGCAGCCAGCCGATGTTGTAGGCCTCCAGCGTGAACGAGCAGAGAATGTTGACGAGGGCGGCGACCTGGATGTCCAGACGGCCGTACCATTCGCGGAAGGGGCCCTCGGACCAGGGCTTGTAGGCATAGCCGAGGTAGCCGCCGTAGGCGACGCCCCAGACGGAGTGGGCGGTGAAGAGGGCGATATCGCTTTCCTCGCCCAAGGTGATGAGGAGCATGCCGCCGACGGCGAAGAAGCCGCCAACGAGAATGGAAAGCACGCCGATCGGGATACCGACGCCGGTGGCCGATTCGGCGGCGCCGGAGCCCATGCAGAGCGTGCCCAGGGCGATGAGTCCGGCGGCCATGAGCGCGGCCTGGCCGATCATGGTGGAATAGTCGTGCATCTGGGCGGCGTCTTCGGCGGCGAAGCCGGCGCAGATGATGTCTATGACGGCGGAGATACCACCGACGACGATCACGGACTTCTTCCAGCTCTCCTTGAAGGCGATACTGGCAAAAGTGAGGCCAAAGTCGATGGTGCTGCCGGCGAGGCCCAAGAGGGCGAGGGCGGAGTCCCAGTCATTGGGAACGATGCCGGCTTCGCGGAGGGCCTTGAGGGAGAGCCCGACGTTGGCAATTTCGATGGCGCCGGAGAAGGACGCGAAGGCGCGGCTGATGGTGTCGACTTCGTCGGTGGCCATCCAGGCGCGGAATCTGCCGTAGTCGATGCCGTCCGCGCGAATGGTGACGTTGGTAATTTTGACGTCGACTACATCGCGGTAGTAGTTCAGGACCCTCCCGTTGACTAGTTCGACTTCGACCCTCATTTCGTCGATGCGGGTGATGTTCTTCCAGCCAAGGACCAGCTTGGCGGCGGCTTCCTGGGAGTTGTAGAGAGACAGGAAGGTGCCAAGGAGCTCCCCCCACATGGCCGTGACGGCCGAGCCGGCTTTGCGGGCCGAGGAGAACTTATTTCCGTCGGCGGGCGACGGGGGCACGACGTACACATGCAACCAATGGGAGTCGTCGCAGACCCAGCGGGCGAGCAGATGTTTGCCGGGCGTCGACTCCTGCAGGCGGGACATGACGACACCCATCACGTTGAGGAACGCCGGCACATCGGCATCGGCGGCGAGATGGACCCGTTGGGCGAAGTCCATAAGATCGCCGCTCAACCAGAAGCAGATCTGAGCGGCGCGGCGGTCGCGTTCGCGAGCGCGCGAGTCGGTCTGCTTTTCGAAGTCGGTATTGAAATTGCGCATGGCGATTTCGCCGCCAGGGGCGAACTGCGCGCGGAGGTCGAGGGCGTCGGACTCGTCGGCGTCGAGGAGGGTAATCAGTGCGTCGGAGATGACGCGTTTGCGGACGCGCTCGGTGACGCGTTCCTTCTGCGCCTCGGGTTGTTCGGCGTAGCCGGTGGTGTAGCCGATCAGGTCGTCGCAGGCGTCCCGATATTCGGCGCTGAGGTTCAGCGCCACCGTGAGCGGGTCGACGGCGCGGTAACACCACTGATTCTTGAGGGCGAAGAGCTGGTGGTGGTGGGCGTAGTCGTAGCAGATCGGGACATCGGCAAGGTCGACGTGGAGGAGCAGATGGCGGGCGCGTTCCTCCAGTTCCTTGACGAATTTCAACGGGAGCTGGACGCGGCTGACGTAGGCGAAGTACGTAATGCGAAGGCCGTTGACTTCGTACGGCAGAGAGATGGCGGAGACGCCGTCTTCGGCATGCGGACGCCGGTCGCGTTCGAGGCCGCGGCAGGCGGTGAGATCGACGGGGAAGATGAGGCGGTCTTTGAAGAAGTACTCGCCGGTCCAGCGGGCGTTGGTGGTACCTTGCTCGGCGAAGACGTAGATCCACTTGGCGATGGGCTCCTGGTGGGGCCAGGATTCGGGAATCTGGGTGGACGTATGGACGTCGGGCGACCACGTGTTCTGCGGCTTCTCGTTGCAGACGAAACGCTTCCATTCCACGAAGGTGAAGGCGGGGCTGATGATGGTGCTCATGCGGTGTGGGGGTCTTCGTAACGGATGTGGGGCGTGTCCTTGTCGATGGGACTATCGAGGATCAACGGGTCCCGTGTCTTGAGCTCGGGCTTGGGTTCGCCGGCGTATTTGCCGGGGACGACGACGCGCGGATTCCCGGGCACGAGGCCCAGATCATCGAGCGATTCGAACGGAATATTCTCGAAGATGACGCATTTGATTTTGCGCGCGGGGCGGTGGATGAGCGTGTAAGAGAGGCCGACGATGACATCGGTGAAGATGAGAACGCAGCGGCGGGGCGTGCGTTCGGTGGCGGCATCGCGGGGCAGCGTCTGGCGGTAGGTGCCGTCGGTGCTGGAAAGTTCGAACTCGTCCTGGACGCCGTCGTTGTCGCGGGGAACGTCGATGAAAATCTCAATGGCGACAAGGGGCGACTCGATGCCTTCGCACGGGGAATCGGCCGTGAGGCGGTGATAGAAGCGGCAGGCGAAGGTGTCGGACGTGGTGGCGAATTCGCGGTGGGTGGCCTGCTGGGAGCGTCGGAATTCGCCGTCGCTCCAGAGGCGTTTGCGGCAGCCGGAGGCGCCTTCGGTGGCGCGGGGGCAGGGCCATTTATCGGGCGGAACCACGGTGCCGGGGCGGAAGAAGAGAACGATGACGCGGCGGTTGACGCCGTTCTGTTCGTTGCGGGCGGTGGTATCGCCAGAGCTATCGAAGGCGGCGACTTCGGCCTGGGAGAAGACCATGGCGGGGTTGAACTCACCGCAGCCCTGATAGTCGCCCTTGCCGGAGGCGTCCGCGCCGCGAGCAAGGAAGGCGGACTTGGCGAGCTTGTTGGGAAACAGGAACGCGAAGTATCTTTCGAAGAGTTTGGCGCGAGTGCCGGAGCCGGCAATACCATCGGCGGTGAGGCCGTTGGCCTGCTGGAACTCGCGAATAGCGTTGGAATCACCCGATGTGTAGCCCAATGCGCCGAGGATGATCTGGATGTGTTTGGAGCCCCAGTAGTCGCCGCCGAGCGGGTTGGCATAGAGCTTTTCCCAGCGGGCGAAATCGCCGGTGAGGATGGCGTAGATAGCCTCGGCGCGGCGGCCGGAGAGGAGCTTGTTGAACTCGTCGTCGCCGATGGGATCGGCGTGGCCGAAGACGGCGAGCGGGGCGCCCGGGTGGGCCTGGCAGACCAGGTGGAGGCTATCGAATTCCGGGGCGGCGGCGGGGCCGACGAAGGAGCTGCCGAAATCGAAGCGGACATCGTTCAGCCGCCAACAGGCAACGGTGGTGAGCTCTTCGCGGATGACGGTGCGTTCAGATTTCGTACTGGTAGCGGCGTGGACGGGGAGCGCGCCCCTGGAAGGGTGGCTGGCGGAGTGGCCGCCTTCGGTTTTTTTGCTCGGGAGTCCCATGCGCTCAGAGACAAGCTCGGAAGCTCGGGCTAACTCGGGTCAAAAAACTTTCGACGGTGGTTCGAAGAGCGACCCGGGGTTGGCGCGCCATGCCGAGCGACGACGATGATGATACGCCGCACCACCGATCTGCGAGTGACTATTTGTGAAGCTCTGTTCCCTCCTGATCCTCCTCGCGCTCGCCGCCGCCGCGCAGCCCAAAACCGTCACCATCCGCGTCAACGCCGACGGCACCTTCTCCCCCCAAACCGCCTACGTCAAAGCCGGCGACACCGTCCGCTGGGAAGGCCTCACCCGCACCGATTCCATCGTCTCCGCCAACGCAGCCGCCAGTTATCCCGCCCTCTGCAACGCCCGCGGCGCCTACGACCCAGCCGACCTCACCGGCCCCGCCGTCTTCGCCCCCTCCGGCGTCTTCACACTCAGCCCGCTCGACGCCGGCTTCCTGGAAACCACCGCTGCCACCTGCCCCGCCGGCACCCGCCAGACTTTCGCCGGCGACAACGGCAAGCGCATCTGCGCCGGTGGCGCGCCTTATGAAACCACCATGGACAGCACCTGGAAAAGCCCCGCCGCCACCGGCGTCTTCATCCGCCTGCTGTGGAAAGACGTCAACCCGCGCGCCGGCGTCTTCGACTTCACCATCATGCAACGCGAGATCGACAAGGCCATCCAAAACGGCAAGGTCTACAGCCTCGGCATCAAGGCCGGAGACGACGGCACGCCCGATTGGATCTTCTCCACCACCCTGCCCCGCCTCATGTTCGACGACGCCGGCGACAACCCCGCCCCCGGCGCCTGCGGCAACAAAATGGACCTCGGCAACCCCACCCGCGCGGCCTACAAACAGCTCTATTTCGCCATGCTCACCGAAGTCGCCCGCGTCATCAAGACGCGCGCCGATTGGTACCGCGCGCTGGCCTACATCAAGATCTCCGGCGCCAATCTCGTCTCCCATGAAAACCGCCTCCCCAACGAGTGCAACACTGGCTGCATCTGCGCCCCGCAAGTCTGGGCCGGCGATGGCTACAAGCCGTCGGGCCTGTACACCTTCTACGACGAACAGATGGCGCTCATGAAGTCGCTCTTCCCTGGCAAAGCCATGGCCTACGCGCTCATCCAGGACGGCTTCCCCAAGGTGAACGAGACCGGCGGCTACCAGCTTTCCAACGGCGCCTCTTCCAACGCCGCCGCCCTCCCCGACGGCACCGAACAGACCATCGAAATCATGAACCGCGGCCAGGCCAAAATCGGCCTGCCCTTCGTCGTGCAGCACAACGGCGTCAAGGCTAAACCCACCGGCTGCAACTTCGACGGCCAGCATCCCAAGCCCAACCGCGGCTATCTCCAATACTGGGAAATCGGCAGCGGCTGCCCCAATCGTTGGGCCGTCAAGGAAGGCGCCGAAGGCCAGATGACCGGCTATCAAACCGTGAACAAGGAGCAGGTCAGCACGCGCGAAGAACTCGACCTCACCTTCCAAAACGTGTGGGATAACAGCGACGGCATGTTCTTCGAACTCTACGAGGACATGTTCTGGCTGGCCGAAAACACCGGCCGCGGCCTGCTCCCGCGCAGCGGCAAGACGATCACCCAATGGGCCGACGAACTCCACAAGCGCCGCAACGATCCCATCTTCCCCCAACACATCGCCGCCAAAACCGCCTTCCCCACCACCCACTCCGTCACCGTCTCCGGCCCCGCCCGCACCCTCACCTACATCCACGGCTCCAAGTGCGGCGCCGGCAAACAGGAATACGGCCAGATCATCGTCGACGCCGCCTCGCCCGTGATCAGCACCGGCGGCATCATCAGCGCGGCCGGCTTCGGCGCCTTCACCGCCATCGCCCCGGGCTCCTGGATTGAGATCTACGGCACCGGCCTCTCCAACACCTCCCGCAGCTGGGGCGGCGCTGATTTCAACGGCGTCAACGCGCCCATCGCGCTCGACAGCACCACCGTCCGCATCGGCGGCCAGGCCGCGTATGTGGCCTACGTCAGCCCCGGCCAGATCAACGCGCAGGTACCCTCCAACGTCCCCACCGGCGCGCAAGCCATCACAGTCACCACCCCCGTCGGCACCAGCGCCGCCGCCACAATCCAAGTCAACGCCACCCAGCCCGGCTTCAACGCCCCGGCCGTTTTCAAGGTCGGTACACGCCAATACGCCGCCGCGCTCTTCCCCGATAACGCCACCTTCGCCCTCCCCGCCAATGCCATTCCGGGCGTGCCCTCCCGCGCCGCCAAACCGGGCGAAACGCTCACTCTTTATGGAGTCGGTTTCGGCGCCGTCACGCCCACCATCCCCGCCGGCCAAGTCACTGGCGGCACCAACGCCCTGGCCTCGCCGCTCACTCTCTCCATCGCAGGCACCCGCGCCACCGTCAGCTACGCGGGCCTCGCCCCCGGCGCCGTTGGCCTCTACCAAGTCAACTTCACCGTCCCCGCCATATCCGCCAATGACGCCGCTCCGCTCACGTTCACGCTCGGCGGCGCCGCCGGCTCACAGACGCTCTTTATCGCAGTGGGGAATTAAAAATCACCGCGCCCGCTTCCAACTCCCCCAGCCGCGCCTCGTCCAATCCCAGCAGCTCACCCAGCACCGCCCGCGTATGCTGCCCCAATAGCGGCGCGGGCGCCGTCGGCATCTCAGCCAACTTCACCGGAGGCCCCGTCACCCGGTGCTCCCCGGCGGTCGGGTGTTGCAACGTCGGAAACATGTTCCGGAACTGGCTCTGCGGATGCGCCACCACCTCGTCGAAGTTCAACACCAGCGAACACGGAATGCCATCCGCGCGCAGCCGCGTAATCCACTCCGCCGCCGGCCGCGTCAGGAACGCGGCATTCAACAAAACATCCAATGCCACGCGGTTCTCAATCCGCAGCGCGTTCGTCGCAAACCGCGCATCTTCGGCCAACCCCAGCGCATGCCGGAACGCCGCCCACAGCTTCTCACTCCCCACCGCAATCGCCACCGCGCGGTCCTGCGCGTTGTAGACGCCATACGGCACCACGGTCGGATACCGCGTCCCCATCGTGCCCGGAATGCTCGAAACATCACCCAGAAAACTGGCGTAATTGGAACACATCGCCGAGATCATCGCGTCGAACATCGCAATGTCCACATACTGCCCCAGCCCCGTCTGATGCCGCGCATGCAACGCCGTCAGAATCCCGATCACCGCGAACATCCCCGCCGTAATATCGCTCACGCCATACCCGCACCGCGTCTGTTCGCCATCCTCCGTCCCCGTGATCGACAGCAGCCCCGACGACGCCTGCACCACCAAATCCATCGCCGCCTCATCCCGTGACGGCCCAGCCTGCCCATACCCCGAAATCGAGCAATAAATCAACCCCGGATTCAACGCCCGCGCGGCTTCATACCCCAGCCCCAACCGCTCCATCGTCCCCGGCCGGAAGTTCTCGATAACGACATCCATCCGCGCAATCAGCGCCTTGCACAACGCAATCCCCTCAGGCTTTTTCAAATCAATCGAAATCCCCTTCTTCCCCCGGTTCAGCCCCAGAAAGAAGCTCGACTGATCGCCCGCGAACGGCGGCCCCCACCCGCGCCCCATATCGCCCAAATGCTTCGGTTCCAGCTTGTAAACATCGGCGCCGGAGTCCGCCAGCAGCAGCGTGCAATAGGGCCCGGCCAGGGCGTGAGAAAAATCGAGAACGCGGATTCCATGCAGGGGCGGTGGCAAATTAAGAGTGTATACCGCCCACCGCCACCCGCACGTGCGAAGCCCGATTCTCCACCACAAACCGCACCGGCAAAAACTTCCCAATCACCTCCATATTCGTCGTCGCATGCCCATCCAGCGCCACCGCCGTGAACTCCCCGCCCCCAGCCAACGCCAACGGCAACAACAACTGATCCGCCAGGTGCTCCCCCGCCACCGCCGTCGAATGCAGATACCGCCGTGCCGCCGAAGCCGCATGCCGCCCCACCGCCTCCGCGCTCACACCCAACTCCCCAAACGCCGTGAAAATCTCCGTCACCTCCGCGGTCTCCACCTCCAGCATCAACGCGTTCCCCGGCCCGTTCGAATTCCGCGTCCCCAGAATCGCCCGCGCCTCCGCCGGCCACTCCAACTGCGCAATCGCCGTCGCCATCTCCCGCTCCGCAATGTGCGCCGGCAGGTTCGCCACAAGCCCAATCGCCCGCCGCCCCATCACCGCCCCACGCGCCCCCAATGCCAACGGCGCCAACCGCTCCACCGGCCGAATCTCCGCCGTGAACCGCCCGCCACCCGCCGGGTAGAACCCATACCGCTCCAGCGCCACCGTCACCCGCGGACCCATCCGCGCCAGCAACGGCAAAAACGTTCGCTCCAAAAAGTCGAACGGCGGAGCGGCGGGATTGTGCGTCCCGCCCTCTAAGATCACGCGGCTCGGCCCAGCAGCCAGCATCAACGCCGGCAGCACCGTCTGCAACACCAGCGTCGCGCTGCCCGCCGTGCCCACCGCGAAGTGGTACTCGCCCGCCCGCACCGCGCCCGGCGTAAAGGCCAGCCGCGTCGACCCCAACGCCACTCCCTCCACCGTCGCTCCGCACACCTCCTCCGCCGCCTGCACAGCGGTCAGGTGTTGCCGCAACAAACCCGGCCGCTCCCGCCCGGCGCGTATGTTCTCAATCTCGAACGGCTGCCCCGTCACCATCGAAAGGCTCAGCGAGGTGCGGAGGACCTGTCCTCCGCCCTCACCTTGCCCGCCATCAATCCGAATCAACATACACTTACCCCTTCACACAAACCACCTGCCGCAACGTGTGGACAATCTCCACCAGATCCGCCTGCGCCGCCATCACCGCGTCAATCGACTTATACGCCGCCGGCGTCTCGTCAATCACATCGGCATCCTTCCGGCACTCCACGCCTTCGGTCATCCGCGCATGATCAGCCACCGTGAATCGCCGCTTGGCCTCGTTCCGGGACATCGCCCGCCCCGCCCCGTGGCTGCAGCTGTGGAAGCTCTCCGCGTTCCCCTTGCCGCGCACGATGTACGAGCGAGCGCCCATCGACCCGGGAATAATGCCCATGTCCCCCTCCCGAGCGCGCACCGCGCCCTTACGAGTGACCAGCACATTCTCCCCGTAGTGCGACTCCCGCGCCACGTAGTTGTGATGACAGTTGATCGCCTTCACCTCCGCGCTGAACGCCGGAACTTCGCCAGACCGCCGCACCGCGCCCACGATCTGCTCCATCATCAGGTCCCGGTTCCGCCGCGCATAATCCTGCGCCCACTCCACAGCCTCCACATAATCGTCGAAGCCATCGGTGTGCTCGGGAAAATACGCCAGGTCAATGTCCGGCAGGTTGACGAAGAACTTCCGCATCTCAAGCCGCGCCTTCTCAATGAAGTAGTTCCCCATCCGGTTCCCCACCCCGCGCGACCCGGAGTGCAGCATGAACCACACGTTCTCCGCCTCGTCCAGGCACACCTCAATGAAATGGTTCCCCGTCCCCAGCGTCCCTAAATGGTTCGCGTGGTTCCCGCGGTCCAGCTTCGGATGCTTCGCCAGAATGGCGTCGTAGCGCGGCTTCAACTCCTCCGCCCACACGGCGCCATTCCGCTCCGGAATGTTGTGCCAAGCCCCGCGGTCACCCGCCCGGCCCTGGTTCGTGCGGCCATGCGGCACGGCGCTCTCAATCGCCGAGCGAATGTTCTTCAGGTTGTCCGGCAGGTCGTGCGCGTTCAACGACGTCTGCACCGCCATCATCCCGCAGCCGATATCCACGCCCACCGCGGCCGGGATAATCGCTCCCTTCGTCGGGATCACCGATCCGATCGTCGCGCCGATCCCGAAATGAACATCCGGCATCGCGGCGATCCACTTAAAGATAAACGGAAGTTGCGCGGCATTGGTCAGCTGTTCCTTCGCGGCATCCTCCAGCTGAACCCCTTGGGTCCACGCCTTCACCAGTCCGTTGTTGGGTGCATTGATTACGTTGTAGGGCACTTGGTTGGTTCCTCCATTGTGATATATGCAAGCGCTGTGCCAAACGGAAGTGCTTGATTCCACAACGCCATCCGCCCCGCTCGAAACCAATACGATATAAACTCTTATACATAAGGATATGAAAACCGTAGTCCTCGGTTTCCTCGGCTCCACCCTCGACGTCGGCAAAACCGCCGACCGCTGGCGTGCCTGGCGCCCCTCCGTCGCCATCTGCCGCCAGCCCGACCTCATCCTCCACCGCTTCGAACTCCTCCACTCCCGCCGCGATGCCACCCTCGCCACCCAGATCCGTAACGACATCCGCAGCGTCTCCCCCGAAACCGACGTCCGCCTCCACCCCATCGAATTCGACGACGCCTGGGACTTCGAACACGTCTACGAAACCCTCTTCTCCTTCGCCCGCGCCTACCCCTTCACCGACAACGAAGACTACCTCGTCCACATCACCACCGGCACCCACGTCGCCCAAATCTGCCTCTTCCTGTTGACCGAAGCCCGCTGGATCCCCGGTCGCCTCCTGCAAGCCAGCCCTTCCCGCGACCGCTCCACCCCCGGCGAAATCAAGATCATCGATCTCGACCTGTCCCGCTACGATGGCATCGCCTCCCGCTTCCGCCAGGCCAGCGCCGAAGGCGTATCGTTCCTCAAAAACGGCATCGCCACCCGCAACCCCGCCTTCAACAAATTGATCGATCGCATCGAACACGTCGCCCTCGCCACCCGCGACCCCCTCCTCCTCACCGGCCCCACCGGCGCCGGCAAATCCCGCCTCGCCCGCCGCATCTACGAACTCAAAAAATCCCGCCACGCCATCAAAGGCGAGTTCGTCGACGTCAACTGCGCCACCCTCCGCGGCGATGGCGCCATGTCCGCCCTCTTCGGCCACACCAAAGGCGCCTTCACCGGTGCCCAGAACGCCCGCCCCGGCCTCCTCCGCGCCGCCGATAACGGCCTCCTCTTCCTCGACGAAATCGGCGAACTCGGCCTCGACGAA
>Ga0315906_10010328_pt1 | contig 10980 bp, 7 predicted proteins | sample LakEriMetagenome_4_FD_203526 | JGI IMG/M metagenome (GOLD analysis project Ga0315906, IMG submission 203526) | Freshwater fungal communities from buoy surface, Lake Erie, Ohio, United States - Buoy 2 MA122 | ecosystem: Environmental > Aquatic > Freshwater > Lake > Lake biofilm | place: USA: Lake... | reverse complement strand
TCGGGCGCGAACGTCGGCATCAACGTGATCTACTCGGGCACCGTCGGCGCGGCGGTCGAGAGCGCGTTCCTCGGCGTGCCCGCGATCGCGGTGAGCCTGCACATGGGCGGCGGCGTCCCGCACTGGCGCCGCGCGGCCGAGATCGCCCGCCACGCGATCGACGAGGTGCTCAAGCACCGCATCGACCCGCACACGGTCATCAACATCAACGTGCCGCGCACGCACTCGGCCGACGCGCCGATGCCGGCGATCAAGGTCGTGACGATGAACACCTCGGCCGGCATCGACAACTACGAGCGCCGCGTCGCGCCGGACGGCCGGCCGTACTACTGGCCGAGCGGCAACGGCATGGAGTTCTTCCACACGAAGGAAGGCACCGACGTCGAGGCGCTCAACGAGCGCTTCGTCACCGTCACGCCGCTCCAGTACGACCTGACGGACTACCACCGCATCGCCCAGTGGCGCGAGCGGCTCAGTCGGCGAGCATGATGAGACGCATCTTGATCGTCAGCGTCTGACCGGGCTTGAGCTGCTCGAGCTGGCGGCCGCTCGCGCGCCACTTGAAGAGCGCGCTGCGGATCGCCTCGTCGACGCCGGGATTTCCCGTCGAACGAAGCAGTCGCGTCTGGATCGGCACGCCGTCGCGTCCGAAGATGAGCTCGCCCACCGGATTGCGGCCGACGCCATCGACGTAGTTCAGCGTGGTGAAGCGCGGCCGGACCGGCTTGAGCACGATGCCCTTCGCCGCGAGCGGACGGCCGTTCTGCCAGTTCTGCATCGGGACGTCGATGATCGAGGTCGGGTCGCTCTCGCGGTCGGAGAGGTCGCCCGTCCGCGCGATCGAGTCGCCGGGGACGCCCGCGGGCGACGGTCGCGACGGCGTGCTCGACGCGCCGTCGACCGGCTGCGGGCCGTCGACGCCGCCGCCACGCGTGCCGGCGCTGTCGGCCGGGCGCTGTTCGTTCGGAGCCCGCATGTCGCTGCCTGCGGTCGCATCGCTCTCCGTGCGGTTGGGATCGGCCTCGCGCGGCGTGTCGACGGGCGGACGCCGCGTGGGGTCGCTCTCGGGCTCGCTGTCGCGCGGGGTCGCGGACGGATCGGTGCCGGGCTGCGCCGGGTCGAGTCGCTTGAGCGGATCGACCGTCGACGGATCCGGCGTCGCCTTCGGATCGTCGACCGGCGGGGCGGCGGGATCGGTGCGCGTCGGATCGAGCGGTGTCGGCGCCACGCGGGGCGCGATGGCGTCGGGCTCGCGTTCGGGCGGTGCCGGATTCGCCGTGGCGTCCTCGGGCGACGGCGCAGGCGGGCCTTGGATCTCGGTCGGCGCGGGGTTCGATTCAGGAGCCGTGACGGGCGTGGTCGGCGCCTCAGGCGTCTCGGTCGTTCCCTCGGGCGGCGGCAGCGGCCGTGCCGCTTCGGCGTCCGCGCCGCGCGTCGTGGCGACTTCGGTCGGCGGCGCGGCGGGCGGCGCGGTCGCGGGATCGACCGCGGGTTCGACGACGAGCGTCGAGGGCGGCGTTCCATCGGCACCGGCGGCTGCGGCCGGGAGCGGCAGCGGACTCGGGTTCGGAGAGACGGCGACCGTCGGCGTCGGTGGCGCGGGAGGAAGCAGCGGGGAGGCCGTTCCCTGCGAACCGCTCGCGGCCTCGAGGCGGAACGCGGCCTGCTCGACCTCGGCGAGTTCCGCGAGATGCTCGCGGTACTCGTCGTAGCCGATCCAGTTCATCGTGGCGGCGTCGGACTCGTCGATGCCGAGACGGACGTCGCGGTCGGGCTCGTCCTCGCGCCGCTCGCGCTCGCGCTCGCGCCGCTCCTGCAGCGCGCGCCGGGCGTTCTCGGCCCGTCGCTCGGTCCGGCCATGCTCCTTCTCGGGGATCTCCTCCTCGCCGCGCGCCGCGGGAGCCTCGGGGAGCAGGCCCGTCTTCGTGCCGTCGAGGTAGCGCGAGCCGGCGCCGATCAGTCCGAGCGCCGGGAAGAGCACGAACGCATGCAGCAGGATCGACAGCACCGCTGCGAGCACGATCGGGAGATTGTCGTGGAGGCGCTGCATCGCGTTCGATCGAAGCGGAGCCTATGGCGATCCGGTCGCGGAAGTCTCGTCCGACTTCGGAATCGGCGGGACCGCGGGGCCCTCCGCGGCGGGCGAGGGCTCGACGGCCGGCGCGTCCGTGAATTCGGAGCCGCGACGCTTCTTGCCCACGATGTTGAGGTTGAACTTGCCCGGCTGCAGCCGGTCCCAGATGTCGAGGAGGAGCTGCGAGCGGTCGACCGCGCCGTTTCCATCGGCGAACGCGAGGTAGACGACGAGGTCCGGGGCGACGAGGCGCGCCTCGTCGAGCTTCGCAGCGAGCTGGTCGAGCGCGACCGGCACGCGGTCGAGGAACAGCCGGCCCTCAAGGTCGACCGAGATCGTCGCCGCCGGCGCCGGTTCGGCCGCCTGGCCCGAGCGGTAGCTGCGCAGCTCCATCGGCACGAGATCCACCCGCTCCATCAGCATGACGCTGTAGATGAAGAAGGTGAGGAGGAAGAGCATCACGTCGATCAGCGGCGCGAGCTCGATGCGCGGTTCGGAGGTTGCGCGGCGGACGCGGAACATCGGTCACTTCCCGGCGGCCGCGCCGTCGGTCTCGCCGGAGTCGGGCGTCGCGCCGTTCTCGGCGGCATCGCCGCCCTCGCCGTTCTCGCCTTCGTCGCGGGGCGCACTCGCCACGCCGACGACGGCGTCGCCGTCCTTGAGCCGCACGACCCGGACGCCCTGCGTGTTGCGTCCGACCTCGCGGATCTGCGCGGCCGGCACGCGCACGAGCATGCCGCCCTCGCTGACGACGACCACCGAGTCGTCGGGGGCGATCGGCAGCACCGCGACGACGAGCCCGTTCTTCTCGGTGGTCTGGAGGTCGATGCGGCCCTTGCCGCCGCGCGACTGGGCGCGGGTCGAGCCGTCCTCGCTCTGGACGAGGTACTCGGAGAACGCCGTGCGCTTGCCATACCCCTTCGTCGAGACGGTGAGCAGCGCGCGCGCGTCGTCGCAGCGGACGATGCCGACGACCGCGTCCGACTCCTCGAGCTCGATGCCCTTCACGCCCGCGGTGTCGCGGCCCATGACGCGGGCGTCGTCCTCGTCGAAGCGGATCGCCATGCCCTCGCGCGTCGCGAGCAGCACGTGGTCGGTGCCCGAGGTCGAGATCACGCCGACGAGGTTGTCGCCGTCGTTGAGCGCGATGGCGATGATGCCGCCGCGGTTCACGTTGCGGTAGTCCTTCAGGCTCGTGCGCTTCACGCGGCCCTTCGAGGTGGCGAAGACGAGGTAGTCCTCCTTCTTCTCGAAGTCCTCGATCGGAAGGAAGGTGCGGACCTTCTCGCCCTCGCGGAGCTCGAGCAGGTTGACGATCGCGCGGCCCTTCGCCGTGCGCGCCATCTCGGGGATCTGCCAGACCTTGATGCGGAAGACGCGGCCGGTGTCGGTGAAGCAGAGGAGGTCGTCGTGCGAGTTGCAGACGAGCACGTGCTCGACGAAGTCGTCGTCGCGCTTCTCGGCGCCCTTGATGCCGGTGCCGCCTCGGCCCTGCGTGCGGTAGGTGTCGAGCGGAAGGCGCTTCACGTAGCCGGCGTGGCTGACGGTGAGGACGCAGGCGTGCTCGGGGACGAGCTCGCCCATCTCGAAGTCCTCGGCCTCGTTCGACTCGATCGAGGTGCGGCGCTCGTCGCCGAAGCGCTCGGCCATCTCGAGGGTGTCGGCGCGCACGATCGCGAGGATGCGGCGGGCGTCGGCGAGGATCGCCTCGAACTCGTCGATCTTCGCGAGGAGCGCGTTGAGCTCGCCCGCGAGCTTCTCGATCTCGAGGCCGACGAGCTGGATCAGCCGCAGCGCGCCGATCGCATCGGCCTGCACGCGGGTGAGGCGCACGCCGCCCTTGCCCTGCGCGGCGAGATCCTCGGCGCGCGCGACGAGGCGCGCGGGCACGATGTCGATGCGCTTGAAGTCGGGCCGGATGCGGAAGGCGCGCTCCATGAGGCGCTCGATCGCCTCCTCGCGCGTGCGGCTCTCGCGGATGAGGCGGATGACCTCGTCGATGTCGCACACCGCGTAGATCAGGCCTTCGAGCTTGTGCGCGGCCTGGCGCGCCTGGCGGAGCTCGAACTCGGTGCGGCGGCGGATGACGTCGCAGCGGTGGTCGATGTAGCACTGGATCAGCTGGCGCAGCGCGAGCGTGCGCGGCTGGTGGTTCACGAGCGCGATGTTCTGGATCGAGTAGCTCGACTGCAGAGGCGTGAACTCGTAGAGCTGCTTCTCGACGACCGCCGGATCGGCGCCCTTCTTGAGGACGACCTGGATGCGCGTGCGCGCGTCGCGGCCGGAGTGGTTGCGCACGTCGGCGATGTCGGGGATCCGGTCCTCCTTCGCGGCCTCGACGAGCTTCTCGATGAGCGCGCTCTGCGAGACCTGGTAGGGGATCTCCTCGATCACGATCGCGTCGCGGCCCGCGGCCTTCTCGTGGCGCACGCGCCCGCGCACGACGATGCGGCCGCGCCCGCTGGCGTAGGCCTCCATGATGCCGCGGCGGCCCATGATGATGCCGCCGGTCGGGAAGTCGGGGCCGGGCATCAGCTCCATCAGGCGCTCGACGCCGACGAGCGGGTCGTCGATGGTGGCGACGATCGCCGAGCAGACCTCGCGCACGTTGTGCGGAGGCATCGTGCTCGACATGCCGACGGCGATGCCGCTCGAGCCGTTCACGAGCAGGTTCGGGAACTTGCCCGGGAGCACGGTCGGCTCCATCAGGCGCTCGTCGTAGTTCGGCCGGAAGTCGACGGTCTCCTTGTCGAGGTCCTCCATCATCGCCATCGCGGCGTGGGTCATGCGCGCCTCGGTGTAGCGCATCGCCGCCGGCGGATCGCCCTCGATCGAGCCGAAGTTGCCCTGCTTGTCGACGAACATCACGCGGGCCTTCCAGTCCTGGCCCATGTTGACGAGCGTCGGATAGATGACGCTCTCGCCGTGCGGGTGGTAGTTGCCGCTGGTGTCGCCGCAGATCTTCGCGCACTTGATCTGCTTGCGGCCGGGCGAGAGCTTCAGGTCGTGCATGGCGACGAGGATGCGCCGCTGCGAGGGCTTGAGCCCGTCGCGCACGTCGGGAAGAGCGCGATCCATGATCGTGCTCATCGCGTAGGTGAGGTAGCTCTCGTGCAGCTCGCGATCGATGTCGAGGTCGACGATGTTGTCGGCGGGGGCGCCGTTCGTGATCTCGACCGGTCGATCGGCGGGGTTGGCTCCGTCGGCCATTCGGCGGTCCTTTCGGCTTCGGAAATGGCAGCCGGGCGCGCGCCGGAGGCCGTTCGGAAGGGGTCGCCGAGTATAGCGGAAGCGACCGTGGGCCGCCCGCGCGAAGGCGCGGTGGGAACGGCGAAAAACCCCGGTATTTCCCGGTGTTTCCGCGCGCCTAGCGCTCGGCCACGCCGACGATGGCGATCCCGAGCCGCTCGGCGGCGGCGAGCACCGCGGGCCGATCGACGAGGATCACCCGGCCTGCGCCGACCGCGATGCAGCCGCCGCCCGCGGCATGCATGCGCTCGACCGTCGAGACGCCGATCGTCGGCACGTCGGCGCGCATGTCGTGGCCGGGACGCGCGGTCTTGACGAGCGTCCAGCCCCGGCGGCGGCAGAGCTCGCCCGCGCGCTCGATCATCCGGTCGGTGCCCTCGACGGCCTCGACGGCGATCACGTCCTTCTCGCGCACCGCGATCGCCTGCCCGATGTCGAGCGCGCCGACCTGCCTCAGCAGGGGCCACGCGAACTCGATGTCGGAGCGCTGCTCGGCGGTCGGCTGCCGGCGGGTGAGGACGCCCTCGGTGGCCATCTGGTCGGGGATGTAGGTGGTCGAGTCGATCAAGACGAGTCCCTCCTTCGCGAGGTCGTCGGCGAGCACGGTGAGCAGCGTCGCCGAGCGCCGGTCGTGGCGGAGCTTGCGGTACCAGAGGTCGATCGCGCGCCAGTCCGGCAGCTGGCGGAAGAAGCGCAGCGGGTCGTGCATGCGCGCCTTCGACACGCGCCCGACCATCACCGCTTCGCGCACGCCGAAGCGCCGCGCGAGGCGCAGCCAGCGCCCGAGCCGGACGACGCCGGCCTCCGCGAAGTCGTCGCAGAGCGCCGGGAGTTCGGGCACGTACTGGTCGGCGAGCCCGATGCAGGCGACGCGGTGCCCGGCCGCGCGGATGCCCTGCGCGACGAGCACGGGAAGCGCGCCCTGTCCGGCGATCAGTCCGATCGTCCGGGCTTCCGTCATCGGACCTCCGCGCCGGGCGCGTCCGAGCGCTTCGGACCCATCGGAAGGAAGCGGTCGGGGTCGGCGTGGACCGGCGCCACGCATTCGGCCGCGAGCCAGTCGAGGAGCGTCTCGAGGTCGGTGCCGAAGTGCAGCACCTCGCGGACCGCCTCGCGGGCGAACTTCTCGCGGATCGAGTGCTCGATCAGCGACTGGAGCGGAAGGTAGTAGCCGTGGTCGTCGAGCACGGCGATCGGCTTCGCGTGGTCGCCGATCTGCCGGCCGACGAGCGTCTCGAAGAACTCCTCGAAGGTGCCCATGCCGCCGGGCAGCACGAGGAATCCGTCGGCGCGCTCGATCAGGAGCCGCTTGCGCTCGCGCATGGTCTCGACGACGACGAGCTCGTCGCAGCCGAGCCAGCCCTGCTCGAGGTCGAGGAACTTCCGGGTGATGATGCCCTCGACGCGGCCGCCCGCCGCCTTGCAGGCGCGCGCGGCCTCGCCCATCAGGCCGAGCCCGCCGCCGCCGTAGACGAGGGTCAGTCCGCGCTGGGCGATCAGCTCGCCCGCGGCGCGGGCGGCGACGGCGAAGTGCGGGTCGAGGCTGCGCGAGCTCGAGCAGTAGAGGGTCACGGACCGGAGTTCGCCCATCGGCGATACCTTACCCGCAGCCATGCTCGGCATCGTCCTCGGCCTCCTTCTTCTCGGCTTCGCGATCGCGGCGCCGCTCACCGGGGTCCTCGCCCGGCTCGGGGTCAAGGTCGGCGCCATGGACGGGCCGGGCGCGAAGGGCCACATCAAGGAGATCCGCCGGGTCCCGAACATCGGCGGCATCGCGATCTTCCTCGCCGTCTTCGCGCCGATGGCGGCGGCGCTCGCGCTCCTCTGGGCGATGCCGGAGCGCGTGGCCGAATGGGCGCCGCCGGTCGAGCCGCACCTCGAGCGCGCGCGGGAGACCGGCGGCACCTGGCTCGTGATCCTGCTCGGCGGCCTCGCGCTGCACCTGATGGGCCTGTGGGACGACCGCCGCGCGCTCTCGGCGTGGCCGAAGCTCTTCATCCAGCTCGCGGTCGCCGCGGGAACGGTGCTCCTCACCGACGTCCGGCTGCTGCACGCCGCGACCGGCGACTCGATGATCGCGGAGGTCGCGAGCGTCGCGCTCACGATCGCGTGGATCGTGGTCGTGGTGAACGCGTTCAACTTCATCGACAACATGGACGGCCTCGCCGCCGGGATCGGGATGATCGCCGCGCTCTGCTTCATGGTCGCGACGATCCTGAACGGCCAGTGGTTCATCGCGTCGACGCTCGCGCTGCTCGCGGGCTCGCTCGCGGGGTTCCTCGTCTGGAACGTGCCGCCGGCGTCGATCTTCATGGGCGACGGCGGCTCGCTCGTCGTCGGCTACGTCCTCGCGACGATGGCCGCGCGCACGACCTTCGTCGACGCCGCGCATCCCGACTACGCGCTCGGCACCGCGTGGTACGGGATCTTCATGCCGCTCCTCGTCCTCGCGGTGCCGCTCTACGACGGCGTCTACGTCACCGTGTGGCGCGTGCGCCGCGGGAAGAGCCCGTTCATCGGCGGTCCCGAGCACATCTCGCACCGGCTGGTGCAGCTCGGGCTCTCGAAGCGCCGCGCGGTCGCCGTGCTCTGGCTCCTGACCGCGGTCACCGCGTCGAGCGGGATCGGGCTTGGGCTGATGAAGCCGTGGCAGGCGGCGCTCGTGGGCGGGCAGCTTCTCGGGATCTTCCTCGTGATGCTGGTCCTCGAGACGAGCGTCGCCCGCATCGAGCCCGACGGCCTGGGAGGGGCGAAGAAGTGATCCGGGGCGACGCAGGCGCGCGCGCGGAGATGCTGCGGATCGCGGGACTCGCGGGGATCCTCGTGGTCGCGGCGGTGCGCGCGCTCGTCCTCATCGAGCCGCAGATCCACTTCGAGGTCGACCCGGCGCGCGACCCGATGCCGTCGCTTGCGATCGGGCCGACCGGGTCGCATGTCCTCGACGCGATCGCCTGCCTCGCGGCGGCGATGGCGCTCGTCGGCGAAGCGCGAAGCGGACGCGGCGTGCGGCCGTGGATCGTGGCGCTCGCCGCGATTCCGGGGGCGCTCGTCCTCTGGCACGGCGAGCACGACGCAGCCCACGCCTTCCGCGGCGGAACCTGGATGGCGGCTGCGTTCGCCGCTGCGGCGCTCGCCCATCTCGTGCGCGAGCGGCGGCTGCGACTCGTCGCGATCGCGGTGCTCGCGGCGGTCGCCGTGCCGCTCGCCGCGCGCGGGTTCGTGCAGATCTTCGTCGAGCATCCGGCGACGGTGGCGGCCTATCAGGAGACGCGCGAGGCGTTTCTCGCCGACCGCGGCTGGGCGCTCGACTCGAGCGCGACCCGCACCTACGAGCGCCGGCTGATGCAGGCCGAGGCGACCGGCTGGTTCTCGCTGTCGAACCCGTTCTCGACCGCGATGGGCTTCGCGGCGCTCGCGCTCTTCGCCTTCGCGCAGGACGCGTGGCGGCGCGGGATGCTGCTGCACGGCGCGGTGGTCGGCGCCGCCGGCGCGATGGCCGCGGCGCTGCTCTTCCTCAACGGCGGCAAGGGCGCGATCGGCGCCACGCTGATCGGCGCGGTCGTCCTCGTCGCGTCCATCCGGCGCACGGCGCCTCCGCGCGGGCGCATCGCGCTTCTCCTCGCGGCCGCCGCGGTCGTCGCAGTCGTCGCGCGCGGGTTCGTCGGAACTTCGCTCGGCGAACTGAGCCTTCTGTTCCGGTCGTTCTACCTCGAGACCGCCGTGCGCCTCGTCGGCGCGCATCCGTGGCTCGGCGTCGGACCGGCCGACGTGCAGGAGGCGTTCATGCTCGCGAAGCCGGCGGAATGCCCTGAAGACGTGACCAACGTCCACTCGGTGTTCGTCGACTGGGTCGTCGCCCTCGGCGTGGCCGGGATCGCGTGGGCGGCGATGACGGCGCTCATGCTGCGCGGTTCCCCCGAGCCTTCGATCGCGGAGGATTCGTCGGCGTCGTCGGCCGAGGGCCGCGCCGATCCATCGGTGCTCGCGCTCCGCATCGCGGGCGCGGTCGCGGTGGTCGGGCTCGTGCTGCAGGCGAGCGCCGAAGCGCCCGCCCTCGACACCGTCGCGCTTCTCGTGCGCGCGGCCGCGCTCGCGGGCGCCGCGCTCGTCGCGGCGCTTCTCGCGCAGGCGCTCGGCGCCGCCTCGCCTCGGCTCGTCGCGGCGACGGTCGTCGCCGGCGCGACCGTGGTGCTGGTGCATGCGTCGATCGAGACGTCGATGTGGATTCCTGGCGGGGCCGTGGTCTTCGCGCTCGTCGTCGCGCTTGCGGCGCAGCTTCCGCGCGGCGGCGCCGAACGCTTCGGCGTGGCGGCGACGCTGCTGCCGCTCGCGGCCGCCGCATGGCTCGTCGCGCAGGGGGTCGATGCGGCCGCGCTCGACTCGAGGCTCGCGGCAGCCGCCGACCGCGTTCGCCCGCTTGCCGAAGTGCGCGCGACGTTCCGCGAGATCGCGGAGCTGCGCTCGGCCGGACGCGACGCCGATCTCGCGCCGCTTCTCTCGAGCGCGTCGGACGCGGCCGGGCCGGCGGGCACGCCGCAGTTCGTCGCGCTGCGCACCGCGCTCGAGGCCGAGGATGTTCCGGCGATCGGCGCGGCGCTCGCCGACATCGACGGGCTCGCGCGCCGCGAATGCGCCGCGATGCTGCTCGAGGCGGCCGACGCCCATCCGCGCAGCCGGGTGCCGCTGGTCGCGGCAATCAAGCAGCTCGCCGCGAGCGGACGGCGCGCGACCGGCGTCCGCACCGCGAGAATCGTCGACCGCGCCGCCTTCGACCAGGCCTGCGCGCTCGCCGACCTGCAGATCGAGCGCTGGCCGGGCGCGCGCTCGGCCGCGATGCGCGCCGACCTCGCCATCGAGGAGCTGCGGATGCTCGGGCCGCTGACTCCTGAACGAATCGTCGTGCTCGAGGCACCGGTGCGCGAGGCGTCGCTGCGCCAGCCGCACAACGCGAGGCGCCGCGCCGATGTGGCGGAACTGCTTGCGGCGCGCGCGGGCGACGACGCCGCGCTGCGCGCCGAGGCCGCTGCGATCTACGAAGACGCGCTCCGCATCGACGCGCAGGCCGCGCTCGACCCGCTCGCGCGGATGAGCGAGCGCGAGCAGGCGCTCGTGCGGGCGGCGATCGCGCGGCTGCGCGGGACCGGGTCGTGAGGCGCGGGCGCGCCGCGAGCGTCGCGCGGGCCTCCGTCGGCGTGGCCTTCCTGCTTGCTGCGTTCGTCGTCGCTTTCGGGCCGCTCTACGCTCGGCACTTCGGGGCGCCGTACCCGGGACGCGACGCGCTTCCTTCGGTGAAGCCGCCCGTGTCCCGGATCGATCCCGTGGAAGCGCTGCTTCGACTCGACTCGCTCGACGTGTCGACGGACGAAGGCCTCCGCGAGGCGAACTCGCTCGTCGCCGCAGCGATGGTGCACTACTGGCCCGAGCGCGACGCGATCGACTGGGGCGTCTCGGTGCGGCCGTGGGAGAACCTTCCGCTCTGGACGAAGCTGCGGGTGCGCGCGCTCGTCGGCGGGAGCGGTGCGAAGGTCAGCCGCGACGCGCGGCTCGAGCGCCACGATTGGCGCGCGGCGCTCCGGCTCGGCGTCGGCTGGTGCTCGCAGCAGGCGATCGTGCTCGCGTCGTATCTGGCGGAGCGCGGCCGCGCGGCCCGCGTCGTC
>Ga0315906_10010326_pt1 | contig 10981 bp, 10 predicted proteins | sample LakEriMetagenome_4_FD_203526 | JGI IMG/M metagenome (GOLD analysis project Ga0315906, IMG submission 203526) | Freshwater fungal communities from buoy surface, Lake Erie, Ohio, United States - Buoy 2 MA122 | ecosystem: Environmental > Aquatic > Freshwater > Lake > Lake biofilm | place: USA... | reverse complement strand
GGTACCGTGGCAACATCGCGATCATCGATCAACAGTCGGCCCGATTGCACCGGCAGAAGCCCCGCCACCAGCCGCAGCATGGTGGACTTGCCGCAGCCACTTGCGCCAATCACGGCAAGAAGTTCGCCGCGCGCCACCTCGAGTGAGACGCCCAGCAGTCCCTGTCCGGTGCCGGGGTAACGGTGTTCGAGTTGTTCCAGCTTAATGCTCATTACACCGCCCCCGTTCGCCGCGCCGAAAGGCCGGCTGCGCACAAGGCAAGCCCCAGGAGGACCACAGTGGCGGCACACGCATAGCCGGTTGCGCCGTAGAACGCCTGCAGCAGTACGACCGGATAGGTGCGGTGCTTGAAACTTGCGATCAGGTTGGACACCTGAAACTCACCGATTGAAAGCGCCGCCACCATCACCAGCCCCGCCACCAGGCTGTGCCGCATCGATGGCAGCGCAATGGTGATGAACTGCCGCCATGGCGAGGCACCGAGCGTGGCGGCACAGGCCTCGAGGTCAGCCAGGCCGAGATGGCGAAGGTCGGCCACCAGCGCTTGCGTGAGATAGGGGAGCGTGAGCACCCCATGCGCCGCGATCAGAAGCGGCAGGGTGCCCAGCCACGGCGTCGCATCGCTTGAGAACACCAACACATAGCCAAAGCCCAAGGTGAGCGCCGGCACCGCCACGGGTAGCGAGGCAATCAGCCGACCCGCGAACGCTCCGCCGCGCGAGGCGCGATGATAGAGCGAGTACGCAAGCGGCATGGCAAGCAGCGCCGTGACCGCACAGGTGCCAAGCGCCACATAGAGGCTGGTCCAGAAGGCTCGGCGAAACGAGCCGTCAGCGAGGAGTTCCTGAAACCAGCGCAGCGTGAAGCCCGTCGGCAGGAGCGAGTTGGTCCAGGACTGCCCGAACGAACCGATCGCGACCAGCACGATCGGCAGGAGCAGATAGGTGAGATAGAGAGGGATGACCATGGCGAGGCGCAGATTGTAGGTGGGGGCATGTGAAAACGCGATGACGATTTCGGAAGGTGCGCTTTTATTGCTGAGCGGCAAGTCATTTTCTTTACAAGGGCCTCAGATCTGCATACCCTTTACCTTTGTTCCGTGGCTGGTTCAGTACCTTCCACGTTGCCGTTCGAATAGAAGAACAAGATCTGACCCGGAGACCCCTGCGTGAGTTTTATCGAGAGCTTTGTCCAGATTGACGGGTGCCGAACGCGACTGCTGCGCGGCGGCCAAGGCACCCCGCTCCTTTACCTCCATGGTGCAAACGGCGTTGCCGGTATCCAACCCTTCATGCTGAAGCTTGCCGAACGGTTCGATGTCTGGATTCCCGAACATCCGGGATTCGGACAGTCCGATGAGCCCGAGTGGCTCGAGAACATCCACGATCTTGCTTATTTCTACCTCGACTTCATGCGCGAGCACCAGCTCACCGGCGCGCATGTGCTCGGAAGCTCGCTCGGCGGCTGGCTCGCGCTTGAAATGGCGGTACGCGACACGTCGCGTATCAAGACGCTCTCAATGATCGGTCCGGCCGGCCTTCGCACGCCAGGCGTGGTGCCGGGCGACGTTTTTCTCTGGAGCCCCGAGCAGTTGGTTCGGAACACGTTTCACGATCAGAGCATTGCCGAGCGCATGCTGTCGGTGCCACCCACCCCCGAGCAGCAGGAAGTGCTACAGAAAAACCGCTTCACTTTCGCCCGACTCGCGTGGGAGCCTCGCCTGCACGATCCCAAGCTGCACAAGTGGGTGAAACGAATTAACGTCCCCACCCAGATCATCTGGGGCGAGCAGGATCAGATCCTGCCAGTGGGCGCCGCACAGGCCTTCCGAGAGGCCATGCCTCAGGCGAGCATCACCGTCATTGGGCAATGCGGCCACTTGCCCCAGTCCGAGCGGCCTGATGAGTTCTGCGACATTCTTTTCAAATTCCTGGCAGGGAAGTAACACCATGCAAGTCATTCTCTTTCACCTGATGCCCTACGCCGATCTCGATCTGCAAAAATCGAGTGCCTATGACACCGTCTGGATGAAGCTACCCAACGCACTCTTCGATCCGGTGAAGGGTCATCAGCTCTACAACCGTTTTCTCGATGAACTGGAATACGGCGAGACCCTGGGTTGGGATGGGGTTGCGGTCAATGAACATCATCAGACCGCCTACGGCATCATGCCCTCGCCGATCGTCACCGCCAGCGCGCTCGCCCGGCGTACCACACGCGCCAAGATCGCCATCCTGGGCAGCGCACTGCCGCTGCGCGAACACCCCCTCACCATCGCGGAAGAACACGCGATGATCGATGTCATCACGGGCGGCCGCCTGATCAGCGGCTTCGTGCGCGGCATCGGCGCCGAATACCACACCTTCGGCGTGAACCCCACCTTCTCTCACGACCGCTTCCACGAGGCGCACGACCTGATCGTGCGCGCCTGGACTGATCCCGGGCCCTTCTCTTTCCAGGGCAAGCACTACAACGTGAGCTATGTGAATCTCTGGCCCCGCCCTTTCCAGCGGCCACATCCTCCCATCTGGATTCCCTCTCAGGGCAGTAAGGAAACAATCGACTGGGCCTCGCACCCCGATCGGCGCTACACCTACCTGCAAACCTTCAGCCCTGCCGCGGCGGTTTCGAAATACCTGAATCTCTATCGCGACACCGCGCGTAACTCGGGCTACGAGCCCGGCGACCACCAGCTCGGCTGGGCGGTGCCGGTGTATGTGGGTGATACCGATGAGTCCGCCCGCCGCGAGGCCAAACCGCATTTCGAGATTTTCCGGAACCGCTTTCTCAAGATGCCCTTCGAGATGCTGCTGCCCCCGGGCTACACCTCGCGCGAATCGATGCGCGGTATCGCTGCAGCCAAGGGTTCGCTATCGGGTGACATCACCCTGGAGAAGGCCGTGGAGCTTGGAATGTTCCTCTGCGGAAGCGCAAGCACGGTTCGCGAAACGTTAGAGTCTTACTGGCGCGACATGCGCTTTGGCAATCTGCTCACCATGTGTCAGTTCGGCACGCTGCCCGCCGACATGACCCGCGCCAACATGGAGCGCTTTGCGCGCGACGTGCTGCCCGCCATTCAGAAGCTCGGTACCGAAAGCGAGGCGCTGGCGGCAGCATGATGAGTTCCCGAGCATGCTGCTGGCCCGTAAGCAATTTCGCGCAAGCTGCGTTCAGCGTGGCCCCAGTTTCAGGCGCGGAAAATCTCTGGCGTAGCGGCTGGCGTCAAGCGTTAGCAAACGATCGGCACGGTGCACTGCATGGGCACCGATCACGAAATCCACCAGAAGTCGCTTAGGTTGGGTGTCGCCCGATCGACGGCGACGCTTTGCATAAGCCGAGTAAGCTCGGGCCACATCGCGCCAAACGCTCTCATCCACTTCAAATTCAATGACCACGCCGGTTTGCGACAGAAAATCGTCAACGAACGCTGCGCTCGCATCGGGGTGAGCCAGCAGTTCTGCGTAAACCGCTCCGCACACCACCACGCCCCCCTGGCTTCGCGCCTGGCCAAGGAGCCTCGCCATCTCACTGGCCGTGGGTTCGCCCGACCAGAGCGCCGAAAAAACGTTCGTATCGACTGCAGTTTTCAACGCTTCTTTGCCGGCTGATCGTCGCGCAATTCCCGGATCCAGTCGTTGATTTGCGAGCGCCCCCCAGGGAAGGTTCCGAGCGCCCCCGCGAAACGGGAGAACGGATTGTCTTCGCCACGCACCGGCTGAATCAACGTTCGGCCATCCTGCGTCACAAATTCAACCCGGTCGCCTTCACGCAATCCGAGCCGGTTTCGAACCGCCAGCGGTATCGTGATTTGCCCTTTACTTGTCACCGTTGCAGCGTTTTTCATCTTACTTTTAGAAGTTTAAGTAAGGAATCTTTATCTTACCTCGGATCACGCCCTAACGCATACCCCGCCTTGCCTTGGGCGCGGGCCCGGTGCTGGCCCGAAACACCAGTTGTACCGGCAGGCTGAGACACCGCTCCCACACCCTGCCCTCCAGCCGGGAAATCAGATGCTCGGCAGCGGCGCTACCCACCTCGACGATCGGCGTGGCGACACTGGTGAGCCCGGGCTGCTGAGTTTCGCCAAGCTCGGTGTTGTCGACGCCGGTGATGGAAATATCCTCGGGTACGCGCACGCCGAGCCGGCGGCATGCGAGCAACGCCCCCACACCGAATACATCGTTGGTCCCCAACACCGCGGTGGGCCGATCGGCGAGCATCAGCAATTCGCTCATCGCGTTTTCAGCTGCACGGAGCGAAATGGGCGCATAGCGCACATGGCGGGGGTCGAGCGACAGACCCGCCTCACGTAGCGCGCGCCGTAGCCCTGCGCCACGCGCGCGCGCCCGGTCGTTAAATTTCGGCTCGGCGCTCAACAACCCGAAGCGCCGGTGGCCAAGCGCAATCAGGTGGCGCGCCAGCGCGTAGGTGGCCGCTGCGTTATCAAAGCCAATATTGGGATGCGTCGAGCGCGGATCGGCGCCCCAGGTCAGCACATAGGGGCGCTGGTGCTCCTCAAGGAGTGCGAACAACTCTGGCGCGTGATCCAGGCCCACGAACATGAAAGCATCGACCCCATGCTCGATCAGCTGTGCAGCCACACGCATCTCTTTCGCGAGGTCATAGTGGTGTTCGGCCACAACCACCGAATACGCCTGGGCATTCAAGCGCCGCTGAAGCGCGCTGGTGGTGCGCGCATAGAGTGCATATTCAAACGAGGGCACGACTGCGCCGATCATCCGGCTACGACGGCTCCGAAGCGAACGCGCAGCGCCGTGCGGCACATAACGCAACAAGCGCACCGCCTCCAGCACCCGCTCGCGGGTCTGCGGATCGACGCGGTCGGGTAAGTTGAGCACGCGCGACACCGTGGCGCTTGAGACCCCGGCCGCGCGCGCCACATCAAGCGCCGAAGCGCGCGCCGTCTGGTGATCGCCATCTACCGCCTGGGGCCGCCCGGGCCGTTTTTTCGTCATTGGAACTCTGATCCTGGACGATTGGTGGAAGGTTTGTTATGTTGCCGGATGTAAACGATTACACCAACCTGCCACCACCGAACCCTACGGTCACGCAGGCGCCAAGATTCCAACAAGAGGAGACCCGGATGAGCCATTCCCGTTCAGACGACCGCTTCAACCCCAGCCGCCGCCAGACACTCGCGCGAGGCGGGGCGCTGGCTGGCGCCGCCGCAGCCGCCCAAATGCTGCCGCTTACCGCGAACGCCCAGGCCGGCGATCTCGCCGCCTATCAGTCGGCCAAAATCGACTGGAAGCAGGCCTCGGGCGAATCCATCACCGTTGCGGTCATCCCCGCCAGCTACTTCGACAACCTCATCAGCCTGCAACCCCAGTTCGAGGCGCTCACCGGCATCAAGTTGCGCTTTGAAAAAGTACCCCCCGGCCAGATCCGCCAGAAGGCCATGCTTGATCTGTCCTCCAAGACCGCCACCTACGCCACCCACGCGGCCGACCCCATGTATTACCCGCTTTATGTGGCCAACAAGTGGGTCGAGCCGCTTGATCGCTATCTGTCTGACGCCAAACTCACCGACGCTGCCTGGTACAACTACAACGACATCCTGAAAGCCTGGCGTGACGCGGTTTCCATGGAGGGTAAGCCCTACGGCGTCCCCTTCGACGGCGAAGTCACCGTGCAGGTCTATCGCAAAGACCTGTACGAGGCCAAAGGCCTCAAGCCCGCTACCACCTACGACGAACTACTCGCCAACGCCAAGGCCCTCACCGACCCCGCCAACCGCATGTACGGGCTTGCCATGCGCGGCTTCGCGGGCGCGGGCCAGAACATGTATATCTATCCCTCGATCCTGCGCGGCTTTGGCGGCGGCTGGTTCGAAGGCAATAATCTGGTGGTGAATTCGCCGATCGCGGTACGCGCACTCGAGTGGTATGTGGAAGCGCTCAACCGCTATGCACCGCCCGCGGTTCGCAACTGGAACTGGCCCGACATCGCCGATGCCTTTTCTCAGGGCACGCTCGGCTGCTATCTCGATGCGCATTCGTCGGCCGCCGTGCTCAACAACCCGGAAAAATCAAAGGTCATCGGCAAGATCGGCTATGCACGCTGGCCCAAGGGGCCTGCAGGCAAAGGCGTGACCTCGATCTGGAACTGGAGTTTCCCGATCAATTCCGCGCTCTCCGCTCGCGCCAAAACCGCCACCTGGCTCTTCATCCAGTGGGCTACGGCCGCGGAAACCCAGGCCCGCACCTCTTGGAAGTTCGCCGGTGCAGCCAAGCGGTCGGGTGTAAACCGCACATCCTCCTGGCAGTCGGCTGACTTTGCCTCGTCCATGGCTGGCATGGGCGACCACTTCATCAAGACCGCCCTGGACACGCTTGCGCAGGACACCGACGTGGAATGGCGGCCGCGCGTGCCGCAGTGGCCCGCCATTGGCGAGACCATGGCCACCGGCATTCAGGCGGCACTGGTCGGGCAGAAAACCGCCAAGGCAGCGCTTGACGAAGCACAGACGCGTATTCAGCAGATTCTGCGCGGTTAAAGCACTCTCACCGCACCACCACCGGGGCCGCGCAGCGCGCGGTCCCGGTGTCATGATCTGATGACGAAACCCCCGCTCACCCTGGAAGCGCAGGACCGACGGTTTGCCGCCTGGCTGCTGGCGCCGTCACTCCTCGTACTGCTCCTTACCACCACCGCTCCGCTTATCTATCTTGGCTGGAACTCACTCCAGCAACTGAATTTCAGCATGCCCTGGCTGCGCGGCTTCGCAGGCCTGGGCAATTATCTGGCAATGGGCAGCGATCCACGCTTCTGGAATTCGCTCTGGCTCACGCTCATCTACACCAGCAGCACTGTCACGCTTCAGGTGGTGATCGGGCTGTCATTTGCGCTTCTGGTCCTGCGGATGCCGCGCGGCCAGGGCGTGATTCGTGTTGCGCTCATTCTTCCCATCGTGCTCGCGCCGGTCGTGGTGGGGCTCTTCTGGCGCACGCTCGTGCTCTCGCCTGATTTCGGGCTGGTTGATATGGTGACGCGCGCGCTCGGCCTGGGTTCGCACAACTGGCTGGGCGACCCCGATCTCGCGCTCATCTCCGTGATCGCCATTCATACCTGGCAATGGACCCCCTTTGCCTTTCTTGTGCTGCTTGCCTCGCTCGCCACGCTGCCGCCCGATGTCTATGAGGCCGCGCGCCTAGACCGCGCAACTGCCTGGCAGCGCTTTCGCCACATCACGCTGCCACTGGTGCGGCCTGCCATCATCATGGTGGTCATTCTGCGCATGATGACTGCGCTCTCGGCATTTGCCGCCATCTATGCGGCCACCGGCGGCGGCCCGGGCTCGGCCACCGAAATCCTGAACCTCTACGCGTATCGCACCTCGTTTGTGGAACTCAACCTGGGCTATGGCAGCGCGCTCGCCATGGTGCTGCTGTCGATCACACTAGGCGTGTCCTGGCTCCTCTTCCGTCTGCGGCGATCGCGATCATGAGTGGCACGGGCACTCACAAACCGGGCGCCGTGGCGCGCCGACTGTTGATGCTGATTGCAGCGGCGTGCCTGGTGCTCATCTGGGCCTTTCCGGTGTTCTGGGGATTTCTCACTTCGCTGAAGACCGAGCGCGATGTGCTCGCCTGGCCACCGGTGTTGTTCTTCACGCCCACGCTTGACAACTATCGTGCGGTGCTGGAGGGCAATCGCTCTATCCTGCCCAATCTGTGGTCGAGTCTGGTGGTCACCACCAGCGCCACAGTGATCACCATGCTGTTTGCAGTGCCCGCTGCCTATGCCATGGCGCGGCTCAGAATGCGTTTCAAGCGCACCACCGGCTTCTATGTGCTTGCCACGCAAATGCTTCCGCCGGTGGGCCTCATCATTCCCTACTACATCGTGCTGCAGAAAGTGGGAGGACTGGATAGCTACGCCGGCATCACCACCATCTATCTCACCTTCTCATTGCCGTTTGCGATCTGGCTGATGATCACCTACTTCGAAGATATTCCGTTCGAGATGGAGGAGGCCGCACTCCTTGATCGCGCAGGGCGCCTCCGCACCCTCTGGTATGTGATCCTCCCGCAGGTGCGTGGCGGCATGGCGGTCACCACCATCTTTGTGTTTCTGAATGCCTGGAATGAGTTCCTGTTTGCGGTCGTGCTGGGCGGCAACACCGTGCGCCCGGTGACAGTGGCGATGTACAACTTCATCTCGGTCGAGCAGACCCAGTGGGCGCTGCTCTCGGCGGCGGCCATGCTGGCCATGGCGCCGGTCATCGTGATCGGCCTTGCAGCACAACGCCACATCGTGAAGGGCCTCACCGTAGGCGCAGTCAAGGGAGGAGGCAGGCGATGAGCCGATCAGCAAGTGTGCGAATCGAAGGCGCGGTGAAGCGACACGGAAAAATCACCGTGCTGCACGGCATCGATCTGGCGGTGAAGCCCGGTGAGTTTTTTGCCTTCCTGGGGCCGTCGGGCTCGGGCAAAACCACCACGCTGCGACTGCTCGCTGGGCTTGAAACGCTCGATGGCGGGCGGGTGTTCCTCGATGATGTTGATGTGAGCCATGCCGAACCGGGCGAGCGCGATGTAGCCATGGTGTTTCAGAGTTACGCCCTTTATCCGCACATGACGGTTCGCGAGAACATCGCATTCCCGCTCAAAATGATCCGCGAGCCCGCTGCGGCCATCGAAACCGCCGTCACCGAGGCTGCCACGCGAGTGGGCATTGCCCATCTGCTCGACAGACGCCCTGGGCAACTTTCGGGCGGCCAGCAGCAGCGATGTGCGCTCGCGCGGGCCATCGTCCGCAAGCCCAGACTCTTTCTGCTTGATGAACCACTCTCCAATCTCGACGCCAAGCTTCGACTGGAAACCCGCGCAGAACTGCGCAGGCTCCAGCGTTCGCTCAACGTCACCGCCATCTATGTGACGCACGACCAGGAAGAGGCCATGACGATCGCCGATCGGATCGCCATTTTCATGGATGGACGCCTCGCTCAGGTGGGCACGCCGCATGAAATTTTTCATCGCCCTGCTTCAGCGCAGGTGGCCGCTTTCATCGGATCCCCCCCCATGAATCTGTTTCCCGCGCATCTGGAGCGAGGAAGCCTGCGTATTGGCGCTGACCTATTCGAAAACGCTTTCCCGTCGCTTATGAGTGCTGACCAGGCGGTGCAGGCGGGTATCCGGCCCGGCGATCTCGAGCTCTGCACACAAGGGGGACTTGCCGCCGAAGTTGAATTCGTCGAAGACTTCGGCGACAGCGCGATCATCAATCTTTCCGTCGCCGGACAGCGTGCCAAGATGCGTACCGAGCGCCGCGAGCTGCCCGCAGAGGGCACACGCCTGCGCATTGCCCCGCGCCCGGGAAGCATTCATCTTTTCAGCCAGAGCAACGGCCATCGGTTAGACACCTGACCGCTCGCCCTCAAAGACCCATTACCGGAGAACTGCCTTGAGCCGACGACCCAATATCGTGCTGATCCTGAATGACGACATGGGCTTTAGCGACATTGGTTGCTATGGCGGCGAGATCGAGACCCCAACGCTCGACATGCTTGCCAGGCGCGGCCTGCGTTTCTCGCAGTTCTACAACACTGCACGCTGCAGTCCTTCACGCGCCTCGCTCCTCACCGGGCTTCACCCGCATCAAACCGGCATCGGTGTGCTCACCTACGATCTGGGTCCAGAGGGCTATGCGGGCAATCTGTCCGAGCAATGCATCACGATTCCCGAGGCACTGCGCGGCAACGGCTATCGCACCTACATGAGCGGCAAATGGCATGTGGCAAGCAACCTGGTGAGCCCCACCAGCGCCTGGCCGATGCAGCGCGGATTCGATGCGTTCTATGGAACCATCATCGGGGCAGGGAGCTTCTACGACCCCAACACGCTCACCCGCGGCAATACCAATGCAGAACACGAAGCGCGCGACAACCCGGAGTTCTTTTACACCGATGCAATCAGTGATCAGGCGGTTGATTATGTTCGCGCGCACGCCCGCGATCACACCGACAAACCCTTCTTCATGTATGTCGCCTATACGGCGCCGCACTGGCCACTCCACGCGCATGAGGAAGACATTGCAAAATACCGCGGGCGCTTCGATGCCGGATGGGATCAATTGCGGGTGGAGCGCCTCCGAAAGCTCGTGAGTTCGGGCATCCTCAAACCCGAATGGGGACTGTCAGATCGCGACCCCTCGCAGCCCCCCTGGACCGAAGCCGAAGAAAAAGCCTGGCTGCTGCGCTGTATGGAAGTGTATGCCGCGCAGGTTGACCGAATGGACCAGGGCATTGGCCGCATCGTTGAATCGCTCAAGCAGGCTGGCGTCTACGACGACACGCTGATCATTTTCCTCGCAGACAACGGGGCATGCGCTGAAGACATCCCAGAGGGCCTGACGGTCGATGTCCTGGTGAACCAACTGATGATTGCGCGCTCGCACACCCGCAGTGGCGAACCCGTGAAGTTTGGCAACAATCCCGATTTGATGCCTGGCGCTGAGAGCACCTATCAGAGCTACGGTCCAGCCTGGGCCAATCTGTCCAACGCACCATTCCGTCTCTACAAGCACTGGATCCACGAAGGCGGCATCGCCACGCCCCTGATCGCTCACTGGCCAGCCGGCATTCATGACCAGGGCGGCATCCGACATACACCGGGCTATCTGCCCGACATCATGGCCACACTGCTTGATGTCACCGGCACCCGCTATGCGGGCGAGCGAAATGGCCAGCCGGTGCCCGCGCTCGAGGGTGCAAGCCTACGGCCGGCCTTCGAAGCCGATGGGCTGCCCGAGCGCCCCATGTTCTGGGAACATGAGGGCAATGCTGCGGTACGGGTGGGCCGCTGGAAGCTGGTTCGCAAGTTCCCCGACCCCTGGGAGCTCTACGATCTGGAGACCGACCGCACCGAACTCAACGATCTGTCGGCGAAGCACCCAGGGCGCGTTCAGGAGATGCTCGCGCTCTACCAGGCCTGGGCTACGCGCTGCGGCGTGATCCCTC
>Ga0315906_10010325_pt1 | contig 10981 bp, 9 predicted proteins | sample LakEriMetagenome_4_FD_203526 | JGI IMG/M metagenome (GOLD analysis project Ga0315906, IMG submission 203526) | Freshwater fungal communities from buoy surface, Lake Erie, Ohio, United States - Buoy 2 MA122 | ecosystem: Environmental > Aquatic > Freshwater > Lake > Lake biofilm | place: USA: Lake... | reverse complement strand
TAATTTAGGCTTCCCGGTTTTTCGAGCCTTTGGGGGAATTATCGGTATGGCAGTCTGTAACGATCGACGCTGGCCTGAGACCTACCGTGTCATGGGCTTGCAAGGCGTCGAGATGATCTTGATTGGTTACAACACTCCCGTCCATAACCCCCCTGCCCCTGAGCATGACAACTTGTCGCACTTTCATAATGAACTTGTCATGCAGTCTGGCGCCTATCAAAACGGCACCTGGGTCATCGGCGTTGGCAAAGGCGGACGCGAAGAAGGCGTCGACCAAATTGGCAACTCAATTATTGTCGCTCCGTCAGGAGAAATCGTTGGCGCCTGCAGCACGCTAGGAGACGAACTCGCCATTGCGCGTTGCGATCTTGACTTGACGCTTTCTTATAAAAACTCAGTCTTTAACTTCGCTAAGCATCGTGAGCCACATGCCTATGGGATGATTGTCGAACGGAAAGGCGCGATCATTAGTGTTTAGTCCGCAAACTTTACTCGAACGCGCTCATCTACGCGTCATCGAACGCAATTGGCTCTCAGCCAACCAGATCGTTTTTTTTGACTCTGACCATGAGGCGAGCGTTGTCGATACTGGGTATATCAAACATCAAGAGATGACCTTGGCGTTAATCCGCGAAGTCTTGGGTGGACGCAAGTTAACGCGGATTTTGAATACGCATCTGCACGCCGATCATTGCGGCGGTAACGCGTTATTAATCAAGACCTACGGCGCAGACTTGCTGTTGCCGAGCGCCTCTTTTGAAGCGGCGAAACAATGGATCCCGCTTGCTGCTGACTTTGCCTCGGTCGCCCAGCGCTGTGAGCGCTTTACACCTACCGCGGCACTGCAGCCTGGCTTCTCGATTTCACTCGGCACACGCCGTTGGGAAATTCATGCTGCACCGGGGCATGACCCCAGCTCAATCATCCTCTTCGAACCGCTTGAAAAAATCCTGATTTCTGCCGATGCACTTTGGGAAAACGGCTTTGGCATTATCTTCCCAGAACTTGACGGGCAAAGTGGATTTTCTGAGCAACAAGCTATTTTAGATCTCATTGAACAACTTGCGCCCCATGCCGTGATTCCTGGACATGGGAAGATCTTTACCGATGTCGAAGCTGCGATCGGACGAGCCCGCACACGACTTGGTGCGCTGCGTGCTGAACCGATCAAACACGCGCGTCACAGTCTAAAGGCGTTAATACAATTTTTAATGCTAGAGCTCGAGTCCACTACACGCGAGGCCTTAGCGCTTCGTCTTCATGGTGCCAAGCTTATTGGCAACATCTGTGCGTTGAGCCAGATGCCACAATCGCAAGCGATCGACTGGGCGATAGATAGCCTGATTACGGGTGGCCACTTAACTGAACTTGATGATCGTATTGTGCTGACCTAGTGCGTCCACGCGCTGCAAAACACCTCAGCTGTAGTCTCGGGCATCTTCAATGAGCTTTCCATCGTCGGGCAGTGCGCCGGCTGCGACAAACTGAATTTCGGCACGCAGGCGCGTGACCTCGCGCACAACTTCTGCCACCTGCAGCGCAAGGTCCGCTACAGATGATCCTGGGACAAGCTCACAACGCACCTCCATCTTGTCCTCGCCGATTCGCCCCGTCAGAACGAGGCGGGCTTTTTTGATCTCCGGAAAGCGACTCGTAATTTGAGCGACCTGCCCTGGATGCACAAACATCCCTCGTACCTTTGTCGTTTGGTCGGCTCGTCCCAACCATCCTTTGATTCTTAGATTAGTGCGACCACACGCAGCAGGCATGCTCAACGAGTCAGGGTGAAAAGCGGATAGATCACCCGTTGCAAAACGAATCATCGGATACTCTTTAGCGAAATGCGTCACCACTACCTCTCCGGTCTCACCGAAAGGCATTGGCGTTGAACCACCAGGCTCGACAATTTCAACAATAACCTCTTCATCCACGATCAGACCCTCGGCCGGGACTGAGCCCTCATACGCGATCACACCGAGCTCGGCCGTCGCATACGCCTGGCTCACCTTCACCTGATGCTGGGCAAACCACCCGCGCAGCGAAGGGGTGAGAGCTTCGCCTGAGACTAACGCCTTTGTCACGATGGCATTTGGCGAGCCTTGCTCTAGGCATTTCTCAATCAATATTTTAAGAAACGAGGGCGTTCCGACATAACCGTTTGGCCTGATCTGTAACATCGCCTGCACTTGCTGTTCAGTTTGTCCGACACCACCCGGAAACACCGTACATCCAATTTCGTGAAGTCCACCCTCTAGGATCCACGCACCCGGAGTACCGTGATAAGAGAAACCGTTATGCACCATATCGCCTGATTCAAAGCCTGCAGCACGTAAGGCTCGGGCTGAACGAAAGTAGTCTATGCGCAGGCCTTGGGGCTCATAGATCGGTCCCGGTGATTGGAAAATTCGGCGAAGCTGGTCAACAGAGACGGCTAGTAGTCCACCAAGCGGCGGACTAGCCGTTTGAATTTTAAGTAGATCTGCTTTTCGAAGAACAGGAAGCGCCGAAAGCGCCTGCAGACTGTCCACGTGATTGACTTGTATAGCCGAGAGTGATGTAGCGTAGTAAGGTGCGTTTTTTTTAGCGTGCGTCAAGGCACTTTGTAAGGCGAGTGCCAAGTCGGCATCGCGTTGCTTCGGTGAGCGCAGCTCTGATGGCGTGAGGGTCGTATTCAAGCAAGTCAACCTTACATTTAAATATAGCGAGATAATTTATGCGAGCCAACGCTTGCGGCGTTTATAGCTCTTTACTTCCTTAAATGATTTGCGCTGTCCGCCGCCCATCCCTAAATAGAACTCCTTAACATCTTCGTTATTCCGCAGCTCCGCGGCCGCTCCATCCATCACGATACGGCCACTCTCCATGATGTAACCATAATCAGCATATTGCAGAGCCATATTGGTATTTTGCTCAGCCACCAAAAAAGTGACACCTTCCTTTTGATTGAGATCTTTAATGATCTCAAATACTTCTTCAACAATTTGCGGCGCCAAGCCCATCGAGGGCTCATCCAGGAGCATGACATTAGGGTTTGACATGAGCGCACGGCCAATCGCACACATTTGCTGTTCGCCGCCCGAGGTATAGGCTGCCTGCGAGGTCCGTCGTGTCTTTAACCTGGGGAAGTAGGTATACACCTTTTCTAAGTTTGCACTGATCTGCGCTTGACTCTTTAAAATATAAGCCCCAGCTAGCAAATTTTCTTCGATCGTAAGATGAGCAAAGCAGTGTCGACCTTCCATGACCTGCACCACTCCGCGCTTAACAAGATCAGCTGGTGTCAGGTTTTCGATCCGCTCTTCCCTCAAGGCGATGGAACCTTTGGTCACCTCACCACGCTCAGCACGCAAAAGATTAGAGATCGCACGCAAGGTCGTGGTCTTACCAGCACCGTTACCACCCAGAAGGGCAACAATTTGGCCTTGAGCGACCTGCAGCGACACACCCTTCAAAACGAGAATCACGTGGTTGTAGATAACCTCGATGCCGTTCACATTTAAAACGATCGCAGGACTATTCATAGACAGCATCTCTTCATGGAGTGTGGAATCTATCCCCGCCGGTCCGATGAGGACCAGCGGGGATAAGCCTTAGCGCTGGCAGTCCTCTTTAGAGCGACGGGTCATCTTTTTCTCCGCAGCATATTTTTCAGCCGACGCTTTGACCATCGGATCAATCAGACTCTTGTCTGCTTGAAGCCAATCGGACGTCCAAACAAACTTAGCACCATCCCAGGTGTGGACACGCGCCCACGCCGATCCCATGTGATCACTACAAGTCGTCGCCACAGGGCGCATCACACCTTTGAAACCTAACGCATCCAGATTGGCTTGAGTCAGGTTCAGGTTTTCATAACCCCAGCGAGCTTGCTCTGGCGTGACAGGCTTACCTTTTCCAAACTTCGCCTGCGCGGCACGGGCGCCCTCTACTGAAAGCATGGCACCAACAACGCCACGCATATAGAGCACTTGACCAACTTCGTTACGCGGACCAACTCCCTGGCCTTTGTCATACACCATCGATAGAATTTGCTTGACCACATCAGACTGTGGTTCGGCGCCGTGCTGCATCATGACCGCGCTGTAACCTTTTGCGGCAGCACCAACATCTTTTAGATCAGGCTCAGCACCAGACCACCAGGTGCCAAACATCTTCTCGCGAGGGTAACCCACCGCGATGGCTTCACGGATAGCTGTCGGCGTCATGACACCCCACGTTTGTAGAACGACATAGTCAGGTCTTTGTTGACGCACTTGTAGCCAGATAGCCTTTTGCTCAACACCTGGCGCTGGGATTGGAAGCAATTGCAATTGAAAACCATGTTTTTTGGCACGCTCTTCCATGATTGGCAACAGCTCTTTTCCAAACGGGCTGTCGTGATAGGCAACAGCAATTTTTTTACCTTTCAGCTTGTCCCAACCACCTTCCTTGTTGGCGATGTGCTGCAGCACAGTATCGCCCGCAACCCAATAATGCCCGATCAGAGGAAAGTTCCACTTGAAGATATCTCCATCAGCCGAATCGCTACGGCCATAGCCGGAGGTGATCATTGGAATCTTGTCAGCAGGAATCTTCTCAGTTAACGCGAAAGTGATGCCAGTCGATAGTGGCTGGAATACCGTGGCTCCACCATGCTTTCCTTTCAACCGCTCGTAACACTCAACGCCTCGGTCAGTTGCATAAGCGGTTTCACACTCTTCAACAAGTGTCATTACGCCATTGATGCCACCACGCGCATTCACAAGCTTCATGTAATCGGCGTAGCCATTGGCAAATTGTGTTGCATTGGGCGCGACTGGGCCCGTGCGACCGGTCAAGCTAGGAAAAAACTGCACCTTTTCCTGCGCGGTAGCTACTGATGTGCCCACCACACCCGTCAACCCCGCGGCTGCGAGGGCGAGTCCTAAAGCAATCTGTCGAAATTTCATGGATTGTCTCCTATTGCATTAAACACCGGTTAAAGCAGCGAAAGCCCTAGCTCTCTGGGTGTCGTCAGAGTACTGAGGTACAAAAAATCAATGCGGGAATGGCCACAGACGCAGCTTCTGTTTTCCGATACTCCAAAGCTTGGCTAACCCATGCGGCTCGGCGATAAGGAACCAAACGATCAACCCGCCGAAGATCATGAACTCGGCGTGCGAAATCATTGCGGTCGAAACGGTTACCCCAACAAGACTGCCAACCCAAGGTAGCGCTTGGTTTAGCAATATCGGCAAAATCACAATAAAAGCCGCCCCAAAGAAGCTACCCATAATGGAGCCCATCCCGCCGATAATCACCATGAAGAGCAACTGGAACGAGCGATCAATCGAAAACGCGGCCGGCTCCCAAGAGCCCAGGTGCACGAAAGCCCACAAGCCGCCTGCGACTCCGATAATGAACGAACTGACCGCAAAGGCGCTGAGTTTGGCATACATCGGTCGAATGCCAATAACCGCAGCAGCCACGTCCATATCGCGAATCGCCATCCATTCACGGCCGATCGCACCGCGCACCAAGTTCTTGCCTAAGAGTGCGAACGTCGCTGTAAAGGTCAGACAAAATAGATATTTCTCAACCGGCGAGTCGATTGTCCAACCCAAAAAACTGAGATTAGAGACCGCAACAGATCCCGAAGAACTGCTGTTGGTAAACCAACCAATTCGTGCAAAAGCCCAGTCGCAAAAAAACTGTGCTGCGAGGGTAGCCACTGCGAGATAAAGCCCCTTGACACGTAGGCTCGGAACACCGAACACGATTCCGACCAGCATCGCGAAAAAACCACCCGCGAGTAACGCTAAGACTAACGGCATGTCCTCGATTCGAACAAAAACGTTATAGGCCATGTAGGCGCCCACAGCCATAAAAGCGCCCGACCCCAACGAAATCTGTCCACAGTAGCCCACCAAGATGTTTACACCGATGGCCGCCAGGGACAAAATCACAAACGGAATCAGAATCGCTCGGAAAAGATAGCCATCGGCAAGAAAGGGGACGCCGATAAACGCAAACGCAATCAACGCCAAAATAGCCCAGCGATCTTGCGCAATCGGAAAAATCTGTTGGTCTGCTCGGTAAGCAATCTTGAATTGGCCGTTTTCTCTGTAGAACATGCTGATCCTCCTACACTCGGTCAATAATCTTTTCACCGAACAAACCTTGCGGTCTGAACAGCAGGAACACAAGCGCTAAAACGTATGCGAACCAAATTTCAATACCGCCACCCACCAACGGCCCCAAATAAACTTCTGAGAGTTTCTCACCAACACCAATAATCAGACCACCTATGATGGCCCCTGGTACGGACGTCAACCCCCCAAGAATGATGACCGGAAGAGCTTTGAGTGCGACGGTAGTCAAGGAAAACTGAACGCCAATCTTAGAACCCCAGATGATGCCCGCAACTAACGCAGTGATGCCTGCAACAAACCAAACAATGACCCACATTCGATTAAGCGGAATACCGATTGATTGTGCGGCCTGATGATCGTCTGCAACGGCTCGCAATGCCCGTCCAGTTGTCGTCTTCTGAAAGAACAACGACAGCACAGCCACAAGAGTCGCAGCAATCAGAGCCGCAATCAGATCTTCCTTATTGACCAGCAAGCCCCCTTGAAATAAGTTATCCAAGACAAATATCGGCTCTTTGGGCATACCAACATTGATACGGTAGACCGCGCTACCAAAAATAGTCTGACCAAAGCCATCAAGAAAATACGTGATGCCAAGCGTTGCCATAAAAAGTGTTACGGCTTCCTGATTAACCAGATGACGCAACACCAGGCGCTCTACCAGCCAAGCAAAAACCAGCATGCACATTGCCGCCAACACAAATGCAATGATGTTGGCCAGCAGCAGACTTTCAAAACCTAACCAGGCTGGCACCCACTCAGAGAAACGCGCCATGGCCAGTGCGGCAAACAGCACCATGGCGCCTTGAGCAAAGTTGAACACGCCAGAAGCTTTAAAAATCAGTACAAATCCAAGAGCAACCACTGAATACAGCACTCCCGCCATTAGGCCGCCAAGCGTGGTCTCCAGGAAAAATGCCATCTATATCTCCGTGTTTAGTGTGATGTGCCTAGATAGGCTTGAATCACTTCGTCGTTGGCACGCACCTCATCAGGTGTACCGTCACCAATCTTTTTGCCGTAGTCCAACACCACTACGCGATCACTAATATCCATCACCACACCCATGTCGTGCTCAATCAGGACGATGGTTGTACCAAACTCATCTTTAACATCCATGATGAAGCGACACATATCCTGCTTTTCTTCTACGTTCATCCCTGCCATGGGCTCATCGAGCAACAACACCTGAGGCTCCATTGCCAGCGCACGCGCAAGATCGACTCGTTTTTGTAAGCCATACGGAAGCTGACCAACTGAAATCTTTCGATAGGCCTGAATCTCTAAAAAATCAATGATGTGCTCAACTTTCTCGCGATTGGCGATTTCTTCACGCTCTGCAGGCCCCAAACGAAGCGCTTGCAACAAAATATTGCTTCGAATGTACAAATTACGCCCCGTCATAATATTGTCGATGACGCTCATGCCTTTAAAGAGCGCCAAGTTCTGAAAGGTGCGCGCGATGCCCATTTTGGCAACTTGACGACTATTCATATGACTAAAGGTCTGGCCACGAAACGTGATTGAACCTGCCTGGGGCGTATACACCCCATTAATACAGTTCAGCATCGAGCTCTTACCCGCTCCATTTGGACCGATGATCGCTCTAATCTCATGCTCTCTAACATTAAAGGAAATATCCGACAGCGCATTGACTCCTCCAAAGCGCAAACTAATATTTTCAACACCTAAGATGACATCGCCAATTTGCCGATTTGCCATTTACGATCCTTATTTTCTTAAGAACACAGGTCCGACGCGATTGACAGTCCGTTTAACGGTCGTCATGTCTTTCCCACGACAAACGTGGGGACCTCGTGTATCTTCAACGTTGCCGATACCTTGCCTTCCCGTCCATCTTCAAAGCGCACTTGAGTCTCGATGAACTGCTCGGACAAACCGCCGTATATCGCACTCACTAGCGGTGCATACTTGCTCTCGACAAATCCACGCCTTACCTTCCGAGTGCGCGTCAACTCATCGTCATCGGGATCAAGCTCTTTGTGCAACACCAAAAACTTAGAGATCTGAGCATGCCCGAGCATCGATTCTTTAGACAATTCTTCGTTCATCTTTTCAATACAGCCACCGATGAGTTCAGCCACAGCCGAATTACCCGTCAAATCCACATAGCCACTGTAGGCAATGTTACGGCGCTCAGCCCAATTTCCAACTGCTTCAAGATCGATATTCACAAATGCACTTATCGTTTCGCGCCCCGAGCCAAACACAACGGCTTCTTTAACAAAGCTAAAGAATTTCAGCTTATTCTCTATATATTTAGGCGCAAACACTTTTCCATTTGCTAGCGTGGAGACATCTTTTGCACGATCGATAATGCGAAGATCTCCGTCGTTATCGATAACACCAGCATCTCCTGTGCGGAAGTAGCCATCTGCGTCAAACGCCTCATTGGTCGCCTCTGCGTTTTTGTAATAACGATCCATCATAGACACGCCACGCACTAATACCTCGCTGTTGTCTCCGATACGAATCTCAACGCCGGGGGAAGGCTTTCCAACCGAGTCATATTTAACCTCGCCGTCTCGTTGAATACACACATACGCGCATGTTTCCGTTTGTCCGTATAGCTGTTTTAAATTCACACCGATAGACCGATAGAATCTAAATAGATCTGGACCAATCGCCTCCCCCGCTGTGTATGCGACACGAATGTTGCTCATACCCAAGGTATTGCGTAACGGGCCAAATACGAACATATTGCCTAAGGCGTACAACAGGCGTTGCCCCAAGGACACCGGCTTGCCATCCAATAGATTAGAGCCGCATTGCCGAGCAACACCCATAAAGTAATCAAACATCTTGCGCTTGATACGACCAGCATCTTCCATGCGAATCGTGACAGAAGTCAGTAGCCCTTCGTACACGCGCGGTGGTGCGAAGTAATACGTTGGACCGATCTCTTTCATATCTGTACTGACAGTCTCTCGCGACTCAGGACAATTTACTGTAAAGCCTGAGGCCAGGCACTGGGCCATCGAAAACAAAAAATCGCCAACCCAAGCCATTGGAAGATACGCCATGACACTATCCGCCGGCGACAGCGCATCAACCTCACAGGCGCCTCTGCCGGCACCGATCATCGATGCATGTGTTTGGCAAACGCCTTTAGGCTTGCCCGTCGTACCCGACGTGTAGAGAATCACACTCACATCGCTGGGCTGACCAAGTGCAACTTGCGCATCAAAGTAGTCAGGCTTTGCTTGATTGAAACTGCGCCCTGTCTCCAAAAGCTCATCAATAAAGCATAGCCTTGCGTCGTCATAGCCCCGCATCCCTCTTGGATCGAGATAAAAAATATGGCGTAGTGCAGGAATCTGATCTGCTATTTCAAGCAGCTTATCGACTTGCTCCTGATCCTCTGCAAACGCAAAACCGATCTCCGCATCCTGCAACACATATGTCATTTCTGTTGCGACAGCGTCCTGATATAACGGCACAGCAGTGCCGCCAAGCGCATGTGCAGCCAGCATTGCCTGATATAAGCGCGGCCGATTGTCACCAATGATGCCGAGGCTCATACCGCGGCCAAAGCCCTTGCTTGCGAGTCCGCCAGCCAGTTCGCGCACAGTCTTGGCTGCGTCTGCCCAAGATTCCGTCTGCCAAATGCCAAGAAACTTCTCGCGATACGCAGGATGCGTTGGCCGTACCCGCGCGTGTGCAAGCAATAGTCGAGGAAACGTCGCATCGCGCGTTAAGTCGAAATTTTCTTGAGGCTGGCTAGACATGCGTAAATAACCTTTTGGTCTGATGCAAGCATATGCAGTTATAAAGCATTTGCTATTGAAACGGCTTGAACTTGCGTGATCCTTACGTGCATTTAGGCTGAGGCATAAAACAGTGAGGGCAATGGTGCTTTGCAGCATTTTCTGCTTCTTGTTCTTTCTTCGCGTTCTAATCTTTTTTCCCTACACTGCGAGCTATCGACCACAAACCAAAAAGAGAAATACCGTGAACGCACCAGACAACCAACGCTTTGCTCGTATCCATACTGATCAAATGACAGCGGATCAGAAGATTTACTTCAACTCTCTCATGGCTGGTCCGATCTCTGGCACGGGAAGCAAAGGCGTCGTGCAAGGTGCAACCAGCCTAGGCGCTCCATTCAACGTTTTTTTGCGCAGCCCAGTCCTAGCCGAACGCATGCGTAAGGTCGGGGAATATCTTCGCTTTGAAAGCACGATCCCGAAACGTCTCAATGAGTTTGCAATCCTGATCACCGCGCGCACCTGGACGGCTCAATACGAATGGTATGCACACTTGCGATTAGCACTCAAAGAAGGCTTGAATCCTTCTATCGGTGAAGAGCTTGCTTTGGGTAAGCGCCCTTCCAGTATGCAAGCCGATGAAGAAGCTGTCTACAACTTCTGCCATGAATTACATACCAAGCACGGCGTGAGCGATGCACATTACCAAGCAGTCCTCGATCTCTTTGGCGAACAAGGGATCGTGGATTTGATGGTCGTAAGTGGCTACTACGTGATGGTCGCCATGGCGTTAAATGTAAATCGCTCACCGCTACCTGAGGGAGCCATACCAATTCCCGACCTGAGCAAATGAGCGACTAAGGACGATTGAAGGCATGATCGCCTTCAATCTTAGTTCCGTTCGAGGTTCACGGAGTCAGCCGTGACTTTCCAAATCTCGAGCTGATCTTTATTAAACTTTCCCATTTCAGCTGGGGTAGAGCTTTGCACCTCAAAAGCAATCTTGCCAAGTGCATCGCGCACATCCTTACGCGCCGCGACCTTCTTCATGGCTGCTGCAACCCGGTCGACTACCTCCTTGGGTATGCCTGCAGGTCCAAACAGACCCGCCCAAGGCACAATGGTCATGCCTTGGATCCCGAC
>Ga0315906_10010320_pt1 | contig 10982 bp, 5 predicted proteins | sample LakEriMetagenome_4_FD_203526 | JGI IMG/M metagenome (GOLD analysis project Ga0315906, IMG submission 203526) | Freshwater fungal communities from buoy surface, Lake Erie, Ohio, United States - Buoy 2 MA122 | ecosystem: Environmental > Aquatic > Freshwater > Lake > Lake biofilm | place: USA: Lake... | reverse complement strand
AACCTGTAGCACCTGTCAATCCTGTCTGACCTGTAGCGCCTGTTAGACCAATCGCACCAGTCGAGCCTGTCGCTCCTGTCAATCCAGTTACGCCTTGAACGCCAGTCGCTCCTGTTAGACCAATCGCTCCAGTCGAACCTGTAGCACCTGTCAATCCAGTTACGCCTTGAACGCCAGTCGCTCCTGTTAAACCTATTGAGCCTGTTGATCCAGTTGCGCCAGTGTTTCCTGTTGTGCCTTGAGGCCCTGTTGAACCTGTAGCTCCACGAGTACCAGACGCTCCTTGTATACCTGTCGCACCAATACTACCTATTGAACCGGTAGCTCCTACAGTTCCCAAGTCTCCTGTTCTAGAAAAATGTACTACTAATAAAGTATTATTAATCGGTAAAGAACCTGAAACATATGCGACTGGAACAGCTCTATATTCTGGATCTGTAGTTACTGTCCCTATTACTCTAAAAATATTTACATATTGAGTACCTGTTAATTCTGCATTTTGAATAATTACATAACCATCTGTAGAAGAAGTTGAATCATCCCATGTGTCTATCCATGCTGATTCATCTACTCCAACTAAATCTATATTATCAATAATTAAACTAGTGACTGAAGATATAGTTGAATTATTATATCTTAAAAATGTAGTGCTTGGGCTAAAAAATGAGGTTCCAGAACTAAACTTATATTGAACTCCTCCTCTATAGCCTGTGCTGCCAGACGCTCCTTGCATCCCTGTAGCGCCAGTTAAACCAATTTGGCCGGTGGCTCCAGTCAATCCAGTTACACCTTGCGTACCAGTAGCTCCTGTTAGACCAATCGCGCCAGTCGAACCTGTAGCGCCAGTGTTTCCTGTTGTGCCTTGAGGTCCTGTTGAACCCGTGGCACCACGAGCGCCAGACGCTCCTTGTATACCTGTCGCACCAGTTAAACCAGTTACGCCTTGCGCTCCTGTTGCGCCAGTCAATCCAGTTACGCCTTGCGAACCAGTAGCTCCTGTTAAGCCTATCGCTCCAGTCGAACCTGTTGCACCAGCTACGCCCTGCGTACCAGTAGCACCTGTTAAACCTATCGCGCCAGTTGAACCTGTTGCGCCAGTTAAGCCAGTCGTGCCTTGCGGACCAGTTGAACCAGTCGCTCCTGTATTACCAGTCGTGCCTTGCGGACCAGTTGATCCTGTCGCACCAGTCAGACCTATTTGGCCTGTCGCTCCTGTTAAACCAGTCGTGCCTTGCGGACCAGTTGAACCAGTCGCTCCTGTATTACCAGTCGTACCTTGCGGGCCTGTCGAACCAGTCGCTCCGTTTGTACCAGCAGTTCCAGTCGCTCCTGTTAGACCAGTCGTACCTTGCGGGCCTGTCGAACCAGTCGCTCCTCTAGTACCTGTTGCTCCAGCCAATCCAGTAGCGCCTGTCAAACCTGTTTGACCTGTTGCGCCTGTTAAACCAGTCGTGCCTTGCGGACCAGTTGAACCAGTCGCACCAGTCAGACCTGTTTGGCCTGTCGCTCCTGTTAAACCAGTCGTGCCTTGTAAACCTGTTGAACCGGTTGCTCCTGTTAATCCGGTTGTTCCTTGAGGTCCAGTAGGGCCTGCAGGGCCGGGCGCTCCAGACAAACTGATATCCCAAGATGCGTACGTGCCCGAACCTGTCGTTGACGTGACATCGACTACAAGGCTGGTACCAGAATAACTAGTAACAGTCCCTTCCATTTTATTATTCGCGTCATTTGCAATAATGACGGTTTGTCCGGTGCTTAGCGCTAACCCGCTGCCGACTGTAAATGTTTTTGAACCGAGGCCTATAGTCTGGCTAGTTGTAGACGTGGTTGTATAGCGATCACCAGCTGCGCCAGTTACACCCGTTGATCCGGTCAACCCAGTAGAGCCTTGCGCACCTGTAGCACCAGTTAAACCTGTTGTTCCTTGTGGTCCAGTCGAGCCAGTGGCACCTGTTAACCCTATGTTACCATGAGGTCCGGTTGAACCTGTAGCGCCAGTTAAACCTGTTGTTCCTTGAGGTCCAGTTGAACCAGTTGCACCTATTTGACCAGTAGCGCCTGTTTGACCAGTTGTGCCCTGTGGACCTGTTGAGCCGGTGGCACCTGTTAACCCTGTTGTTCCTTGAGGCCCAGTCGAGCCAGTGGCACCTGTTTGACCTACGTTACCCTGCGCGCCAGTTGCACCTGTTTGGCCAGTCGTGCCTTGAGGTCCGGTTGCACCCGTAGCACCAGTTTGACCAGTCGTGCCTTGTGGACCTGTTGAACCAGTAGCCCCAGTTAACCCTGTTGTTCCTTGAGGCCCAGTTGAACCGGTTGCTCCTGTTTGACCTACGTTACCCTGCGAGCCAGTTGCACCTGTTAACCCTGTTGTTCCTTGTGGTCCAGTTGCACCAGGCGTAGATAGTTCAATCCAGTTAGCGTTATCGCTTAGGGTGTTACTGGCGCCACCCATACTAATGTTGGAAAGTTTATACAACTTGTTGTCAGCAACACTGAAGACCAGCATGCCGAAAGCGCGGCGTTCAGTTGTAATTGCATTCCGCTCGGTAGTATTAGCGACCGCACGCATACCGCCGTAACCAAGATAGTCTTGGTGTGTTGCGTACGTATCTGATGACGCTGTTACGCCAATTGTTCCGGTTACTTGGACTGAGCCTGTGGGAAATGGCATATTAACTCACCTGAATATTGATTGTGCTACCCAAGATATTTTTAGTGCGATATACGCGGTAGTTTGTCGTTATGCTATTAGCGTTTGTTACACTTACGAGTGCATAACTCCAGCCGTTTTGTGTATTTGAGTACGCAGCATTGTCTGTACTGTCAGCCATGGACACCGCAAGGTTCGTAGATGTATCTCTGAAACCAGTAACCGCGGTTGGTGAGCCTAGCGAATCTGCCCAACAAAAATACTTGTAGCCTCCAGCTGCTAACGAATAGGTACGACTTGCCGTATTTGTTAGGGTGTTGAATGCGAGTGCTTCGATTGCGGCTTCTGTCAGTGTCACCGAGGTGCTGGTGCCTGAATAAAGCCGCCAAAACCAATTGACGGTAGTTGTACCACTTAAGAAAGTGGTCGACTGTGTGTTTGTTGCGCGACCACGCCAGCTGTAGGAATTCGGTGCGCTATATGTAATGCCAGTACCGATTGAGACTGTGACGGGACTAGGCGATATTGGGAATGTTCCTAGCACTGTGTTGCCTGCAGTTACGTCTAATACCTGCAAACTATTAGCCTGCACATTTCCGATTTGTGTGAATGCAAAAGAAAACGATTGTGAATTGGCAAGTGTAGTACCAACTTCCACAGGCGTTGCTTGCCCAATTGAAAATGAAGAAAATGTCGGCGCGATGTACGGCACTAAAATTGATTGAAGTATGCTGGAAATACTTAATCCACTAATACTTGAACCAGAAGCTAAGCCTCCGACAGTAGTTGTTGTCGGTGATTGTCCGCTGTATGTGCCAGGCCCGCTGGCGCCGGTAGTACCAGTTGCCCCTGTATCGCCTGTTGTGCCTTGTGGGCCTGTTGAACCAGTTGCGCCTGTTAACCCTGTCGTGCCTTGAGGTCCTGTTGAGCCAGTGGCACCAGTGTTACCAGTCGTGCCTTGTGGTCCTGTTGAACCAGTTTCTCCTGTGTTACCTGTTGTTCCTTGAGGGCCTGTTGAACCAGTGGCACCTGTTAACCCTGTCGTGCCTTGAGGTCCTGTTGAACCAGTGTCACCCGTTTGACCAGTAGCACCAGTTTGACCTACGTTACCCTGCGATCCAGTTGCGCCTGTTTGACCAGTCGTGCCTTGAGGTCCTGTTGAGCCAGTCGCTCCTGTTAGCCCAGTCGTACCTTGCGGGCCTGTCGAACCAGTCGCGCCGCTAACACCAGAACCAGTTGCACCACCTGGTAAACCACTAGCCCCTTGTATTCCCTGCGGACCCGTCGCACCCGTTAATCCAACCCCTGTGGCACCTATTAAACCAGTAGCTCCTGGTCCTCCAGTCGTACCTTGCGGGCCTGTCGAACCAGTCGCTCCGTTTGTACCAGCAGTTCCAGTCGCTCCTGTTAGCCCAGTCGTGCCTTGCGGGCCTGTCGAACCAGTCGCTCCGTTTGTACCAGCAGTTCCAGTCGCTCCTGTTAGCCCAGTCGTACCTTGCGGGCCTGTCGAACCAGTCGCTCCGTTTGTACCAGCAGTTCCAGTCGCTCCTGTTAGACCAGTCGTGCCTTGCGGGCCTGTCGAACCAGTTGCACCTGTTAACCCTGTTGTTCCTTGCGGGCCTGTTGAACCAGTTGATCCTGTTTGACCGGTTGTTCCTTGTGGTCCGGTTGAACCTGTAGCGCCAGCTAATCCGGTTGTTCCTTGAGGTCCGGTTGAGCCAGTGGCACCTCTAGCGCCAGTAGCACCTGTTTGACCAGTAGCGCCGTTAGATCCGAGTCCGCCAGTCGCGCCAGTTAAGCCAGTTGGACCGGTAGCACCCGCAGCACCCGCGGGCCCGACTTGCGTATACATTACCTGCGTAGCAGTAACGATTATTGACGGGGTCGCGGGATGGGGGGCGCTTGCAGCGAAATAGTTAATAACAACTAAGGTATTTGTTGTCGACCAAAAGAGTTCGATATAATCGTTGGCAGCAAGCTCTAGCACAAAATTAACTGTGCCAATCAGATTACCCGGAATACCGCCATGCTGGTTTGGAATCGTAAACTGGCTGTCTGAGTCAGCTAAGTTACTACCATTTTTCTTCAACCATATGTGTGCGTCTTCAATCTGGTTGTGCGTGCTGGAAAACTGCACAGAAAACGTAATGCTGTAGACGCCTGCATTTGCAAAAGTAATCTGCGAATTAGAAACAACACTAATTCCGGTACTGGACGGATCTGTGTTGTTTAAAGTAATTGCATATTCAGTGTTGATCGCGGCGGCGCTTTGATCTTGCGTCGACCAGAAAGAGCCCCAGTAACCTGACGCCCCACCAACTCCCGCAGCGCCTGTTGCGCCGCGAGGCCCTGTACTACCAACAAGGCCAGTACTGCCAGCTGCTCCTTGTGGTCCTGTTGAACCAGTTGCACCTGTTAACCCTATTGTTCCTTGAGGTCCTGTTGAACCAGTGGCACCCGTTTGACCAGTAGCACCAGTTTGACCTACGTTACCCTGCGATCCAGTTGCACCTGTTTGACCAGTCGTGCCTTGAGGTCCTGTTGAGCCAGTCGCTCCTGTTAGCCCAGTCGTGCCTTGCGGGCCTGTCGAACCAGTCGCGCCGCTAACACCCGAACCAGTTGCACCACCTGGTAAACCACTAGCCCCTTGTATTCCCTGCGGACCCGTCGCACCCGTTAATCCAACCCCTGTGGCACCTATTAAACCAGTAGCTCCGTTTGTACCAGCAGTTCCAGTCGCTCCTGTTAGCCCAGTCGTACCTTGCGGACCAGTCGCTCCATCATTTCCAGATATTCCTGAGTCGCCAGCACCTATATCTATAACTACTTCTTGTATATTCTCAGTTACAACTATCTCAACTTTATGAGTAGCTATATTTTCTGATATAGAAATATCAACAGATTGTATATCATTATCATCTGGTGGAGAAACAGAGATAGATATATTATTAATATTCTGATCTACAAATATTTCTGCTGAATATGTATCTGATTGGCTCATTTAATTTATTTTTTAAAATTATTCAAAATAACCAATTATTAAAACTGTTTCTACTGGTCTATATAATATAATCATAAGTTCATGTAACAAATATAATTAGTGAATATGATATATCAAGCCCGCATGTTTTTAATTGTCAATAGTATAATAATCAACAACAATTGTTAAATTTCCGGTGGCCATGTTTGTTATAGTCACACGAAGTTCTTCACCACTGCCGCCAATACCAACTATACCTCCACCATTACCTTTAACTGCTCCACTTCCAGGAGCAATTCCAGGAAGACTCATAATAACTTTAGCAACAGCATCAGCATTTGTGGCTCCTTGAGCGGGAACAGTAGTTGCACCAAAACCAATTCTAACTGTAGCATTTGTAGTATTGGCTGCGCTTGTAGCAACTGTTATTGCTGTAATAACATATTTTGTTCCGAGAGAAATAGCTGGTAGTATATTATCATCGGTTATATTTCCGGTACTCAAATACTCCGCAGATAAAATATTTGGGTGTCCACCAATAGTATATTGTACTCCGTCACGATTTGATAGAGATTTAATCCAACTACAAGTTGTATTATCCCACATCATATTGTATGCGCCATCAGCCATTTAATTCTCCTAGTAATGATATAGCAAAGCGCGGAAGTGTTCTGTATTTCCATGCCTGTTAACCCAAAGATAACTCAGTCTATCTGCCGTAGTAAATATTTCCATTTTGTTGCCAATCTGAGCAGTTCCAGCCACATATGGTATTGTACCACCGCCATAGACATATCCAGTATTGACATCCAAACGATAAACACGCTGCGTAGCGTCTTTAGTAAACCAAATACTATTCAAACCATCGTACGCATAATAACTTCCGGTAGTAAGGGTTTCTGTAAATGGTGCTGTATGAACATAAGTAATAAGGTCGGTATTTAAATCTATTTTATCGATACCAACTACTCCGTTACCGCGAGCAGACCATAAATAACGTCCACGATCTTCTGAATGAACACCAGAATTTCCATAAACCCAACTTAACTCTATTCCCGCACCTTTAAGTGGCGTACTAACAATTGTATAAATACTGTTTGCCGCTGGAGCCGTGGCCGTAGCGAAAGTTATAGTTCCAGTTCCGGGAGCAACAGCAGTAATAATTAATTCTTGATTACTACCAGTACCAGTTATAACACGAATACGTTTACCAACAAGATAGCTAGATCCACCACTTGGACCCCAAGCGCAGCAAGTCATAGTTCCACTGACTGCGCCAGTCGTTGGCTGACTAAGTGTAAGAGTAGTAGTGCCTTGACCACTAATAATTCTAGTGCCTGTCGCAATACCAGTTCCGGTTATAAACCATCCATTAACATTGCCCGGAGACGCAGCACTAAGCGTAATTGTGGCCGCTTGACCAAGAGGCTGGCTACCCGTAGCTGTAGCCCAAAAAGCTCCAGCGTCAACAAGTGTTGTAGTAGTACCGCCAGTTGCAACTCCGTAGAAATACTGCTGTGCAGCATTTCCTTCTGACTGCGCTCCAATAATCGGAATATCTGTTACAATATATCTTGATACTGCTGCTACTGGCAGTGTGATTGCGCCGCCCAAAAATCCAATAGTTCCACCAACGGGAGAAATGCCCGAAAAAATCTGACTGGTTGTGCTTCCGGTTGTGGCCGCTGGAGCAGCAGTAGCAATTATAAATACTCTACCAGCAACTTCTGGAGGATAAAAAGTATAAGTAGTGGCAGTAGCAGCACCAGTCATTGCTCTACTTAAAACAAGCGTTGTTGTTCCAGCGCCACTTACAACAAATGTATCGGCTGGAATATTAGCGCCAGAAATAAGCCAACCATTTATATTTCCATTAGTACTAGCACTCATTGTAATTGTTGCAACACCAGCGCCACCAGCAGCAGTTCCTGTGCTAGTAACAGCAGTAGTTGGACCCCAAGGGCTAAAAGTAACAACACCAGTTGGTGTTCCACCTTGAGTTGGGATTGTAAGTGTAACAGTTCCAGCGCCGCTTGTAACTCTTGTTCCCGGAGTTATGTTGGTTCCGGTGACATACCATCCATTTATATTACTTGGTGTAGCGCGTGTAAATGTAAGCGACGTTGTGGTGGCCGATGAAATATTATCTCTGAAATCTTTGCTTGCATCTGATAAATTGTTGGTTCCGAGTGCAGTAAAATACGCATAAGTTCCACTTCCATTGGCAGCGGGAGTGTATGTAAATGTAGTTGTACTTGGAACACTTAAAACTTGAACAAGACCTGTTACATTATACTGATCTGCCGCCGCACTAGTAACGCCACGAATTGAAACATAGTCACCAACTTTTAAACAGTGCGGCTGCGTAGAAGTTGCAGTTATTGTTGCAGTGCCAGAAAGACTTGTAAGAGCAATCGGAAGTTCGTCAGTTATATTGTGGCTAGAATCACACCGTAAAGCAGCCAAAACATTGGCTACCCCAATATCTCTTGATCTTCCAAGGTGCATCATATTGATGCCGCCCATTGTAGAAAACTGGAAATGTTGTGCGCTAGCGCCCCAGTTAATATGCATTGTTTCACTATCGCCCTGAATACTATAAACAGATGTATTATCTGGCGTTACATTCCAGCCGCGATAAAGTGTTAATGTTGTTGCGGTGTTGGATAAAATACGGCGCATTTGACCGGCGCCTTTGCCGTAAACAATTCTAACCGCTAGATTTTTCCATCGATTAGTAGTCCAAGACTTTCCGCTATCAATCAAAGTATTATAAGCATTAGAGCCTGTAGAAGTTCCAGCATCAAATCCAAGAATTTCATATCGCGATGTTACATCTGGGGCTGTGGCAATAGCGGCAAATGTTAGTGTTGTATTAGTATTGCTGATAATTTCTACTTCTTGCCCACGACCAGTTCCGCTGAAAATAAAAAGTTCATATCCAGCCCACTCGTCTTTGGTCCAATTTGCGCTTGTATCAACAAGCGTTGTTGTGCTTCCTCCAGTCGCTATGCCACGATACCAAATGCTAGAATTTTCAGTGGTTCGCTCTAAAGAATTATCGGTTGGAGCAATCAAGATTGTATTTTGGATTGCCGGAAGTGTATGCCACATATCAGCAAGAACGCAATAATATTGAATTGTATGAAACGGGGTTGCGGCAGCGCCAGAAACTAACAGTACTGCTCCAGATCTAATAATAAAACGAGAAGTTTGATCGGGCTGTGTATCCCAAGCGGTATCAACAGTTAGGGTACTGCTTTCTATTTGATAAACCGTTCCAGCGGCTGGGGCAACCCAAGTAGTATTGGAAAATGGTTCGTATGCATTTATATTTACATCACCGATTGTCAAAACTTGATTTGTATTATAAAGAATTTTTCTTACTTGGTTTGGGCCAGTACCAAAAGATGTAGTGCGAACAACATATCCAGCCCAACCATTAAAGTTTGGGGTTGTTCCTGTATATGCCTCGGTATTTGCAGCATCAGAAGCGGTGCTAGACCCATACCAGTTTTTAGAACCATCAGTTAAAGATGTGGTTGCTCCAGCGGTTGCGACACCAAAATCAGCAACAATTGGTTCGCTAACGTCAGTGATAATACGTTCTTGACCAGCGCCAGTGCCAGAAACAATACGAATTTTAAAACCAATTGCAGATTTTCCGGTAGGAAGTCCGGTGCGTATTGTGTTGGAAGTAGCAGATAAAACGCGATTATGATAACCTAAAGCTCCAGCAAATCGCATTGTTGATGCCGTTAGTGGAGCTTGAGGAGGTGTTGGAAGTTGCATATAACTATCGGAAAATGTATCGTATCGCCAAAAGTTAGTAGCATTTATTAGGTAATAAATATATCTACCATTTGTTTCATTTATAATATTATTATCGGCTGTGCAGCTACAAGAAAGCCCAGCAGTCGGAGCAACAGGAGAAAAACGTGTCCATTCCCAAACTGGAAGATCAACGGCCTTCTTTAAATTACTAACTAACGTCATTTTTTATTCCTTATGATTTTAATTTTTGTAAAGCAATTTGAATTTCATTAATTTCTAGATCAATTTCAGAAACTCTTTGTATTTCACCAAAATTTACAAATATGGTTTTTTGCTTATCTAAATAGACCAACTTATTTTCAAGTATGTGAATTATTTCGTTGAGTGTCATTGTTAAACTTATGAAAAAAATAATCTGTTTCGAATTGAATTTGCGTAAGCGTTACGGGCAATATTGATATACTGCTCTTGGTTCATGCCCGCAATTTGTTGCGTGTTTGTTATAGTGCCTGCCGTAATACTGCTAACAGTACTAACGGTAGTAACAGTACTAACCGTACCAACAGTAGTTACTGTAGGCAAAGTTCCGGCATCGATTGTAACACGCTGACGCTGTGAAGAATCGCAAGCCTGCTGATTTTCCATAACTTTAACCAAGCGGTTTAAAAGTCTGGTAAGTTCTTGCTGATCTGTGTCTTGCGTTTTTAGGGCTTTTGAGCTATTGTAAACAACTTGAAGCTTGTCGGATGCGCTATGAGACGAAGTATCAAAATTTAAAAAAACTCTGTTTCCAGAAACAGAAGAGTATTTTTTGTCTGCTGAAGCTGTTGCATAGATGATGACACCTCGAGTTTGATTTACTATAGATACAACCCGCGTGATATCAAAATCTGGCATATTAATAAAATCAACGTACCCGGCAGTCGAAGCTCCCGGAGAAAAAACATAATCTGTAACTAAAAAATCCTTCATATTACACCTATTTTTATATATTTATTATACACCGTATTACCCAAAAATTAAAGAATATTGTATTAAAGCATCTACTAAATCAGTTTGATTATTTATGTCGCCAGTTATAGCACCCCAAGTGGTACCTCCACCGCCTCCACCGACACCAGAAGCTCCTTGAGGGCCTGTAGAACCAGTTAAACCTAGCGGGCCTGTCGAACCAGTCGCTCCTGTTAGCCCAGTCGTACCTTGCGGGCCTGTCGAACCAGTCGCGCCGCTAACACCAGAACCAGTTGCACCACCTGGTAAACCACTAGCCCCTTGTATTCCCTGCGGACCCGTCGCGCCCGTTAATCCAGCACCTGTGGCACCTATTAAACCAGTCGCTCCTGTTAGCCCAGTCGTGCCTTGCGGGCCTGTCGAACCAGTCGCTCCGTTTGTACCAGCAGTTCCAGTCGCTCCTGTTAGCCCAGTCGTGCCTTGCGGGCCTGTCGAACCAGTCGCTCCGTTTGTACCAGCAGTTCCAGTCGCTCCTGTTAGCCCAGTCGTGCCTTGCGGGCCTGTCGAACCAGTCGCGCCCGTTAATCCAGCCCCTGTGGCACCTATTAAACCAGTAGCTCCTGTTAG
>Ga0315906_10010318_pt1 | contig 10983 bp, 8 predicted proteins | sample LakEriMetagenome_4_FD_203526 | JGI IMG/M metagenome (GOLD analysis project Ga0315906, IMG submission 203526) | Freshwater fungal communities from buoy surface, Lake Erie, Ohio, United States - Buoy 2 MA122 | ecosystem: Environmental > Aquatic > Freshwater > Lake > Lake biofilm | place: USA: Lake... | reverse complement strand
TGTCCTGTTCAGCTTTGGCTCTTGCAATTTCCTGCATCATAAAATCGTTCGTGCTGATAGAAACAAGATAATCCATCTGATCTCCTCTATTAATATTCATACATTGTGCAACCGGTCCGAGTCCGTGTGTTGGATATAAGTTTCCATTTCTTGTTGCATTTTCTTTTAGTCGCCACATCTCTGCATAGCCACCTTCACTATCTTTCATAAAATTCAATTCACGCAAATCATGAATATAAGCGCCTTCTGCGTGAACAGTTTCGCCAAGCATACCTGTGCGGACAAGGCTTAAAGTAAGTTGTTCGAAAAAATCATAGCAGCAGTTTTCCAGCATCATGCAATGCATGCCGGTGCTTTCTGATGTTTCAACTAGCTGCCAGCATTCATCAATTGTTACTGCTGCCGGCACTTCTGTTGCGGCATGTTTTCCGTTTTTCATTGCGTAAACGGCCATCGGTGTATGCAAATGCCAGGGTGTACAGATATAGATCAGATCGATATCATTACGTTCACACATTTTCTTCCATGCATCCTTGTTTCCAAAATAAAGGGTGGGTTTTGGCAAACCAGCTTTCGTAATAATAGTTGCTGTTTTTTGTACCCTGTCTTCATACAGATCGCACAAAGCAATTAACTCTACGTTTTCGATGTAGGTCATTCTTTCTGCTGCGTCAGGCCCCCGCATGCCAAGACCAATAATGCCTATGCGTACTTTATCGAGCTTACCAGCAGCATATCCCGACATGTTGCGTGAAATAATTCTTGGCACATGTTTCCCTTCCGAATGCGACTGGTATATTCCGGCAGCTAGTGCACTGCTCCCTAGCGTGATATTGCGTAAAAAATTTCTTCTGTTGGTTGACATATAGTTACAGTTTATAATTGGAGGAGATCGGTTATTTGTTTTTTGTTTCTCTGATGAATTCATTCAGCAAATGCACCTGGTTAGCTGCCCGAACAAGATTTTGATCAGGATATTTGGCTCCGTAATATCGGTCATTAAGTAAATAATCAGTCAGAAATCGCAGCGCTTGCATATAGATGATAAAAGCGCCAGCATCATAAAAATGTTGTTGTTCCCATTTTGAAAGCAATGTGCCCATTTTTGAAAAATACCCTTCTTTCACAGCTTCTATGTATTCTTTTCGAATGATGATTTTACTAAAATCCTTCTCTTCTTCAGAAACAGGGGATATATAAGTACGTAGCATATCTCCAACATCACTTATGTAAAATCCGGGCATAACGGTGTCGAGATCAATTACACAGATGGCTTGGCCTGTGCTGTTGAATAATACATTACTGATTTTTGTATCATGGTGCGTGACACGAACCAGGGATTCCTTATGTGCGACGAAAGCCTCGTATTTCTTAATCAGAAAATCTTTTTCTATAAGGCCTTTAATCAGGCTTGATGCCTGATTGGCACGCTCATTGTTGCTGCTTTTACAGGCGTTTAAAAACAAGTGATAACGCAATGGTAAATGATGAAAATCGGGAATAGTTATTTTTAGTTTGCTTGCGTCGAGTGACTTTAAATTAAAGGTAAACAGGCCAAACACTCTGGCTGCCTCATATGCATGATTTACCGAAGGAACTGTTTCTGTGGTATGTGAATTTTCGATATAATCAAAAACTCTATAGTATCCTTCATCAGTATGAAGCAAAGAATGTCCGTTAATAGTCGTGTGAAGGCGTGCAATGAGATAATCGGGATGATTCTTTTTAAAATGATTTAAAATCTGACCTAGGTTTTCATCAATGTCTTCCGGATGTGTAAATACGTTTTGATTTATACGTTGTAAAATCAATGAAACGCTACCATATTGAATTTTCCATGTTTGATTGATTAGGCCAGAGCTTAGCGGAATAGCCTGCGCATCTGAAGGCCACTGATAGGCGATTGCAATCCGGGCAAACAAATCGGCTGTCATACAGGAAAGATAACCCTCTTTTATAAAAAAAAGACCGCCTCAACCATCTTCCTTCTTCATTCTCTTCATCATAGTCACCGGGTTTGCTCTGAGAGCGATACGGATTCATGAGTGAAGCAGCCGGCATGTCTTTCACACAGGCAGCGAAATGAAGGATTAGGCCGAAACGGTCTCCCGTGATCCGGGATGACTCCCGGGGCTTTCACGATTTCCTGTTTCAACACAAATATATACAGTGCTTATGCGAGCAATTAATGATGTTGATCAGATGGGGAAATGACTCGGATACAATCGATCAAGTTTATCTGCCGGTACGAAAACGGAGGTACATGTCATGCATTACTTGCATGTGTGGCGCAGTTAGCACAGCAAGCCCGATAAAAACATAAACGAGCATTGTGTGATGGTTGATAAACATAAAACCTGTAGCTCCTGCAAGGCCAATGCCCATCAAGGCAAGCAGGCTATAAAACAGAATCTGTCCGGCAATCTGTTTGTTATTGAATTTATTCTGTGATTGTAAATAGCGTAGAATATTCTGCAAAGAGAGCAGTGAGTGCCAGATGATGAAATAAAAAGTAAATGCCATCATCATGGGCAGAAAATAAAGAATAGGTAGAATTATTGCAAGATGAACCAGAAATACTCCCGAGTCGTGTGTATTGATCTCGTGCTTATAGAAATAAATAAACGTAATGATGAAAAAGTGAAGCACAATGAATCCTAAAAGTATATATCTGTTTTGAGCAATCCATTGGATAAGTTCTGCCGCATCTCTGCCGGAAGGAAATAAATTAAAAAGTGGTATCAGTGAATCAAAATGATGAAGCAGAATGAAGCCAAGTATCAAAAGACCGTAACTAATTACAAAGAGTTTACCGATGGTTGTTTCTGTTTTAAAACGATGCAGGTCTGTTTCACCAAAATGATAAGCAGCAATTAATACAAATATTATATTTCCCCACAATGGAAACAGCCAGAAGAATAATCCAAACAGACCAAGTCGCAGCAGATAAACTAAGAGAAAACGAAAAGTTGAAAAACTCTTCCTTTCATCTGTTCGGGAAGATGATGCCACCATCAGATCAGCTGCGCCATGAGGGATCCCTAGTACAAGAATTCCTGCAAGGAAAATGTATACCTGGTTTTCTTCACTAAAAAAAACTGGAAGCCTATTTTGAAATATGAGCATCAGAGCTCCGACAGCCATGAGGATATAGCGCATCTTTCCGGGGTGTTTAAATAATAAAACAAGCCGGAATTAATCCGGCTTGTTTTATTAAAATCTGGAAGATTAAGCAGTTTTTTCAGACTGTGCTAACGAGTAGATCACAAGTCCGAAACCGATTTTGTTAACAGCGTCACCGATGTTGTAAACGATGTCCATTGCATGCTGAGCAGCAGCAACATCATCTACAAGCACCATGCCGAATAATCCACCGGGAGTACCGAGAATATATCCCAAAGGATAAATAGCCCAGCCTACCAGTACGAACCAACCGAGGGTTTTGTTTGCTTTTGCAACAGCAGGAGAAGCAGCAGTTGCGAGTTTCGCTACTTCACCAAACCATACCAGGTATACAATGTAGAAATAAGCGAGACCACTGATTACACCCCAGAGAACACTCTGGTCTTTGTAAATAGTTTCTCCGAAATAACCTGTTACGAGCATTACAACAGAAGCAAATATCAGCTGCCACAGCAAACCGATTTTTGCACCTGCTTTTTTCGTGATCAGGTAAAACTCCACGCACATGAGAGGTACAGTCAGTAACCAGTCAACATAACGGAAAAACGTTGGAGACTGACCTGTTTCCAGGTTATAACCGCGCATGTAGTAATAGTGAACGGCGGCAATGAAAGTAATCAGCCCTGATACCAGGATTGAAGTGCGCCACTTCTTCTCCGTGTTGCCCAGTTCAAAAAAGAAAAATACAGATGCAGCCATCATTGCCATCGTACCTATAAAGAAGGTAAAGGCAACGTAGTTGTCGTTGGCAATTGGCATTGCCCCTAGTAAATGCATGTTCATACAACTTGGTTTTGGTTAAAAAATATATTGAGTAATAAAATCAGAAAACAGTAATACAAGCAATTAGCACTGATCAATCGTTATAAGTAATTACATATCAGTATTAAAAAGGTTGTTTAACTAAAAAATAAATTTTTTCAACAATATTTCAATTATCACAAAATAACATATGGCAAAAAAGTAACATATGATAATTAAAATGTTTTTCTGCTGAATTGTGCCACTATTTAGGCGTATTCTTAATCTGTAAAACTTGTTTTTACTGTATCAATCTTTTTTTGAAAAGAAAAAATCCCTGGCAACTCGTTTTTTACATCCTGGTTGCAAAAAATAAAGTTGTTTTTCTGACGTATCAATTTTGGCATCAACTAAATAATTAATCTGTGTGTTGGCTGACTGACATCATTTTTTCTAACCATGATATATTGGCAATTTTATCAGATGTGAATGAGTGATGATGCCATGCATCTAAACTAAAAAATTTCATAACAGATCTAATGCAACACCCGAACCGAATTGCCGAAATCTACGGATACCTTGTATGTCTTGTAGCTGTTATCAGTTTTATCATAACAACAGGCGGTCTTATTCAGGCCCTAATTGATGCGGGACATCCTTTCCAGTCTAAGGAAGTTGCTTATCAAACAAGCACTCTGGTAAGTTTTGATATCTATATTCTTGAAAAGAGGCAAAGAACGGGAATGGATACTGTTCAAAAAGCGATGGCGAATGATACTTTAACCATGCGTAAGATGTACGAAGCGGAAAGAAATGACCTGATTCAAAAAGTCAATCACCGCATCAGAAGAGATGTTATTGTGAATACTTCACTTTTAATATTGACAATACTGCTTTTTGTCTTTCACTGGAAGTGGCTGAGAAGACTTACTAAAACAGTGAGATAAGTTTATGGTGTAATATAGATACTTCATTTTTTCCCAATTAAAATTCAATCAACTCATATGAACCTCACGAATGAACAGTTACCAGGGGAAGAAATTCTGCAGCTTGAAAATGCAGCAGGTAATGTATGCGTAACAGTAATTATTCCTACACATCGTTTGTCTCCCGACAGACGTGCAGATCGCTTAACATTAAAGAGAGCTGTAGATCAGGCAATCGATCAGCTTCGTTACAAGTATGATGTTGAATTAATAGCACGGTCTCTTTCAGCCAATCTCAAACAACTAGCAGAAGAGGCCGATCTGTTGCATAATTATGATGGCTTGGGACTTTATGTTTCAACCGGAATTAAAAAAATAATTCGTTTTCCATTTCATGTAACCGGTAAGGTTTTGGTAAGTGATCGGTTTGACTTGCGTGACCTTTGGTATAAAACTCAGTTGTCTTCTGCTTATCATGTGTTGCTTGTTACAGAGAAAGATGTAAAATTCTGGCAAGGACATGCCGATCACGTCGAACAAATTCTTGATAAAAATATACCTGAAGCATACCATGATGAATATATATATGAACACCCAAGCCGCAGTACTTCTTATGTGGGGTATGCCCATGTAAAAAATTTTGAGAAAGACTCGGGTGTCATTCAGGAACATCGACTTAAAGCTTTTCTAAGACAAGTAGACCATTCAATTCATAAATATATAATGGGTGATCAGCCGCTTGTTTTACTGGCACCTCCCAAAATAGTCAGTTGGTACAAGGATATAGCAAGAAAGATACCCGGACTGACAAGCACCATAGAAGGCAGCTATTCTAATTTAAACCAGACTCAAATAGCATCCTTGGTGTGGCCGCTTATCTATCAACATTATCAAAGTGCTTTTGAAAAAGAGATTGCAAAAGCTAATGAGTTGTTGGGTAATCATCGCGCTGTTTTCGGAATAGAAGCCTGCTGGCGAGCAGCTGTTGATGGTAACGCATATAAATTGCTTGTTGAAAAAGATTATCATACGATGGGCTATTTCCTTAAGAACGGCAGACAACTATTTCTTAATCCTCCTTCTTTACCCCACAATAATATTAACGATGCAGTTCATGAGCTGATAACTATCGTTAAATCCAAGAAAGGAAAAATACTATTTGGCGAAAACGATTCACTTCACAATTACGGTCGCGTAGTATTGTTGACAAGATATTAATTGCATTGCCTGCAAGTTTTATGATTTCATTTTTAATTGATATTTGTCATTTTTTTCACTTCACTACGGTCTTAAATTTGTTTTATGTTATTTCGGAATTGATCGTTGGGACAGGAGGACAGACATAGCTGTTTAAAAGACAGTAAACTGACTGACCGGAACGCAGAAAAAAAACTGTTACTCCCATCAGGATGATTGCCGGGATAGGCAGGAGGTTGCAGAATAACCGTTGTAATAAACGATACACTGCATCAACCGTTTTGCGGAGCAGGCTGACAAGTTTGCTCCGTTTTTTTGTTCGTCATTCGTTGTTCGTCCCGCAGCCCATGGTTTTAACCATGGGCTGCGGGATATGGTTAACGCAAAACATGTTGACAAATGAAAAAACGGGAAATGATAATATCATAGATTGAGTACATCATTATCATTACCTATTTTGATAAAAAAAGAACCGGCAGACGCCGGTTCCCGGATGCAGCAGTTTTATACCCTTTTGCAAGTACGTTTGTCTGCTTTAATCCTTGCGACACCGGAATTAAATCCATTGTGCCGACTGAAGTAAAATTAGAGTTTTAATAAAATGAATTCAATGTCTGATGTTGTTATTTTAATTGACAATGCTCATATATAAGCAGGAGGTCATTAACTTTAAAATTGCAACTCAGAAAGCGAAATTGAATGTGTAAGAACAATGTTGCCTTCAACATCAATAATTTCCATTAAAATATTCGTTCTTTCTTTATTTGTATTAATTGTCAGTAGACCGAAATGATTTTGCATTACGGGGTTACCAATTCGGTTTTTATTTGGTGTTGAAAAATCCCATGTTGAAGACAAGCCGCTTGCAGTAAGGTCATACAAAGGATAACAGTTTTTGGGCTGTATTGAAGATAGTTCGGCGTAATGAACATCACCTGAAACAAAAAATACGCCTGAAGCTTTTGTTTCTTTTATCAGGTCAATCATTCGTTGCTGCTCATGCGGAAAATTCGCCCACGATTCATATCCATTGTATTCAATCCCAAATTGAGTGCTGGAAGCAATGATCCTAATATCTGCTTTCTTTTTTAGTTCATCTCTCAGCCATGCCCATTGCACTTCACCGAGTAATGTTGAATCACTTGTAGTATGTGGTAAATAATCGCGTTCATAGAAGAAACGCGGGTCGTCATAAATACCTTTTTTAAAAGGAATCAGGTTGTCACGAAAGGTTCTAGTATCGAGTAATATTATTTGTATTGTTTCTTTAGCAGTTTGATAAAAATAAGAAGTGTAAATCCCTTCTCTTTTACGTCTGGGTGAGTTGATTGGTTCATTGAAAAAATCGAGAAATATATTTTTTGATTCTTCTTTCATAGGGTAATGTCTGCCTGCATCGTTTCTGCCGTAATCATGATCGTCCCAGGTGGCAATCACGGGTGTAGTTTTGATTAGCTTTTTAAATCCTTTTTTGGCTGAAAGCAGTTTATATTTTTGTCGCATTACCTCCGGATCATCTGTATCTGCATAAATATTATCGCCAAGAAAAATAAACAGGTTAGGTTTTTGTTTGATGATGGTATTAAAAACAGGCAGGGGGTGATCTTCGTGAGCGCACGATCCAAATGCAATACGAAATGTTGATGTTTGTGATTTCGCGTTAAAAGAGATGAATACCAAACATAATAAAAAGTAGAAAAATGATTTCGCTCCAAAAATATGCATTAGATGTTTTTTAATATACGGACTTAACATTTAGTTTCCTGCGTTTTGTCCCGGTTGATAGGTGTTGTAACTATTCTTCTTTACATCTTCAGGATAAAACCAGACATCTTTAAATTGCCCGGTGCTAAAACTTTTGAGTTCACCTGTAAAGAAAGGAGAAGAGGGGTCTCCGTTGTTTCCTCCAGTTAACAGAGATTTAGCTCGGATTTTTTCTCCGAATTCAACAGCACATACAAAACTGTTTCCGCTTATACCATATCTTTTTTTCGTTCCGGCAAATGTTCGGCTGTTATATGAAGGAAGCATTCCCCACAACGCAGAAGCATAGGATACAGGATAGCTTAATAAAGAGTCGTTATAAGATCTGGAAAAGGAAGAAGAAGGACGTTGAAGGCGATTTACTTGTCCCCATTCAGTTTGCCATGTTCCATATTGTTTATCAAGATAGCTGACTGTTTGAAGTAATGTAAGCAGCAATTGATGGCTGGGAGTTTCTTTACAAAAACGTTTGACTACTTGTACCTGGTCTTCTTCATTTGTATTAACATAAACTCTGCGTAATTGTGGGCCAAGAAGTTCTGCCCAGTGTATGGCCAGGTTTTGTGCTACAGATGTATTTGAGGCTTTCAAGTTCCAGTTGCGGAGATAATAAATGGGAAGAGCAAGTTGGCTTTTTAATGTATCTAATGCATTTAGCATATCGAATGCATTTAATAAAGCTGGAATCATTTCTTCAAATGCAGAAAGACGAGAATCATATCCGGCAGAGATCATTTCGTCGAGCGTAAACCTTTCCTTTTCATTAAGTGTCCTTATTGCGTTAACTCCTCTGAAATTTTCTCCGTCCGGCGCAGAATAAGAAGGATAATCTTTTTTGTTTGGGCTGTAATTATCGCAGCAGGTAAAAGGAGTTGAATTGCAGTTTTGTATCCAGCCGTTTGGTGGGTTTTTCACGTTTATTAATTCATTCAGCGCGTGAATTCCCAGCCATTCAGTTTCAGGAGTTGTGCCGTCGACGGGATTATTCCAATTGTATTTAAGAGATCGTTTAGGTACATAGTTGCCATGCCAGTATGCAATATTACCTTGCCTGTCAGCATAGACAGTATTGTTGGAAGCGTTTGCACATATTGCCATTGTTTTTTCGAAGGATTTAAAGTCGGTTGCCTTTGTTCTCTGCCAGCTTTGAATCAGCCCGTTGATATCACGGTTGTTGGAACGAACACTAATCGGTTTGCCTTCTCTTCTGCTCATAATCGGACCATGATGTGTGAAATAAGTTATGAAGCTTTTTTCTTTGATCGTTCCGGTTTTAGTTACAAACGAAATGGAGATTTTCTTTTCATTCACAGGCTTCCAAGTATTGTTATAGAAATATTCATAACCATTGACTGACTTACGAATCGTTTCGTAATACATATCGCTTACATCTACATTATTGCTTGTATGCATCCAGCCGCAATAATCATTGAATCCCTGGTATATAAAGAATTGTCCCCAGGTAGCGGCACCGTATACACGAAGACCTTCTTCGCTTGTTATCTGCACTTCGGGTCTGAAATAAAAAGTAGTATGAGGGTTGATGTAAAGCATGGCTTTTGAGGATAAAGATTTTGATGGGGCAATAGCAAATCCGTTGGAGCCGTCCTGTTCTTCTTTTTGAGGTTGGATAGCTGCCATTATTTCTTCTTGCGAGAAAGATAAAGAGGCAGATAGCGGCTCTGGGACTTGGTAAAACTTTGCCAGTTCGGACTCTGTGACATCTCCCGTGCTGATGGCGCCTATGCTTCCGTCTGTCCACAGCAGGGGGTACCAGGGTTGGAAGTTTGTCAGGAGACGGGGTTTTGTTTGTGGATGTGTATACAGGTAGTAATTCACCCCATCTGCAAACGCATTCAGTAATTTTTTCAGCCAGTCGGGAGCCGTTTCATAATCGCTTATAGCTTCAGTGCTATCTATTATCAATCTTATATACAGATCGTTATAGACTTCATTTTCACCCATTATCTCAGCCTTCCTTCCAAGTTTTTCGATGTAGTTCATTTCAACTCTGAGGAAATCATCTTCGCATTGTGCATACATCAGGCCGAATACGGCATCAGCGTCAGATTTACCATATATATGTGGCACGCCATAATTATCGCGGACGATTGTGACTTGCCTGGCCTGATTTGTCCATTGGAGGATTTGTTTATTATTTATCTGCTGAGAGATTGATAAATGTGAATGAAGTAAAAGACTGATTAAGCCAATCAGTTTAATATTTAAAAAGAAAATTCTTTCAGCATATTCAAACCGTTTTGGCGTGCTTAGGGTAATAGGCATAACATCACTTTGATCATTAGCTTTTAAAGATAATGAAACCGGCTATATCTCCCTTCTCACATCTTTTTATGTTAATTAAGAAGGAGTTTAGATTTGTAGAAATAAACTAACCCTCCCCCCATATATTAAAACTTTGGGCCGCACCAGTATTTTTATCTGTTACAGTGAGTTTCCCTTTTATGTCAAGGCACCCCCCTTCCAGAGGGCAATTGGGGTCTTGGGTATAATTAGCGTTTATTTGAACCCGATATTTTGCATTCTGATACGTTTGAACAATTTTTTTAGGACAGTTTTCGCAGTAATTGGTAATTGGCAACGCTTCAAATCTGCCGTTGATTAACATATAAGCCACATCCGTGGCCATCAGAATATTATAATTTCTTGATCGCGTATTTACAGTTCTGAGATTCATAGTTTCTGTTGCAAGAGCCATCGCGTATTTTTCCGGGAGTTGGGCTACTGTGTATTCGCGTACATTTATTGAGGCCTTCTGCTTTTTTTCTTTATTAGGAATATAAGGCGCACTGATAAATGAGAAAAAGAATAGCGAAGAAATTAAAATCAATTGTTGATAATTTATCTGAAAGAGTTTCATCTGTTTTTATTTTGAATCAAATGTAAAAAAAATACCTGTTCATTATTGAAAGGCTTTAGTCTGTCTTTTATGAATTTGTAGACATGAATATGATTGAACATCTGTGATAAAAAAAAGTCCTTCAACACCAAAAAGGTGTGAAGGACTTTGGTACTTACAAACAAACCCGACGTTTACTCGGCGGATGCTCCGCTTTGAATTTCTTTTATTTTCTCCCTGATTTTCTTTTCAATTTCGGCAGACAATTCGGGGTTGTCGAGCAGGATTTGTTTTACAGAGTCGCGTCCTTGT
>Ga0315906_10010315_pt1 | contig 10985 bp, 10 predicted proteins | sample LakEriMetagenome_4_FD_203526 | JGI IMG/M metagenome (GOLD analysis project Ga0315906, IMG submission 203526) | Freshwater fungal communities from buoy surface, Lake Erie, Ohio, United States - Buoy 2 MA122 | ecosystem: Environmental > Aquatic > Freshwater > Lake > Lake biofilm | place: USA... | reverse complement strand
TATCTGGGCCGCCGGGATTCGATCGGCGGTGCATGGACACAGGGCTGTCACAATCGGTTGGGACCGCACCCGTCCCAGGAGTGCCAAGGCGGGTGCAGGAACCAATGGGAAGGGAAGCAGTTCACGTGCCCCGTGTCAGTTCTTAGTCTTGGGGTATCTTCCGGCGTGAGAACGTTGTTCTACCAGCGCCGCATCCAACTGGCGGTCTCCCCCCAGCGGGTGTTCGGATTTCATCTGGACCCCGCAAACCTGCGGCTCCTGTCGCCCAGTTGGGCCGCGGTCACGCGACTGGTCCTGCCGCCCCGGTTCGAGGTCGGGGCTCGCCTTGAGATCGGGGTCCGGCTGATGGGGCTGATCCCGCAGCGGTGGTGCGTGGAAATCACGCGCCTCGATCCGCCCCGGGAGCTGGTGGACCAGGCGATCTCAGGGCCGTTTCCCTTCTGGCGCCACACCCATACCGTGATTCCAGGGGAGGGGGGAGGAGCGGAGCTGGTGGACCGGGTCGAATACCGGCCCCCCGGAGGGATCGTGGGGGTCTGGATGGACCGGTTTACGACCCGCCCGATGCTGGAGCTGATGTTCCGCCACCGGCACGCCCGAACCCGGCTGCTGCTGGAGTCTCCAGAAACCGGTGGGGCCTAGGCGAGGGGAGCCCGCTCGCTCGACCACGGGGTGCTCTGTTCGTAGGCGTGGGCAACCCGGAACAGGGTGGGCTCGCCGAATGGCTTGCCCAGGATCTGGAGCCCGATCGGCAGCTTCGGCTCGCGGGTGAATCCGCAGGGGATGCTGATGCCGCAGTTCCCGGCGAGGTTGCAGGAGATGGTGAAGATGTCGCTCAGGTACATCTGCAGCGGATCCCCGGACTTCTCGCCCAGCCGGAATGCCGCCGTCGGGGTCGTCGGGGACACGATGGCGTCCACCGTCTCGAAGGCCTTCAGGAAATCGTTCCGGATCAGCGTCCGCACCTTCTGGGCCCGCAGGTAGTAGGCGTCGTAGTAGCCGCTGCTGAGCACGTAGGTACCGAGGATGATCCGCCGCTTCACCTCGGGACCGAACCCCGCGCCGCGGGTCCGCGAGTTCAGCTCGGCCGGATCCTTCCCGTCGACCCGGCGTCCGTACCGGATTCCATCGAAGCGCGCGAGGTTCGCCGACGCCTCGGCCGGGGCGATGATGTAGTAGGTGGCTGCGGCGTATTGGCTGTGGGGCAGGGAGACCTCGACGAGTTCGGCGCCGAGGGACTCGAGCTGGCGGTAGGCCTTCTGGACGGCGTCGGCGACCTCGGGATCGAGGCCACCCTGATTGAACTCCCTCACGATCCCAAGACGGAGACCGCGGAGGGATCCCGACAACTCGCTGTCGAATCGTGGCACCGGGCGGGGAACGCTCGTGGAGTCCTTCGGATCATGGCCTGCGATCGCCTGGAGGAGGGTCGCGGAATCCCGCACGTCCTTGGTGAACGGACCGATCTGGTCGAGGGAGCTGGCGAAGGCGACGAGTCCGTAGCGGGACACGAGCCCGTAGGTGGGCTTCAGTCCGACGAGCCCGCAGAGGGCAGCCGGTTGTCGGATGGATCCCCCGGTATCGGACCCGATGCTCGCGAAGCACTCACTGGCGGCGACAGAGGCCGCGCAGCCACCGGAGGAACCGCCCGGGATCCGTGTGGTGTCCCAAGGGTTCAAGGTGGCGCCGAAGGCCGAGTTCTCGGTCGAGCTGCCCATGGCGAACTCGTCCATGTTCAGTCGTCCGAACACCACCGCACCGGCGGCCTTGAGGCGCTCGACCACGGTGGCGTCGTATGGGGAGACGAATCCCGCGAGGATCTTGGAACTGCAGCCGCAGGGTTGGCCGCGGTGGTTGAGAACGTCCTTCAGCGCGATGGGGACCCCGAGCAGCGGCTTCTCCGCGTGGGTGATCCCTGCGGCGATGTCGCGATCCGCCGCGTCGGCCTGCGCCTGGGCATCCGCCGTGTCGACGCTCAGGAACGCCTTCACCTGGGAATCCACCTGCTGGATCTGGTCGAGACAGGACTGGAGCGCCTCGCGGGCGGAGCATTCCCGGCGGGCGAGACGGCCGACGAGTTCGGAGATGGTGAGCTGGCGGAGCATGAAAAGACGGGCGGATTGAAGCAGCCCGGCGGGTTCCGCGCGACGCCTTTTCATCCCGGAGTCCCGGTCATGACGCCGGAGCTGTCACTGGCTTTTCACGTTTCCCGGAAAGTCTTCGAATGACAGCGTCTCCCAGCTCGTTAGCTGTTTCAGGCATCCGGCATGGACAATCGTCGTCGTCATTTCCTCCAGTCCCTCCTCGCGGCACCGCTGGTTGGTGCCGGCTGTGCCCATTCCCCGTCCAAAACCGGGAAAGCCCAAGGAGAGAACCCCGTGTTGCCGGCCTACGTCCCGTCGCCCGGGTCGCCGCGCCGCGTGATCCACCTGGTGGCCGACGGCATGGGGTCCGGGATCCTGGCCTGTGCGAACCACCACTCGCAGATCCATCGGGGGCGCCGCCTGACCTGGTTCGAGCTGCTGCGGCGTCCGGATCTCCAGGTCGGCACCATGGACGTACGGTCGCAGAATTCGCTGGTGACCGATTCCTCGGCCTCAGCCTCGGCCTGGGGTTCTGGGGTGCGGATCCCGAACGGCAACGTAAACCAGGACAGCCGGGGGCGTCCGCTTCTCACGTTGTATGAACTGCTCGGGGAAGCCGGATGGAAACGCGGGCTGGTGACCACCACCGAGATCACCCACGCGACCCCGTCCGGGTTCATCGCCTCGGTCAAGAACCGCGATGATGCCGAGGGCATCGCCGTCCAGTACCTGGATCGGAAGGTCGACGTTGCCCTGGGTGGGGGCCGGAAGTTCTTCCTGTCGAAGGAGCGCAAGGACAAGCGCGACCTTCTCGCGGATTTCCGCAAGGCCGGCTTCGCGGTCCTGCAATCCCCGACCGATTTGGCTTCCGCCCCCGGGGACGGGCGGTGGCTGGGGGTCTTCTCCTCCAGCCATATCCCGTATGTCGTCGACCAGAAGGGTGGGCTGACCCGGCCGGATCCCGCGCCGTCCCTGGCCGAGATGACCCGCGCCGCGCTGCGTCAACTCGCCGCGTCGGAACGCTTCATCCTGCAGGTCGAGGGTGGTCGCGTGGACCACGGGTGTCACAACAACGATGCCGCCGCGGCGATCCTCGAGATGATCGGGTTCGATGAGGCGCTGGACGTCTGCCTCGAGTTCCAGAAGGAACACCCCGAAACGCTGCTGGTGATGACCAGCGACCACAGCACGGGGAATCCCGGGTTGAATGGGATGGGAGATCACTACGGGCAGAGCCCCATGCTGTTCCGGAACATCTCCGGGATGCGCCAGTCGTTCGGAGAGATCCTCAACCGTCTCAAGCTTGCCGAGAAGACCTCCGATCGCCTCGCAATCCTCAAGGAGTCGACGGGCTACACCCCATCGTCCCGCCGCGTGGATGCCCTGACCCCCTTCGTCCAGAAGAAGGGGTACAGCCTCTTCGACGGGCTTAATTCGGATCTCGGAGCCTTGGGACAGGTGCTGGCCAATCACCTGGGCGTGAGCTTCACCAGCACCGCCCACACGTCGGATCATGTCCCGATTCATGCGCTGGGACCCCAGGCCGAGCGCTTCCGTGGCTTCGTCGAGAACACACAGGTCTTCGACCACTACATGGATTTCGCCGGCATCCGGTTCCGGAATCCGCAGGAGAAGCTGATCACCGGAGTCGAGGTCACCCCTCGGGTCACCCGGACCCACTGGGTCTGAGGCGGGTCAGGCCTGGGGCCGTGGCCCCAGGATCTGCTGGGCGATCGCGAACACCCGACGCCCCGAGGTCCGTAGCCCGAGGGTGTCGCGGATGAAGCTGGGGCGGTGTCGGATACCCACCTTGAAGTCGCCACACAGCTCGCGCACCTCGTCCAGCCGGGTGGACCTCCCGATGTCCTCCAGCACCTCGAGATCCAGCTTGAACCAGTCCGGCACCAATCGGATCAGCACGAAGGCCAGTGGACGATAGCCCGGGGACACGCATTGGACGAACAGCCGACGCTCGAAGGTCTCGGGCAGACCGCCATGGAGCCGTGCGTAGGCGTCCCGCAACGACTCCTGTCCCCGACTGGTCGTTGGTGCGGTCATTCGGGGAAACGGTATCGCTCCGGAACGGATTCCGGGAAGGACGCCCGCGTGAAATGGACGTGACAGGTGCCCATGGGTGCACGGTTTTCCGGTTTCCGGGCTGGAACTGCGATCTGACTTCGGGGAGCTTCTGAAGGTCATACGCTTCCATGAAATCACACGCCACCTCTAAATCGGCCCTGATCGTGGCCGCTGTCGGTCTCGGTCTCCTCCTCGGTTGTTCCACCACGTCGTCGAAACCCAAGCTCAGCTCCGAGCAGGTGATGGAGGAGGGATTCGAGGGCAAGGGGTCGATCGCGGCCCGGTTGAGCCAGGACAAGGGGACTCAGGACGACAAGATGCGCATGGTGTATCTGACCGAGCAGCTGTCGCTGAACAAGCCGGTCAAGGGGGACATCGCGAGCTGGACCCAGAAGACGACGGCGCTGCATGAGGCGGCCGTGGCCTTGGCCAACAATGCTCCCGGGGCGCTTGTGAGCTGGAAGGCGGCTTCGGACTGCAAGAAGTGCCACTCGGTCCACAAGCCGGACTGAGGCTGCCGCGGCGACGGCACTGTCTGCGGATCACCGGGGGATCAGCGGACCCTTTGCAGCGACCAGTCTGGCCGGTCGGCCTGATTGGACCAGTGCTGCATGTCCTGGAGCTCCCGGTGGTTCATGGCCTCGACGTGACCGTCCAGCATGCCGGTGACGGCGCGGCCGGAGAACCGGGGGTGCACGTGTCCCCAGGCCTCGGGGCCGTCTGCCGGATTGAACTCCTGCGACCATCGACGCGCCATGAAGTAGGGCGATTTCACCTGGTAGAACCCGTTCACGATCTTCCCCTCGAAGGGACCGCGGGCTGAGGAGAAGACGAGCAGGTTGTCGGGCCTCTTGGCGTCGGACGTTCGAAGGACACAGAACTCCCCGAACTGGTCGAACGCGCGCTGCACCGGAGGCAGCTCGAGATCGTCCCCACCGACGAACGTCGCATTGATGCCGAGGGACGGGAACACGCTGGCGGCGTAGGTGGCGATGAAGGGGTCGGGCATCGACTCGAACTGCCGGAGCAGGGGGGCGTTCTCGTTGGCGTACATCACCCCGAAGTTCTTCCCCAGCCATGGTGCGAGGCGCCACGGGTAGCGGCTGTTGATTGGGTGGGGGACCGGGTTGCCCGACTTGTCGATCGGCAGGGGTTCGCCGGGCTGGAAATGCTTGTACCCCTTGAGCACGCGCTCCTGATGGTCCTGCGCGTAGAGGGTCCAGCCCAGCATGAGCTGACGGGCCGAGGAGATCTCGTTCACCTTCTTCGCCTGGCTCTTCGCCTTCCCAAGGGCTGGCAGCAGCACCGCGACCAGGACGGCGATGATGGCGATCACCACGAGCAGTTCGAGGAGGGTGAACCCCCGAACCGCCCCGGGCCGGACCAATCGCTGGGTGCTGCGGTGCACGGGAGGAAGATAGCGTCCCAAGGCGGTCTGGGCCGATGGAATTCTTGTCGTCACCCCCGGAGTCCAGGACTTCCCCCCCTGGAAAAACGTCCATCGCTGTAACCGCCGCCGAGGGCGTGCCGTCTGCAGGGATGAACCTTATGAAACACATCACATTCCGTCTGATTTCCGTGGTTGCCCTCGTGGCGACCCTAGCCCTGCCTGCCGCCCTGGGGGCCGATGGCGACAAACCGACTCCTCCTCCTCCGGGTGGAGGTCCCGGCGGTGGCAAGCGTCCGGATCGTGGAGATGCCGGCCGCCCTCAGCGCGATGCCTGGCTGCAGGAGATCGGGGCTTCCGAGGACCAGATCGCCAAGATCCGCGACATTCTCAGGGATCAGATGGACCAGCAGCGCGCCCTGCGTCAGAGCGCCGATCTGACCCCGGAGCAGCGCCGGTCGAAGATGTCCGAGATCCGCACGGCCACCACGGCCAAGATCAAAGGGATCCTGACCCCGGACCAGTTCGCGAAGTTTGAGAAGATGCAGGAGGAGCGTCGCGGACGCGGTCCTGGTGGCCCTGGTGGCCCCGGTGGTGGCAAGCAGCGTCCCGGTGGCGGACGGGGCGGTGAGGGGGGTCCGCAGGGTGGCAAGCCCAGCAAGCGCCCCGCGAACCAGGCCGATTGATGCGGTCGGAACCTCGGGTCATCCGCTTCCACGACGGCCGGGCCTGTGCCCGGCTGTCTTGTTTTTGGGGGTGACGGTTCGTGGAGTGGGATAGGAGGCCTGCGATCGGGTGGCCCGAAGGGGAGTTCCCCTGCCGTCATCCCCGGTCCCATGCAGGCCCCGCGCACGACGACACCCCGAGGGGACTCCGGTGCTCCCCAGTGTTGACGGCCGGCCTCCCAGCCCCGTCCATGTGCAGACGCTATGCGCTACATCGAGCCCCACGGACACATGGTCAGCAGGACCACGGACGACTACCAGGACATGGTCACGGCCGGGTGTGCAGCGGTTTGCGAGCCGGCCTTCTGGGCGGGATTCGACCGGGGCTCCGTGGCGGGGTTCCGCGACTATTTCCGGCAGTTGACCGAGTACGAGCCGGCCCGGGCGGCCAAGTACGGCCTGCCCCACTTCTGCTGGCTCTGCCTCAACCCCAAGGAGTCCGAGGACCTTGGCCTTGCAGAGGAGGTCCTCGCCGTCATCCCGGAGTTCCTCGACCGGCCAACCGTGCTCGGGATCGGTGAGATCGGGCTCAACAAGAATTCCCGCAACGAGCTCAGGATCCTCGAGAAGCATGTCGATCTCGCGGCTCGTAAGGACCAGCTGGTCCTGGTCCACACGCCACACTTGGAGGACAAATCCAAGGGGACCCGACTGATCCTCGACGTCCTGAAGAACGAACCCCGCATCCGTCCGGAGCGGGTGCTCATTGATCATGTCGAGGAACACACCGTGAAGATGGTCCTCGATCGGGGCCACTGGGCCGGGATGACCCTGTATCCGATCAGCAAGTGCACCCCGGCCCGTGCGGTGGACATCCTGGATGTCCATGGACACGACCGGCTCTGGATGAACTCGGCGTGCGACTGGGGCGAGAGCGTCCCCCTGGCCATCCCTAAAACGGCCTTGGAGATGCGCCGTCGGGGCTGGTCCCCGGAGGCGATCGACCGGGTCATCTACCAGAACCCGATCCGCTTCCTCCGGCAGTCACCGAAGTTCGCGGCCCGGTTCCAGGAGTGACGTCTTCAGCGGGGTTACGGGACGTCAGTAGACGCCCTCGACGATGTTCTTCTCCATCGCGCCGAAGGGGCGGACATCACCGACGCCGTCCCACGCGTAGGGCGGACGCGGGGCGCGGCGGATGGCCTCGTCGCGCTCGAGGAACCGCGGCATGAAGAACTCCTTGGTCAGCGTGGTGAGCTCAACCCGGCCGAATTCCCCGTAGGCCACCAGCTCGTGGGTGGAATTGGGCTTCACGACCCGCAGGACGGCCCGCGGTTGGGGAGCGTAGTAGGTGACGCTGAAGTTGTCCTCGGGCTGGAGGGGCACGCTCGCGGCGAGTCCCATCAGGGTGTTGCCATAGGTCGGATAGAACCCGATGCGGCCCTCGAGCAGTTCCTCAACGAGGAAGCGGACCTCCTGGGGCTTCATGGAGGTGCCGCCGCAGAACACGCCCCGGATGCCGGCATCCCAGAGGTTCACCTGCTCGGCGAGGGCCTCGAGGAGCTTCGGGGTCGTGAACAGGCCACTGACCTTGCGGTGCTTGAGGATCGTGGCGGCCTGGTCGACCACGTGGGCCATGTACTGCTTGGCCACGTCGAACTGCTTGGCCGAGATCACCTTCTTCACGAAGCGCGGGTCGAGGTCGATGAAGTAGCAGGAGCTGCCGCGGACGTTGGCCAGGTGCTCGATGGCGAGACGCAGCCGGCGGGGTCCGGTCGGCCCCATCATCAACCAGGCCCCTCCGCGCGGGAAATGCTCGTCGGAGATCTTGTCGCTGAACTCCGAGTAATCGACCTTGTAGTCGTTCCACCCGATCCGCTGCTTGGGCATGCCCGTGGTGCCGCCGGTCTCGAAGATGTTGAACGGCTTGCCCTTGAAGGCGGCAGGCACCCAGGACTCCGGCTGCAGGTCCCGGAGATACTCATCCTGGAAATGGGGGAACTTCCCGATGTCGGCGAAGGAGCGTATCTCCTTCCTCGGGTCCCAGTTCTTGGCTGCCCAGTCGAGCCAGAAGGGGCATCCGGTCTCGGGACTGAAATGCCACTGGATGATGTCGAGGAGATGGGCGTCGAGCTGTTGTGAGGAGGCGGCGACGGCTTCGGAGGGGACGGTTGGGATAGGCATGGTCGGAACTGGGTCCCGGGGCGTGCCCGGACCGACCCGGACAGCGCCCGCGAGAGACTGTCGGACAGTGCCCCAGTCTTCCCGGAAGGAAAATACTTCTCGCGGTCGAGTGGAGTGGGGGGAAGCCCTCGGGACCGTCGGCCGTTGGCATCGGTTTTCAGGATGGTCGGTCCTGTCAGAATGTGGACCATCGATCGCATGAAGGAATCCTCAGAGCGGTCGGATGCGCCCATGGGGAATCCGCGGAACGAGGCCGAGGAGGGAGGGGTTTCCGGCCCTCGGCTTCCAGCGCGGGTCGCGAAGGCCACCGGGATCGATGTCGAACGCATCGGGGACGAGGTCGTGCTCATGCATCTCACGAGCCTCGAGTTCCGTATTCTGAATGATGTGGGAGTCCTGCTCTGGGATGTCATCGAGGAAATCCCCGAGCCTCCTGAGTGGGTTGAGATGATGGTCGAGGCCCGACCAGAGATTCCCAGCGAGAACCATCAAATGCATGTCGCTCGCTTCGTTGAGGAGCTCGTTGGCGCGGGATTCCTCATCGCGGAACCCGCTGGACCGGGATGAGCTGGATGAGTGGCGTCCCGGATTCTATCCCCGCGCTTCGCTCTCGGCGGATCGCGGTGGTGATTCCCTCGTTCAATCACGCCCGGTTCATCGCCGAGACGATCCGCTCGGTGTTTGCCCAGACCCATGTCGACCTGGAGTTGCATGTTTTAGACGATGGATCCACGGATGGGTCTCCCGAGGTGATCGAGCGGGCGTTGTCGGCAGCCCCGGCAGGGATGCGGTGTGAATTCTCGGTCCGCCGGAATCAGGGCTGTTCCGCCGCGCTGAACCAACTCATCTCAGGCGTCCGGGCGGAATGGGTAGCGATCCTCAACTCGGACGACCTCCTGGCTCCGTCCCGTTTCGAGCGCATGTTGATGGATGTGCCGGAGGCGGGGCACCATCTTGGGTTTTCGGCTGTGGACTTCCTTTTCGGTGAAGAGGCCTCGGATGAGGAGGCCTGGCGGGAGTTCTACCCAGGGATGTTCCGGGGTGGGCTCTCCCTGCCGTCTACTGGTTTCGCCCTCCTTCGAGGAAACTTCGCGATCACCTCGAGCAATTTCTTGTTCGATCGAGCCCTCTTCGAGAGGGGCGTTCGGTTTCGTGACGACCTCCCCCTGTCCCAGGATTGGGACTTTCTGCTGCAGACCCTCCGCCACGTGGAACCGGTGTTCCATCCGGAGCCCCTGCTCCGGTACCGGGTGCATGCCAGCAATACCTACCGCAACCATCGGGATCGCCAGCGGACGGAGCTTCGACTTCTCTTCGGGGGATTCTCGGACTGGGCGTGTCGACCCGCTGAGAATCCTCTTGCACCGACTCCCGGGAATTGGCCACGGCTGTTTCCTGTCTTCGCTAGAGTCTGTCGTCTTGGATCCGGCGAGCCCCTCGGCGCCCTGTTGCCCCCGGCGATGCTCCAGAAAGCCCCCCTGTCACCCGACGCAGCCGATCTGCCATCCGGGTTCGAGACCGCATCGATCCGGAGGCTTGTTTCAGGTGGTGTTCTACCTTCCTCACTGGCGGAAGGGTCGACTACGGATCTTGCCCGGGCATGCCACAGGCACTGGAGCGCGATCCGTGACCTCGTTGGTGGTCCCCACCGTCCGGGCATCCCGCGGGACGGGGTCCTCTCGTGGGCCGGAGCGGACGTCCGGGTCACCACGGACGATCCTGGCTTGCTGGGTCGCGTCCAGCAATTCACAGGGCTTACTATGACCTGGGACGTTCCCCTTCCGGGCCATCGGGATCTCGTGATGCTGGGGGACCGCCGGGTCCGTGTGCATGCGGCCGACCGGTCGGAGGAAAAGACCTTTGAAACCCAGGAGGACCTGTGGGCTTGGCTCGTGTTGAGTGTGAGCGACCTGCTTGCAGTCCGGGCACGGCTGACTCTGGTGCATGGGGCTTCGTTTCTCCTTCGGGGAGGCGTTGTCCTGCTCTGTGGTGAGCCGTGGTCCGGCAAATCGACCTTTTCCCTGCGTGCTTTGGAATCCGGACTGCCAGTCCTGGGGGATGATCTGACCTGGATTGATCCGGCGGATGGCACGGCCTCGCCCTGCCCAAGACCGGTCAAACGACGGGTCCTGGAAACGGAGGAGAGACAGTCGTTGGCGGAGTGGCCCGATGGGACATTCCCAGCCTGCCTTGATGGGGAGCGGTCCCTGCTGTTTCCGAGACGTTCGAGCGGGTTTGTCGGAGTCAACGAACGGCACCCTGTCCGGTGGGTCATCCACCTCTGCCGGCAGCCCGAGCCGGGTCTGACCGTGGAGACTCTGGAGCCCGGGGCGTGGGGTCCGGCCCTCCGGGGCCAACTGCGGAATTTCTCTCCACGACCCGACCAGGCTGCGGATCTTGTCGTGGATGCCTTGTCCGGTGCGGCCCACACCCGGCTCCGGGTGGGTGAAGGTGAGGTCGACGCCGCGTTCCGATGGTTGATGGATCTCCACTGACGGGAACCGCGTCCAGCCCTCGGAACACAGAAGCCCATCGGATCATTTCCGGCGCCAACGATCGATCGCTTCCCAGAGCCCTACCGCCTCG
>Ga0315906_10010314_pt1 | contig 10985 bp, 12 predicted proteins | sample LakEriMetagenome_4_FD_203526 | JGI IMG/M metagenome (GOLD analysis project Ga0315906, IMG submission 203526) | Freshwater fungal communities from buoy surface, Lake Erie, Ohio, United States - Buoy 2 MA122 | ecosystem: Environmental > Aquatic > Freshwater > Lake > Lake biofilm | place: USA... | reverse complement strand
TCTTACAACGAGGAGGACCTGATGGACTGGGACCGTAAGGTTAGGGAACTTTCCGGGATGGAAGAAGTGGAATACTGCGTAGAGCCTAAGTTCGACGGGGCCAGCATCTCGCTGATATATGATGAAGACCTGCTCACGAGAGGGGCTACACGAGGAGATGGAGTAGTAGGCGATGACATCAGCATCAATATCAAAAGAATCCGTTCCGTTCCGCTCAGCGCCGCTTTTAGTGAGTTTGGTATCCGACAGGCAGAAATAAGAGGAGAGGTGCTGATGAATAAGCATAGCTTCAAAAGTTATAACGAAAAGCTCATGGAAGAGGGTATCCCTCCCCTAGCCAATCCGCGCAATGCGGCCGCGGGCACACTCCGTATGAAAGATCCTGCGGAAGTAGGACGCAGAAACCTGGAAGCTTTCATTTATCATATGAGCTTTCACACAGAAAAAAAAGCGGGACAGCAAAGAATTCCTTCCACCCACAGCGACACCCTGAAAATGCTGTGGGAGCTGGGTTTCAGAAGCCCAAAACAGGAAATGAAGGTGCTGAAAGGTGTGCAGTCCGTTATCCATCATATCCGGGAATTTGAGGCAAAAAGAGATGATCTCGATTATGAGATAGACGGTATGGTGGTGAAAGTGAACAACCTGTCCCTACAGGAAAAGCTGGGTATGACCTCTCACCACCCACGCTGGGCCATCGCCTACAAATTCAAGGCAAGACAGGGCACCAGCAAACTGACGGGTGTTTCTTTCTTTGTGGGAAGAACGGGCGCTATCACCCCTACCGCGCAGATCGAACCGGTACACGTAGGCGGTGTCACCATTACCAATATCACACTGCACAATGAAAACTATATCCTGGAAAAAGATCTGCGTATAGGCGATACCGTATTGGTTGAACGAAGCGGAGATGTAATACCCCAGATCGTGAAATGCCTTCCTGAACTGAGAACCGGTAAAGAGAAGCAAATCAAATTCCCCGACCATTGCCCGATTTGTCATGATAAGTTATACAAGACGGAGGATGAAGCGGTTTGGAGATGCATCAACATTAATTGCGAAGCGCAGGTGCTCGAGAGAATCATCCATTTCGTAAGCAAAGATGCCATGGACATCAGAAGTTTCGGAGAATCTCATGTACGCAAATTCTACTCTTTAGCTCTGTTAAAGGATATACCGGGAATTTATGAACTCGATTATAAGGCTGTCTCTTCACTCGAGGGTTTTGGGGCCAAATCCGTAGAGAACCTGAAAACAGCTATCGAAAACAGCAAACAGCAACCCCTGCATCGGATCATTTATGCATTGGGAATCAGGTACGTGGGTGAAACCACAGCCAAAACCCTGTCTCACGCCGTGGAAGATGTTCTGGAGCTAAAGGATTTTGACGAAGAAAAGCTGCTGAAGCTCGAAGATGTGGGTCAAAAAGTTGCGGGCAGCATCGTGGAGTTCTTCAGAAACGAAGACAATATCCACATGCTTGAAAAACTTAAACAGCTTGGTATTCAGCTACGTCAGGAAAAAAAGAAACAGGAGGAGGGTAACCTTCAGGGACAAACCTTCCTTTTTACAGGAAGCCTTTCCAAAATGAAGAGAAGTGAGGCCGAGGAGCGAGTAGAAAGACAAGGCGGAAAAATACTGGGCGGAGTCAGTAGCAAGCTGAACTTTTTAGTAGTGGGCGAAGATGCCGGTAGCAAATTGGAGAAGGCCAAAAAAATGCCATCTATCCGGATCCTCACGGAAGATGATTTTATAAAATTGGTACCCGAATAGTTTATTTATTTCATACTTTTACCCCTGTATCAGAACATCGGATTCCCAAATTACCGTCTCATTAAAAAACAAAGTCTATGATCAAGCCATTAGCCGGAGAATCCTGGAAACAAATGCAATTTCAAGGTTACAAAACCCTTCGTAAGAAATATGCAGTATCCAGCCTCGGCAGAACAGCCAGTTTCACCAATTCCGTAAAGGAAGATGGAGTCTTGCTTACCGGCTCAGTCACTTCCGGATACAGAACACTCAACCTGCACATAGAAAACGCGAATGGCACCATCTACATCCACCGAGAAGTAGCAAAGCAATTTTGCAAAAAGAAATCTCCGAAACACAAATATGTGATTCATGTGAATCACAAAAAACAAGATAACAACGCTAAAAACCTTCGCTGGGCCACGATGGAAGAAGTAAGCGCTCACCAGCAAAACAGTCCGGGCAAGATCGCTTACAAGAAAAGGCAGGCCAACAGGACCACAGGTCTGAAGTTGACGCTAAGCCAGGTAAAAGCAATCAAGGATGCCATCAAAAACCCAAATCGTAAATTGACTTACAAGCAGCTCGCCACAAAATACGATGTAAGTGAGATGACGCTCTACAGGATCAAGAGCGGCGAGAACTGGGGAAAAGTAAAATAACAAACTAACAACTTATTTGAAGGGATCAGTGTTGATCCCTTTTTTATTGCCTGAACAATTACGATCAAAATATGATTCAAGACAGCACCCTTAAATTCTTGCGAGGCCTCCGACGTAATAATAATAAAGCATGGATGGACGATCATCGCAACAATTATGAGATCGCAAGAGCGGATTTTCTCAGGCTGACCGAAAATCTTGTAAAAGGAATCGGTCTGTTTGATCAAAGCATAGCCGAACTGAAACCTTCCTCCTGTATCTTCCGGCAAAACAGAGACATCAGATTCTCAAAAGACAAATCACCCTACAAAACCGCCATGGGTGCCTATATGAATAAGGGAGGCAAGAAAAATCCAACTGCAGGATATTATTTCCATTTGGAACCGGGAAACAGTTTCATTGCAGGCGGCTTGTGGATGCCGGAATCCTCTCTACTTGCTAAAGTCAGGCAGGAGATTGATTACAACGCGGAGGAATGGAGGAGTATCGTGAATGACAAGCACTGCAGGAAATACTTCAACAAAGAATTAGATCAAAGCCAGAAGCTGATAAGACCTCCTAAAGGTTACAGCGAGGATAATCCCGCTATCGAATTCCTGCTATTGAAATCTTTTATTCGTACAATGCCCCTGGAGGATAAGGAGGTGCTTTCGATGAAGCAAACCAGGATCATTTTATCGGCATTCCAATCTCTCAAGCCTATGATTGACTTTCTTAACAGGGCTATGGACTAAAAAAATGGCCAGTGATGAAAATCACCGGCCTTGCTTACCTCTGAAACCACAAGAAAAAAGAGTTGATATATCGATACGATATTATTGCTAATTCAAAAGCTAATTCAGTCGGAATATTGTTGTTTGTCGGCGTTCCCGAAGCTCAGTGAGCTTCATTTAAGGATTGATTGGAGATGTCACTAAGGGTGGTGTGGTGTAAAAGTATGTTTTTTTCAATTCTAAAATATGATTGTGCTCATTTTTTTCAATATTTTTTTCAATATTTTTTTCAACGTTGTATTCAAAAAAATCTTTCTCACTCTATTTAAATAATTCCATTCATTGCTTTCTATCTCCCCATTAAATCTGCAATTATTTTTAAAATTATAAATAGTTGAATTATAGTGTGTTTACATTGGCATTTACAAGTACAAGGAAATAATACCTAAAATTGAGTGGGTATAAAAACTAATAATCGTTAGTTTTGGGGGAGGATGGCAAGAATTGCTACAATCAACAATGGAAGTCGCAGGGAGGTAATCCTGAAAAAGGCTGCAGCCCTCTTCAGACAAACGGGATTTGCTGCTACTTCCATGAGGGAATTAGCAGAAGCTTTGGGCATTGAAGCTCCCAGCCTCTATAATCATATTGGCTCCAAAAGCGAGATCCTGCAGGCGATTTGCTTCAATGTAGCCAATGAATTCAACCACCATTTGAACAAAGTGCTTCAATCGACGGAAAAGCCCGCCTCCAAACTGGAGTCTATCATCAGATTCCATATCCAAACCATGCTGGCCTCTCCTGACGAAGTGTATGTGGCCAATCATGAATGGAAGCAGCTGCAGGAACCCTTTCTGAGTAATTTTCTGCTGCAAAGGAAATCATACGAAAATGCGCTCGCCTCTCTGGTGGAACAGGGTATAGAAAAGAAAATGTTTCGCAAGCTGAATCCTCTCTTCGCCGTACTCACGATTCTTTCAGCACTTCGCGGACTGGAAGCCTGGCAGCGACACAAGAAAAACATCAATAAGGATGAGCTGGAAAATCATCTTGTAACTCAATTATTACAGGGAATCATCAAATAATCATGTAATCATGGCAACACAGTTTCATACATTAAAGATCAATAAAATCATCAGGGAAACTCCGGACTGTGTTTCCCTCGTTTTTGACGTGCCCGAGATGCTGAAAGAAACCTTCCGGTATCGAGAAGGACAAAATATTACCATCAAGTCAATTCTTGAAGGGCAGGAAATCAGAAGGTCCTACTCCATTTGCTCTGCCCCGCATGAAGAAAAGCTGAAAGTGGCGGTGAAAAAAGTAGATAACGGCCTCTTCTCCACATTTGCCAATGAAAAACTTCAGGAGGGCGATCAACTTGAGTTGATGGGCCCTACCGGCAGATTCAATGCGCATCTTTCCAACTCAGAAAGCCCCTCTTACCTGGCCATTGCGGCAGGAAGCGGAATCACACCTGTGATCAGCATCATAAAACATTGTCTGAAAACACAACCCGACAGCAACTTCACTTTAGTATTCGGTAACAGAAATCGTGGCTCGATCATTTTTTTTGATGAACTGCAGGCCTTGAAAGACAAGTATCTTGGAAGGCTGAACCTCATCAACATACTGAGCCGGGAACGTATGGACACTGATATCCATTATGGAAGAATAGACAAGGAAAAACTCACCGCCCTGAAAGATCTAATTCCTTATGGTAGTTTCAAGGCTGCCTATTTATGCGGTCCCGAAAAAATGATTTTTGAAGCCTCAGAATTTCTGGAAAAACAAGGACTGAAAAAAGATTGCATTCATTTCGAGTTGTTCACCACTCCGGGACAAACCACCAGCCGAAAAATCGCAAAAGGAGAAGAAACAGAATCGGTTAAAGGTCCGATGTCAAAAGTAGAAATCAAACTTGATGGAAGGACCTTTCAGATGGAGTTACCCTATCATGGCAAAAGCATACTGGATGCAGCATTAGAACATGGAGCTGACCTTCCCTTTGCCTGCAAAGGAGGAGTATGCAGTACCTGCAGGGCAAAGCTGACCGAAGGCGAGGTGGAAATGGATGTAAACTATGCTCTTGAAGCAGATGAGGTGGAAAAGGGATTCATCCTGACCTGCCAAGGACATCCTCGCACCGGTCATGTAAAAATTGATTTTGACGTGAAATAAGAATACTAACATTTGTTAGTTTTTTGTAACTTTAACCCCGACAATTTAAAAACACAGCTTATGCAAGTTCAGGATCCGGAAAAGGAGTTTCAACGACGCGTAGACGAGGAAATCAAGATAGAGCCTCGCGACTGGATGCCGGAGGCGTATCGCAAAACTAATCTCAGGCAGATGAGCCAGCATGCACACAGCGAGATTGTAGGCATGTTGCCCGAAGGAAACTGGATCACAAGGGCTCCTTCACTCAAAAGAAAAGCTATACTGCTGGCCAAAGTTCAGGACGAAGCCGGACATGGTCTTTACCTATACTCAGCAGCAGAAACCCTAGGCATGAGCAGGGATCAGATGATTGCCGACCTGCATAGTGGAAAAGCCAAATACTCCTCCATATTCAACTATCCCACACTCACATGGGCCGATATGGGGGCCGTCGGTTGGTTGGTGGATGGCGCCGCCATCATGAACCAGGTAATGCTATGCCGCACCTCCTATGGTCCCTATGCGAGAGCAATGGTAAGAATATGCAAAGAGGAGAGTTTCCATCAAAGACAAGGTTTTGAATCTTTGCTTGTATTAAGCAAGGGAACCAAAGAACAAAGAGCCATGTGCCAGGATGCTATCAACCGATGGTGGTGGCCAAGCCTGATGATGTTTGGACCCACGGACTCCGAAAGCACCAACAGCGACCAAAGCATGAAATGGAAAATCAAGCGTAAATCTAATGACGAATTGCGTCAGCAGTTCGTGGATATGATCGTTGAGCAAGTAAAGCTGCTGGGTATGACACTACCGGATCCCGATCTCAAATGGAATGAGGACCGCCAGCATTACGATTTCGGAGAAATCAACTGGGAGGAGTTCTGGAATGTGGTAAAGGGGAATGGCCCCTGCAATAAGCAAAGACTGGATGCAAGGATAAAAGCACATGAAGAAGGCAAGTGGGTGAGAGAGGCGGCGATGGCCTATGCTCAAAAACAAAAAAGGAAAGAGATAAAAGTTGCCTGATCTTAAATCAAAGAGAAATGAAAATTCAAATCACGAAATACTATTACGGAGATATTCCCGAAGAAAAAGGCGGAAATAACGATAAGAAGATTTTTTCAGAAGACCGTAACCAATGGCCCCTCTGGGAAATTTTCATCAGAAGCAGACAAGGTTTGGATCACAAACATGTGGGGTCTCTGCATGCTGCCGATGCTGCCATGGCTGTGGAAAATGCAAGGGATGTATATACGCGCAGACAGGAAGGTGTGAGTATCTGGGTAGTGGAAAGCAAGTTCATACACGCTTCCGACCCCGATGAATCAGAAAGCCTTTTCGGACCTGCGGAAGACAAGATCTACCGCCATCCGACTTTCTATGATCTGCCTGATGAAATTAAACACATGTAATCCTCAACGCATGAACGCTCCTGTTAATTATATTTTGCAACTGGCAGACACTGCGCTGATTCTATCGCATCGTAATAGTGAATGGTGTGGTCATGGTCCTGTTCTGGAACAGGATATCGCCATAACCAACATCAGTCTGGACCTCCTGGGTCAGGCTAGATATCTATATCAGCACGCTGCATCGCTTATCAATGAAACAAATCCTGAAGCGTTAGCCACGGAAGACAGCCTTGCCTCTTTCAGAAACGAAAGGGAATTCAGGAATCTGCTGATTTGCGAACTTCCCAGAGGAGACTGGGCACTTACTTGTCTGAGGCAGTTCTTTGTAAGTGCCTATCATCAATCTTTATATAGTAGGCTGGAAAAAAGCAAGGATACCCAACTGGCTGCAATCGCTTCAAAATCGCTGAAAGAAGTGAAATATCATCTGAAATGGAGTGCCGAATGGGTAGTGCGCATGGGAAATGGTACAGAAGAAAGTCTCCATAGAATAAAAGAAGCTCTTGAACAACTTTGGCCGTATACAGGAGAAATGCTTCTCCCCTCTGAGCAAGAAGAATCTGCTGCCGCCAATGGAACAGGAACCGACCCAAAGGAAATCCGAAAAGAATGGTTCAAAATGATTCAGGAGGTTTTTGAAGAAGCGGGACTCACCGTGCCGGAAAATGTATTTATGCAAACGGGCGGCAAAAAGGGCGTGCACACCGAAAATCTAGGATATATACTTACAGAACTGCAATATATGCAACGCGCCTTCCCGGGTTCAGAATGGTAATACTGACTCTTTTGGAAAATATCCGCACATATGATCTTAATGCCTCCGAAGAAATCAAGCAAGAAATCTCCTCTTTGCTGAAAGATGTGACCGATCCCGAAATACCGGTACTCACTATTGAAGATCTCGGACTCATCAGGAATATCCATGTCGGCGAACATGAGATTGAAGTGGTCCTCACGCCTACGTATTCAGGATGTCCGGCGATGGATGCCATTGCAATGGATGTGAAAATGAAGCTGCTTTCGGAAGGACACCCCAGGGTTAAGGTTAGCTATGCATTGCAACCCGCATGGACAACAGAGTGGATGAGCGAGGAAGGAAAAAGAAAATTAAGAGAATATGGAATAGCTCCTCCTCCTAGATTCAAGGACAAGGACTCAGCTCCATTGAGCTGTCCGAAATGCTCCTCCATTAACACTGAAGTGGTCAGTGAATTTGGCTCCACGGCCTGCAAATCGCTTTGCCAATGTCTGGACTGTCTGGAATTCTTTGATCATTTCAAATGCCATTAAGCGATTACATTTGTATTAAATCATCTTTATGTCCGTTGTCTTATTTGAGATCAGGGAGCAGGTAGGTTGCATCACCCTTAACAGACCCGAAAAACTCAACTCATTCAACCGGGAAATGGCAATTGGCATGCAGCAAGCCTTAGATGAATGCGCCGGTAACAAGCAAATACGTGCGGTTTATCTTACGGGAGCCGGCAAAGCCTTTTCCGCCGGCCAGGATCTCGGAGAGGTTACGGGAGAAAATCCCGTATCGTTCAACATTATACTATCTGAACATTATAATCCCATCATCAGAAAAATTAGGGTGCTTCAAAAGCCGGTTGTATGTGCCGTGAATGGTGTGGCTGCCGGAGCAGGTGCGAACATCGCACTGAGTGCGGATATCACCGTGGCAAAGCGATCAGCCTCTTTTATACAGGCGTTTTCCAAAATAGGCTTGATTCCCGATAGTGGCGGCACCTTCTTCCTGCCTCGCCTCATAGGTCTACAAAGAGCAACCGCACTAATGATGCTGGGAGACAAGGTTGCTTCAGCGGATGCAGAGCGCATGGGCATGATATTCAAATGTATGGAAGATGAACTATTTGAAGCGGAATCTTTCGAAATTGCTTTGAGATTATCAAACATGCCTACCAAAGGATTGGCTCTTACCAAACAAGCGTTGAACAGCTCCCTCATCAATAATCTTGTTGATCAATTGAGTGAAGAAGATAGATTGCAGCTCAAAGCATCTTCTACCGAAGACTACCGAGAAGGAGTAAGTGCTTTTCTGGAAAAAAGAAATCCTGTTTTCAGGGGCGAATAATCAATAAACATATTTCTTATGTCAAATGACCTGCTGGCAAAAAAAGTGGTTGACCACATGATGGTACATGATAAATTCAGTCAATGGCTGAAAATAGAAGTACTTGAAGTAAGGGAAGGATACAGTAAGATCAATATGGAGGTAAGGGAGGAAATGGTCAATGGATTTGGCATAGCTCATGGAGGTATTGCCTTTTCCCTTGCTGACAGTGCATTCGCCTTCGCCTGCAATAACAGAAATAATCTCTCCGTTGCATTGGATACATCTATCAATTTCATCAAACCCGTTCACATCGGAGATATCCTGACTGCAGAAGCCATAGAGATCCATAATGGTAGGTCAACAGGTTTATATCAGATTACAATTACTAACCAACACGCTAACAAGGTGGCAATTTTCAAAGGAACTTGCTTCCGAACACATAAAAAACTGACGGACTGATATGATTTACAGATTCCAAAAATATGTGCCCGTGATTGATGAGTCTGCATTCATTCATCCGCTTGCAGCTGTCACCGGCAATGTCATCATAGGAAAAGATGTTTACATCGGTCCGGGTGCTGCCATCAGGGGCGACTGGGGAAGGATTATCATAGAGGATGGCTGCAATATTCAGGAAAACTGTACCATTCACATGTTTCCGGGCGTAGTAGTATTGCTGAAGGAAGGGGCACATATCGGACATGGCGCGGTGATCCATGGCGCCACGATCGGTAAAAATTGTTTGGTAGGCATGAATGCTGTGATCATGGACAATGTCACTCTTGAAGATGAATGCATCGTGGGTGCGATGAGTTTCATCAAAGCAGAAGAAAAATTTCCTGCAAGAAGCCTGATAGCCGGCAATCCTGCCAAAATAATCAAAACAGTGAGCGAAGAAATGATAGCCTGGAAAACCGAAGGAACCCGTCTCTATCAGCGCTTACCTAAACAGATGCACGAAGATTGGGAGCCATGTGAACCACTTAGAAAGTTACCCGAAGGAATGGAAATCCAGGATCCGGGATATAAGTCCTGGAAGGAAAGCAAAGATTAGCATATCCCTTTATCGATTCAGGTAAGTATTTCACTTAATTTACGGACCTTTGGAATAATGGAACGTTCCAATTTTGTTGATCAGATCAACATATTCTGCCGCAGTGGTCACGGCGGTGCCGGCAGCAAACATTTTCTCAGAAACAAACTTACTTCCAAGGGTGGTCCCGATGGGGGTGACGGAGGAAGAGGTGCCCATATCATCCTCAAAGGCAATGGTCAGCTTTGGACCTTGCTGCATCTTCGCTATTTCAAAAATATTTTGGCTGAGAACGGCGCCAACGGCGAAGGTGGTAACCGCACAGGAAAAAATGGAAAGGATATCATCATCGAAGTGCCATTGGGTACAATTGCAAAGGATGCAGAAACCGGAAAGTTAGAAGCGGAGATATTGCATGATGGCCAGGAAATCATACTCATGAGAGGAGGAAGAGGGGGGCTGGGCAATTCCAATTTCAAAACAGCCACCAACCAGGCTCCTGAATATGCGCAACCGGGGGAACCGGGAGTGGAAGGCATCAAAATACTTGAGTTAAAAGTACTTGCTGATGTGGGTCTCGTAGGCTTTCCGAATGCAGGAAAATCCACTCTACTCTCGCGTATTACAGCAGCTAAACCAAAGATTGCGGATTATGCATTTACCACACTGACTCCCCAGCTGGGAATCGTGGAATATCGTGAAGGAAAGAGTTTTTGTATAGCAGACCTTCCCGGAATCATTGAAGGAGCTGCGGAAGGAAAGGGTTTGGGGCATCGGTTTCTCCGGCATATTGAAAGAAATTCAATTCTACTTTTCGTGATACCCGCAGACAGCACACACCATGGGGAAGAGTTTAAGATACTGCGTAATGAATTGGAAAAATACAATCCGGATATGCTTCAAAAAGATTTTGTCATTGCAATAAGCAAATCGGACATGCTGGATGAAGAGTTGAAATCCGCGATCATAAGAGACTTACCCACTAAAATTCCTCACGTATTCATATCCTCTCTAACTGGACAGGGACTGCAGGAACTTAAGGACGTGCTTTGGAGAACATTAAATAGCACTAACGATTGATTTCAATCGCATGACTGAATCAAGATATATCGTTTTTCTGATCAACCCTGTTTCAGGAACTGCAAACAAGGGATTTTTAAACACGCTCATCCGAGACAA
>Ga0315906_10010308_pt1 | contig 10990 bp, 8 predicted proteins | sample LakEriMetagenome_4_FD_203526 | JGI IMG/M metagenome (GOLD analysis project Ga0315906, IMG submission 203526) | Freshwater fungal communities from buoy surface, Lake Erie, Ohio, United States - Buoy 2 MA122 | ecosystem: Environmental > Aquatic > Freshwater > Lake > Lake biofilm | place: USA: Lake... | reverse complement strand
ACTCAAGCAAACGTGCCGCCGCGTCGGTCAGCGGAATCGTCAACATCAGGGACCCATGCGGCTGACCCGTTGCCACCTCCAGCCAGCCGCCGATCTGTCGGACGCGTTCGTTCAGGCCGCGCAACCCGAACGAGCTGTCTTTGCCCAGGTCCGTGGGACGAATGCCAATGCCATCGTCGGTGATCTCAAGCGAGAGCAGATCGTTGCGCATGACCAGGTCCAGCCGCACGTGACTGGCTTGAGCATGCTTGGCCACATTGGTGAGCGACTCCTGTGCCACGCGATAGACCGTGATCGCCACCTGCTCGGACACTTCCACCTGGTCCTGGTTGCACGACAGTTGCACGTTCAGGCCCGTGCGACTGGCAATTTGCCGCACCAGGTAATCGAGCGCTGCGACCAGGCCGGCGTCGAGCGCAGGGGGGCGCAGGTTGCGCAGGATGCGCTGCACGGCCGCCACCGCCTGATCCAGCGTGTCCAGTCCCTGTTGGGCGCGGGCTTTGACTGCTTCCTGGCCATGTCGCTCGATCCATGAAAGATCGAAGCGCAATGCGGTCAGCATGCCGCCGATGTCGTCATGCACTTCGCGCGCGATGGCGGCACGTTCGGCTTCAACCGCCTGCTGCAGGTGATCGGTGAGTTCACGCAAGCGGCGCTCGGATTCGGCCAGTGCCTGCCTCGCGCTGGTGCGCTCCTTGCGTACGTTGGCAGCCGACATGCCTTGACGCAGCGCCAGGCCCAGGCGTGCCAGGCGGCCCTTGATCAGGAAGTCGTCTGCGCCGGCCTGCATGGCCGAAACCGCGAGATCTTCGCCGATGGCGCCCGAAACGATGATGAACGGCAGCTCCAGCCCCCTTGAACGGACGATGTGCAGGGCTTCCGTGCCACTAAAGCCAGGCAACTGAAGCTCGGAAATCACGGCATCCCAGTGTTTGGTGTCCAGCGCTGCGCACAGCGCGGCGGCGGATTCAACGCGCAGCGCTTCGGGCTGCAGGCGCTGACGGCGCATTTCCTGGAGCAGTACTGCGCAGTCGAGTTCAGATGACTCAACCACGAGTACGCGCACCGGATCGCCATCGGAACCGTCGGCGTTGGTCCGCTCCATGGAATTGGTCGGATGCAACCGGTCTTATCTGAAGTTGCCCGAGGGGGCTGGGGTCTGAGAATGGCCCCTGTAGAGCGCTGGGGCACCGAGTTCGATCGATGGTAGCACGCAGGGTGTTCGACGCAGTGCCCTCTCTGGCAGGAAAAACGAGCGATATGGCTGACGAACAGTTTGATGAAGCAGGCACGCTGGTGGCGCCTCAGATGGCTGCCGACATGCAGGACGAGCTGCTGACGGCAGCCACGGAATTGGACCGTCTGCAGCACCTCTTGGCAGACGCGGTGGTCCAGCTGCATGAGCGGTTTGCGCATGCCATGGACGGCCAGTCTCGTGTGCCGCCGTCGCCGCAGCGCGATGCCGTGCAGGCCGAGCTGGGTGCAGCCGTCGTGGCGCTGCAGTTCGAGGATCTCGCCTCGCAGCTGATTTCGCATGCACGCAGACGACTGGGTTCGGTGGCGGATTGCCTGGGCAACCTGGCCATGGCGGATGAGGACCCGGGCTGCGCGGTGCAATGGGTCGAGCGCCCGTGCCCGGTTGCGCAGCATGCGGTGGATGCCGGATCGGTGGAACTTTTTTAAGGCTTGCGGAGGAAATTCAATGGCTTCGATTCTCGCGGTGGACGACTCGGCCTCGATGCGCCAGATGGTGTCGTTCGCATTGCGCAACTCCGGTTATCAGGTGATCGAGGCGGTCGATGGGCAGGACGCCCTCGACAAGCTGGGCGATCAGCATGTGGATCTCGTGCTGACAGACCAGAACATGCCCCGCATGGACGGACTCACGCTGGTGCGCCAGTTACGTGGGACGGATCGGTTCAAACGCACCCCCATCCTGATGCTCACCACAGAGTCCAGCGATGAAATGAAGCAGGCCGGACGCGCTGCAGGCGCAACCGGCTGGATGGTCAAACCCTTTGACCCGGCCCGACTGATCGAAGTGATCGGTAAGGTCCTCCCCCGGTAACGGGGCCAGCCAGGAAAACGTAATGAGCGACACACAGGCAAACCAGGGTGCAGGCGGCGAGTTCGATCTCTCGCAGTTCTACGACGTGTTTTTTGAAGAGGCTGGCGACAACCTGGCCAACATGGAAGCCTTGCTGCTCGGCTTGGACACGCACAGTGCCGATGACGAGTCGCTCAATGCGATTTTCCGCTGCGCGCATTCCATCAAGGGCGGAGCCGCAACCTTCGGTTTTCAGGATGTGGCAGACCTCACCCATGTGATGGAGACGCTGCTCGACAAGCTGCGCCGCCACGAGTTGGTCGTGACCACGACCATGATCGATACCTTGTTGGAGTCCGGCGACGTACTGCGCCAGCTGCTGGCGCTGCGCCAGTCGGGCGGTGGCGACAGTCTGGACTGCTCGGAACTGGTCGCCCGGATTCGGGGGCTTGCGCATGGCGACAGCGCGGGTGCGCCAGTGGCTGCAGTGGTTCAGCCAGCGCCCGTCATCGGGGTGCCTGCCATCGTGCCCCCTGCCGCTGTGACCCCTGCGGCCGCGCCGGTCGTGGCCGCACCCGCTGCGGTGTCTGCTGCGGTGGCCACCGTGCCTGGCGAGCGTTGCCTGAGCATTGCGATCGGTCCGCTTGACGACGCGTCCGCAGCGGACCATCTCGCAGAGCTCTTTGCCGAAATTCCCGGGCTGGGTCGCATTGCGCCTCTGGATGCAGGCCAGCCCGATGCCCAGCGCATGCGCCGATTCGAAGTGCACACCACGGCCGACGACAGCGAGCTGCTGGATCTGTTTTCGTTTCATGTGGCCCGTGAACAGGTTCAGATCAGCCCGGCTGGCATGCCAGTGGCTGCACCGGCTGTCGCACAGGACGCAGACTTCGGCTTCTTCGAGCCGCTGCCGCAGGCCGAGGCTGAGCCGGTCAATGCGCCGCAGGTCAGCGCGCTCGCGCAGGCCTTGGTGGCGGTGGCAGCACCGTCTGCTCCATTGACCGCTTCTGCCACGCTCACCGTGTCGCCTGGTGCTCAGGCGGCTGGCGCGCCGCGGCCCGCTGGCGGTGGATCAGGCGCCCTGGAAAGCGCAACGATTCGCGTGCCGATCGAGAAAGTCGATCAGCTGATCAATCTGGTTGGCGAGCTCGTGATTACGCAGGCCATGCTGGCGCAGACCGGGCGTGACCTGGACGGTGTGATTCATCAGCGCATGGCCACCGGTCTGACCGATCTGGAGCGCAATACCCGCTTGCTGCAGGAAGCGGTGATGGCCATCCGGATGATTCCGATGACCGCAGTCTTCAACCGTTTTCCGCGCATGCTGCGCGATCTGGCCGGCAAGCTCGACAAGCGCATTGAGCTGCACACCATTGGTGAAGACACCGAACTGGACAAGGGCCTGATCGAAAAAATCACTGATCCGCTGACCCATCTGGTGCGCAATGCGGCGGACCACGGCATTGAGTTGCCGGCGGATCGGCTGGCGGCGGGCAAGTCTGAGCACGGCACGGTCACGCTGGCGGCCGCGCACGAGGGTGGCTCGATTGTGATCGAGGTGCGCGATGACGGTCGTGGTCTGAACCGGGGCAAGCTGTTGCGCAAGGCGGCCGAGCGAGGCCTGGCGGTCAGCGACCAGATGAGCGATCAGGAGGTCTATGGGCTGATCTTCGAGCCCGGATTTTCAACTGCCAGTGAAGTGACCGATGTCTCCGGGCGTGGCGTTGGCATGGATGTGGTCAAGCGCAACATCACCTCGCTGGGTGGGACGGTTGAAATTGATTCGACCGAAGGTCAGGGCATGCGCGTCTCGGTGCGATTGCCGCTCACGCTGGCGATCATGGACGGCATGTCGGTTGGGGTGGCCGCCGAAACTTACATCGTGCCCTTGGCCTCGGTGGTGGAGTCGATCCATCTGTCGCCAAGCGACGTGAAATCGGTCGGTGGCACAGGCCGCGTGGTGGAAGTGCGCAATGAATATCTGCCACTCATGCAGCTCGATCAGCTCTTCGATGTACCCCGCGCGGCTGAGCATGCCGGCGGAATCATGATCGTGGTCGAAGCTGAGGGCGCGCGGGCTGCGCTGCTGGTCGATGAACTGATCGGCCAGCACCAGGTGGTGGTGAAAAACCTCGAAGCCAATTACCGCAAGGTGCCGGGCATCTCCGGCGCAACCATTCTGGGCGACGGCCATGTCGCACTCATCCTCGACGTGTCGTGGCTGATTCGCCGCGCTCGTCACTGAACACATTGCATTGAAGCCATTACCGGAGATCGCCATGTCATCACGCGAACAGAACCCCGCCTCGGCCGCGCATCCGCGCGAGTACCTCACCTTTCGCCTGGGCGAAGAGGAATACGGCATCGACATTCTGAAAGTGCAGGAAATTCGTGGCTATGAGCAGCCCACGCGCATTGCCAATGCCCCGTCCTTCGTCAAGGGAGTGGTCAATCTGCGTGGTGTGATCGTGCCGATTGTCGACCTGCGCCTGAAGTTCGGGCTGGGCTCGGCCGAGTACAACGAATTCACGGTGGTGATCATCCTCAACCTGGGCAGCCGCGTCGTGGGCGTGGTGGTCGATTCGGTCTCCGATGTGATGGAACTCTCGGCCGATCAGATCCGTGAAGCGCCGCAGATTGACTCGGTCGTCGATTCCGGATTCATCACCGGCCTGGGCACGCTCAACGATCGGATGCTGATCCTGATCGCCATTGAAAAGCTCATGGGCGCCTCGGAAATGGCCCTGGCCGAATCGGCCTTCTGACGCAGCGGGCTGCGTGAGCAGCCGATCTTCACGGCATTGCGACGGCGCAGTGCCATTCGGGAGAGCGACCATGTCGCAGGACGCAGGAAACGCACCAAGCTGGATTGATCAGCTCGGATTTGCCAAAAAGATGGCGCTGTTGGGCGGGTTGGCTTTGCTGCCGATTGCCGTCACCGTGGGCATGTTGCTCAACACGGCCCTGCACGAGGTCCGGACCACGCGCAATCACCAGGCGGCTGTCGACATGGTGACGCCGCTGATGCCGCTGGTGCGCAGCCTTCAGGACCATCGTGGCGCCTCGAGTGCATGGCTGGCGGGTGATCAGGCCTTCAAGGCTCGCGTGGAGCAGGCTCAGCAGCGTGTCAACGATGCCGTAGCCGTGACCCAGGACACCGTGACTGCGGCCAAGGATCGGGTTGATGTGACCGCTGACTGGGCAACGTTGGCCACGCATTGGCGGGAGCTGGCTGACCGCAATGCCAAGCTCGAGCCTGCGCTCAGCTTCAAGGAGCACACCGCCTTGGTCGACGAGGCCTTGCGCCTGTTTGGCACCGTGGCCGACCGTGGTGAATTGCTCAAGCAGGATACCAGCGCGGCCGTGCGCCTGGCCGATGTGCTCGTGGAGCGCTTGCCCAGGCTGGGTGAGCGCGTTGGCCTGACAAGGGGTTTTGGTGCAGGTCTGCTTGCACGGGACGCCCAAAGTGTGACCCCGGAGGAGCGTGCACGCCTGCTTAGCCTGGTGGCCAGTGCACGTGATCTTTCTGAAGATGTGCATCAAGCCCTGAGTCATGCCAGGTTGATCGATGCCACCCTTGATGGCCCGGTGGCCAGCGTACTTGAGGGCCTCAAGCCGATTACTGCGTTTCTGACGCAGGCCGAGCAGCGCGTGGCGCAGACCAGCGCCGAGCGGCCGAGCACGGCTGACTTCTTCGCGGCGGGCACCGTTGCACTCAAAGGCGTGTACGGCGCGCATGAGCAACTGCTGCCTGAATTGAAGAAGCATGTCGATGACCATGCGGCGAGCGTCTGGCAGACGGCTGGGCTCATGCTGGCTGCTGTCCTGCTCAGTATGGCGCTGTGCGGTGCCATGGCATGGTGGGTGTATCGCCGCCTGCAGTGGGCGCTGAACGCAGCTGTCACCTCGGCCGGTGCGATTGCCGACGGCAAGCTCGAGGTCGTGGTGCCCCAGGGCGGTCGTGATGAGTTCGGTATGTTGCTGGGCACGCTGCGCACCATGACCGAGTCGCTCAGAACGGTGGTGGGTGGCGTGCGCGCATCGGCCACGGAAATCAATGTTGCGGTGACTGAAGTGGCCACCGGAAATGTGGACCTGTCTCAGCGCACCGAGCAGCAGGCTGCCAATCTGCAGCAGACCTCGGCGAGCATGGAGGAGCTGACCAGCACAGTATCGAACAATGCCGAGAACGCCCGTCAGGCGAACCAGCTTGCCCTGGGCGCGTCTGAAGTGGCGCGGCGCGGTGGCGAAGTGGTCGATCAGGTGGTCTCCACGATGGGCGAGATCAGCGACAGCTCGCAAAAAATTGCCGACATCATCGGAGTCATCGACGGCATTGCGTTTCAGACTAATATCCTCGCGCTCAATGCGGCTGTGGAAGCTGCGCGTGCCGGCGAGCAGGGCCGCGGCTTTGCAGTGGTGGCTTCCGAAGTACGCAGCCTGGCACAGCGCAGCGCCCAGGCTGCACGCGAGATCAAGACCCTGATCACCGACAGTGTGCAGCGGGTTGAATCGGGTGAGCGGCTGGTCAAAGATGCCGGCGCCACCATGCAGGAGATCGTCACATCGGTACGCCGGGTGACCGACATCATCGGTGAGATTTCGTCGGCCACGGCCGAACAAAGCTCAGGTATTGCACTCGTCAACAACGCAGTCAGCGAACTCGACCGCATGACGCAGCAAAATGCGGCGCTGGTCGAAGAGGGTGCCGCGGCGTCCGAGAGTCTGAAGGATCAGGCACAGCGCCTGATCCGCACGATCGATCACTTCAACCTGGGTGCGTCGGACGTGGGATCGGCGACGGCGCGTGCATCTGTCACAGCAAAGGTCGCTGTGCCGGTGCATCAGGTTGCCGCATTACCCAAAGCCGCTGTGTCACGCCCGGCCACTCCCTCTGCGCCGGCTGCTGCCAAACCTTCGCCTGTGGCCACGGCCACGCAGTCGGCGAAGGCCTTTGCCTCGCCCCAGGCGGTCGCCCCGTCCAAACCGGTTGTTTCGCCCGCGCCCGCCCGCACTGCTGCGGTTGCGTCCGATGACGACTGGGAAGAATTCTGAGATCAACCGGACCAACCATCATGCGTAATAACGGACCCGTTACCGATCGCGAGCAGCTCTATTCCAGCGCAACGATGCTGGTGTCGATGACTGATCTCAAAGGCAGAATCACGTACGCCAACCCGGCCTTCGTCCAGGTCAGTGGCTACACCCTGTCTGAACTGCTCGGCAAGGCGCATAACCTGGTGCGCCATCCGGACATGCCGGAAGCGGCCTTCGCCGATCTGTGGAACACGATTCAAACCGGTCGGCCCTGGACGGCGCTGGTCAAGAACCGCTGCAAAAACGGCGACTATTACTGGGTGCGGGCCAATGTCACGCCGGTGATCGAGCACGGCGAAGTAGTGGGCTACATGTCGGTGCGAACGCTTCCTGCTCGCGAGGAAGTCGAAGGCGCCGAAGCCTTGTACGCAGCCATTCGCGAAGGCAAGGCGCGCAACGGGTGCTTTGAAGCAGGACGCTGGGTCAGGAAGGACCCGGTTAGCCGGCTGTGGCGGCGTGTCAACGGATCGCTGCCAGCGCGCAATGCGTTGGGCCTGGCTGCGCTTGTGTCAGTGTCGCTGGCCGGGTTGTGGTCGCTCGCTCCGCAAGGTGTGGGGCTGTGGGCGGCGACGGCCGTGCAACTTGCGTTCGCAGGTGCGTTGGCCGTGTCTTATGCACGGCGCGTAGCGGCTCCCTTGCAGCAGGTGGCACGGGCTGCGAATCGCGTGGCGGCAGGCGCCCTGGATGCGCGTGCGCAGGTCGACCGTGCCGATGAAGTCGGTCAGGTCTCGCGTGCACTGGATCAGCTGTCAGTCAATCTGATGGCAGTGGTTTCGGATGTGCGGGCCGAGGCTGAAAGCATCCGGATCACCACGGCCGAAATTGCGAAGGGCGGAGATGATTTGTCCAACCGCACCGAGCAGCAGGCGGCCAGCCTGGAGCAAACCGCCGCAGCCTTGCAGCAATTCGGGCACTCCACCCATGACAACGCCAGCCGCACGGGCGAAGCGAGCGGCATTGCCGCCGAAGCGTCGCAGCAGGCAGCGACCGGCGGCGAAGCCGTGCAGCGCGTTGTCCAGACCATGCGGGATATCGAAGGCAGTTCGCGCAAGATCGCCGACATCATTGGTGTGATCGACGGTATCGCCTTCCAGACCAATATTCTGGCGCTCAATGCGGCCGTCGAAGCGGCGCGTGCCGGCGAGCAGGGACGCGGGTTTTCAGTGGTGGCTGCCGAAGTGCGCAGCCTTGCGCAACGCAGTGCCGAAGCGGCACGTGAGATCAAGGGTCTGATCGGCGAGTCCGTCGGACGCGTGGAATCGGGTGTGGCGATCGTCAACGATGCGGGCCGCACCATGCAGGGCATTGTGGACTCGGTGAATCGCCTGGCAGGATTGATCGAAGAGATCTCGTCGGCCACCGGTTCTCAGGCGTCTGAGATTGAAGAGGTCAATGCAGCGGTCGGGCACCTGGACAGCATGACCCAGCAAAACGCTGCGTTGGTCGAAGAAAGCGCAGCCGCTGCGGGCAGCCTGAAGGATCAGGCCGACCGCCTTGTGGAGGCGGTGAACGCCTTCAAGCTGCCGGCCGCCAAGTGATTCGGGGCCTGCCATGACTGCCTTCGCCTCGCCTGGCTCCCCCGCACAAGCCGCGCCTTCTCAGCAGGCGGCCTTGTCGATGGCCGACTTTGAACGTGCACGCCGCATCATCAAGGAACGCGCAGGCATCAACCTGCAAGCCAGCAAGCAGAGCATGGTGCAGGGTCGCCTCGCACGGGTGCTGCGCGATCATCATCTGGCTGACTATGGCGCGCTGCTTGATGCTGTGCAGCAACCTCACTCGCCGCTGTGGCAGCCCTTTGTCAATGCGCTGACCACCAATCTGACCTCGTTTTTCCGGGAGGCCTATCACTTCCCGATGCTGGCCGATTTTCTGAAGGCCCATCAGGGTCCGATTCGTATCTGGTGTTCGGCGGCCTCCACCGGTGAGGAGCCCTGGTCGATTGCCATGACTGCGCAGGAAACGCTCGGTGCGCAGGCCTCAGTGAAAATTTTCGCCTCGGACATTGATACCGATGTGCTGCGTACCGCGCAGGCGGGTGTGTATCCGGTTGCAAGCGACAAGGGACTGGACGAGGCCCGCAGGCGTCGGTGGTTCTTGAAGGGTTCGGGGCATAACGCGGGTCTCATGCGTGTGCGCCCCGAGCTTGCGCGGATGGTCGAGTTCGGCCAGGTCAATCTGGTGCACGACGCGCTGCGCTTTCCGCAGCCCTTCGATGTGGTGTTCTGCCGCAATGTAATGATCTATTTCGATACGCCCACGCAGCGTGATGTGCTGCAACGTATCCATGCATGCATGCGCCCGGGCGGATTGCTCTTTGCGGGCCACTCCGAAAACTTTTCCGCGCATGGCGATCTCTTCGTGCTCAAGGGCAAGACTGTGTACGAGCGCCTGCCTGACCGGACGGCCAAGGGGGCTTTGTGAGTCTGGCTGCGCCAGTGGTCAGTGATCGGATCCTGGCGCTCAAGTCACGCCCACCGCGTGAATTCGAGGCACGCACGTTTTATTACGATGCGGCGTTTCGCTGCGAAGCCGTCAAGCTCATGCCGGGCGAGTACTACGTGCACGATGCCGATGATCTGCTGATCACCACCGTGCTGGGTTCATGCGTGTCGGCCTGCCTGGTGGATCGCACCGCGCATCTGGGCGGCATGAACCATTTCATGTTGCCCGATGGGGGCAGCGCGGGGCGCTACGGTGCCTACGCGATGGAGCTGCTGATCAACGAGATGATGAAGCGCGGTGCACGCCGCGAGCGCATCCAGGCCAAGATCTTTGGCGGTGGCCATGTGATGCGCAACTTTTCCACGATCAATGTGGGCGAGCGCAATGTGGCGTTCGTCGAGCAGTTTCTCGCGGCTGAGCGTATCCCCATTTTGTCGCGCGATGTGCTCGATATTTGTCCGCGCAAGGTGTGCCTGTTTCCGGGCAGTGCACGGGCGCTGGTCAAGAAGCTGGCGCCTGCGCAGTACGACACGATCGCCACGCAAGAGTCGGCCTACCGCGGCCGACTGACCCAACAACCGGCTGCCGCGCAATCGGGCAGCGTCGAACTGTTCTGAGGGCACGCGCCATGAGTGAGGGTATCCGCAAGATTCGAGTGGTCGTGGTCGACGATTCCGCGCTGGTGCGCAGTCTGATCAAGGCGATGATCGATGCCCAGCCCGACATGACCTGCATTGGCGCCGCCACCGATCCGTACATGGCGCGCGAGATGATCCGAGAGCTCGACCCGGACGTGATCACGCTCGATGTCGAGATGCCGCGCATGGACGGCCTGGATTTTCTTGAAAAGCTCATGCGACTGCGCCCGATGCCGGTGGTGATGGTCTCCACGCTGACCGAGCGCGGTGCCGAGACCACGCTGCGTGCGCTGGAATTGGGTGCGGTGGACTTCGTGGCCAAACCGCGTTTGGGCGTGGCGCAGGGGCTGCAGGAAATGGCCGCCGAGATCACCGACAAGGTGCGCGTGGCAGCCAAGGCGCGGATTGCACGCCGCCCTGTAGCGCGGCCCGCGCCACCGTCCAATGCGCCCAGGATGGCAGGTGCGGCAGGGGTTGGGGTGTCAGCCGGCGAACGCGCGCCCCTGGTTAAGCCTGTGCCGGTGACCTATTCGCGTGTCAGCACCGAAAAGATCGTGGCCATTGGCTCGTCCACGGGAGGCACCGAGGCACTGCGCGAAGTGTTGGGCGGTTTGCCGGCCGACTGCCCGGCGGTGCTCGTGACGCAGCATATGCCCCCGGGGTTTACGAAGAGTTTTGCAGACCGGCTCAACGGCTTGTGCCGCATGCATGTGAAGGAAGCCGAACCCGGCGAGCGCGTGCTGCCCGGTCATGTGTATATCGC
>Ga0315906_10010306_pt1 | contig 10993 bp, 19 predicted proteins | sample LakEriMetagenome_4_FD_203526 | JGI IMG/M metagenome (GOLD analysis project Ga0315906, IMG submission 203526) | Freshwater fungal communities from buoy surface, Lake Erie, Ohio, United States - Buoy 2 MA122 | ecosystem: Environmental > Aquatic > Freshwater > Lake > Lake biofilm | place: USA... | reverse complement strand
ACATACCGATATTTCCTCGTAGATTACGTATTGTATAATTAAAATCCTTCTCTAACTGGTCAATAGCTCTTTCGTATTGTCTACGATTTCTTGGTCCATCTGGAGCGTAATTATTTAACATCTCATAACCAAAGTCCATAACTTTATTAATGTCCCCACCCATTCTTTCATCGAACATTTCATCACCCATAGATTCTTCATTTTCTTTGATGATCCTTTTAATCAGTCTTGTTAACTCTCTTTCATTAAGTCTTATTGTATTTTTCATAACATTTTTTTATTTATAAATACATTGATTAGTAAAAAAAAACAAATCGAGTGGGTGGTGGATTAGATTATAAACGGGAAGCGGTTTCCATAATAGACCTTAATTTATTTTCCAATTCTCGGACCTCCCTTAATTGACTCTCATTTAAATCTAATGACTCACCTTTTACTGATGAGATTTTGTTTTGGGTTCGTGTGTACTCCATCATTAATTGGGTATACTTTTGTGCTTTTTCTTCGTTGTTCATACTTTATATATAAGTGATAAATATTAAAAGGAAATAAAAAAACCCCACTTTATAGGTGGGGGTTTTTTATTTAATATTCTTCATACTCGTCGTAATCGTCATCCTCGTCATCCTCATCGGATCTAACATCCCAATCACCGTAACTATCCCTAAACGCGGTCCATCCGTAGATGTTAGGACCAACTTCACCGATCCAATCCTGGATACCCATTCTATCGTCCGGATCGTTACTTGAATTCCATTTACTTAGATCCTGTCTAACCATGTCCCACCACTCAGTTTTACTCTTAGCTACCCTAGGGCTGTCATCTTTTTTCATCTCATTTATTGTTCTACGAATAACCTTAGTTAATTCAGACTCCGTTAATCTTATAGTTTGTTTCATACTAGTAAATATTATAAAAATTGATTTTCATATTCCATTTGTTTAAATATCGGACGACACATATGTAGTATATTTGAAACGTAGGTTACGTTTAACCAAGTTATTATATCCTTAAATGTTTCAAAATCTTGTTTAAGTTCAAATCTCACATATTCATCTAGGGGTCTCCCGGTTATAACACCTTTTTTGATGTACAGATCAACGTCAACCGGTAAAAAACAATTCCCATCCCAATAAGGAGTCGCGACACCATCAAGGACATCACCGGTACTTATTTTTGTAACTTTAAAATATACCGTCTCACCATAACCACCAGGGTAAATTTTAACCACATAATCACCCCATTTATGTTCTAATTTCATTACTTTCTTACTTCCACCCCACCATTCCATAGACTCGGATCCAGAATTTACCACGGAATCACATATTTCATACAAATCAGTACAACTAAGTTTTGGTAACTTGTGATCACCATAAATTTTAAAAATCTGAGGTAATGTTAGTCTCATTCTTTCCATGGTCTCAACAAACCCATGTTCTAAAAATGATTTTGATAATAGGTTTTTTAAATTAGATTCTGTGATGATGTATTTCATATATGTTAATTATCTATACCCGTGTCTGAGTCTAGGGTTATCAAGTCCGTTTCTCTCCAACCAATCAACAAGTGAATTGTATAGATTCTCATCCTTATTAGCTACGGTATAAAAAAGGTATGATTCTGCTTCATCCTCCTCAAAAAACCCAGGTTGTGACAACCTATATACCGTATCGTATATTTTATTCAATTCTTCAGGTGTGAATTGTGATAGTGGGTCCATATCTAGGTTTTCATCGTCACCCTCCATGTCCATACCATAATAGTCATCACTCATGTCACCATCCTCACTATAATCCTCAAACAATGAGTTAGTTGAGTGAAGTAGTCTTCTACCTTTTTCTTTAAGGTACTCAAGATCCTCCTCGTTACCCTCACAATATCTAATCACAATTGTTTCATCATCAATGTCAACGTGACCACTTCTAATATTCCTCCCACAATCAACCGATTGTATGTCATAGGAATAGTCATAATCCATTTCCCTATTTTCCTTAACAATTCTCGTAATCAGTCTTGTTAAATCGGATTCTGTAAGTCTAATAATTTTTTTCATATTAATAAATATATCATAAAATAACAATTACTTAAACACCTTTCCTACCAAGAATCCAGTTACAACCATACAATCTATTGTTTTTCCTATTTTTAAGGTTTTTGAAATCAAGTAAAAGTATTTGGGTAAGGGCGGCAATAAAAGATTTTTTCCATTTTGAAGCACATTTAAACCCTATACTAGCCTGAAGTTTATAGATTAAACACCTCAACATAACACAAATAAAGTAAGCAGCCATAGTAATCCACATCCAAGGTTTAATTCTTTGTAAATAAGGATATAAATCAGGGAAACTTCTTTGTATTACATTTGTTTCATATGGGTCAGGATCTTGTTCTGATATTTCTGTTTTAGGAGGTTCGACTCCCGGTTGATTTATACTAGGCTTTTTTAATTTTTTTATAAATTCAGATATTAATTTTCTAAGATCATCAATTGTTAGTTTTTCTAAATTTGTTGTTGGTAATTTTTGTATTTCATTTATTAATGTTTTAGTTTGAGTTTTATAATCACCATCTTGGTCAGACCCATTTGGGATACTAACTAAATTAGACGCTTCATTAACGAGTCTTTGGATATCACCAGCACTTTTAACTTCGTTGTCTATAGTGTCAATTAATTTTTCATCATTAGCTGAACACATATATTGTGTGTTAGCATTGTCTGGTGTATTTTGTAAATTTGTTACGTTATACTCTGTTGGTGGTGTTGTAACTTGTTCGGAAATCACCCTACCCTTTTGATATGAAAGAAGGTATTTCACATAATTCAATTCTTCATTAATATTTTTCATATTAATAAATATTATATAAAACAAAAAAACCCCACCGATGAGGTGGGGGTATTAAACTCAATATATAATTTTTTATTTTCTTCTTTTAATTTTTAGTGGTTGCCCTTTTGCTGTGTACCGGTCATAATATTGTTTAGGATTTGTCCCGTACATTCTTGAAGCACTTTTCATACCATATTTATCTACAAAGTCATCAAATTGATCTTCACCATATTCTTCATCCTCAAACTCATCATCATTAAATTCATAATTACCAGGTAGACCTTGTTTATTAATCCAACGCTCATTTCCGTGAGAAGCATACATATCACCTTCGTAATAATCATAATCACCTGATTTCTGTCCCTGTAGAGAAACACCTTTCCTCATTGAGTAATCAAGAAGTTCTTCCCATTGATTTAAATAATTATCCTTTTGGTCTTGATCCAACTGAGAGTCATTTTGAATTTCTTGTTCCAAATTACTTACTTCATCGTTAACATCAATAAATTCATCATAATTGTGGGTTGTTCTTACTTTATTTTTAAGTGATTTAAGTTTAGAATCGTACTTATTATCTGGGAACATATCCATTTGATTTTCTCGAATGACACGTTTAACAAGACGTATTAAATCTGATTCTGTAAGACGTATAGTTTTTTTCATAATATTATTTTATATATAAATATATCATAAATAAAAAAAAACCCACCGATGAGAGGTGGGGGGGATTTAAACACACAAAATAATATAAAATGATTAAACCAAAGAATCTATTTCCTCGTCATCAAATATCTCCAAACTACTGTAAGCGATGTCCATAGCGGCACCATTGTCAAATCTAACGGCCACAAAATGATCAAAACTTCCATATAAACCAAATTTATGGTTTGGAATCGTAGTACCTAATGAACCTTCGACACAACGAGAATCGTATCTGGTTAAATCTACGTTCAAACGAACTCTAACTGGGGGACCTCCTAACTGCATATTAAATAATTTAAAGATTAATAAAACAAATATAGTGGATAATTTTTAATTGGCCAAATTTTATATCATAATAATAATAAATAAAAAACCCCACCGATGAGGTGGGGGTAGTCAAAATAGTTTTTTTATCAAAATTTAGGGTATGATTTCTCATCATTCCGATTATAAGAATAACCTAAATCTCTAATTTTCTTTTTTAGATCCTTAATTTCACGTTCATAAAAACCAATCTCTTGAGGGTCTATGTTCATTGAGTCATAGAAGTACAAATAATGATTTAATTCTTTTGTTAATTCATCAACCTTCTCCTTTTTGGAAAGTTCAACTGGAGTTGAGTCGTCCGGTTTTTCTTTCTTAAACATTTTGGAAATCCAATTTTCCTTAACTTCATTGTTTTCTTCAACAATCCTTTTAATAAGTCTTGTCAACTCCGATTCTGTTAATCTTATAGTTTTTTTCATATTGTGTAATTAATCTTCCAATTTATCGGCTAACTTTTCCCATTCTTCGTGATTGCCAAATCTATCTTTATTTTCTTGTCTAAGTTTTCTCGATAATTCCTTGGGGGTATCTTCCTTAAGTCCGGTCATACGATACCCAAGTCTACTAAGTATTATACGAGCTTCCCTTTCAAGACCCTCCTTATTTTCTTTAATCACTCGTTTAACAATCCTTGTTAAATCTGATTCTGTTAATCTTATAATTTTTTTCATAGTTTTTTATTTATAAAAATTAGGACTTCCTACTCTTATCCTCAAATGACCAAAGTCTAATGATATCTGAAACAAAACCTTTATAATCATTTACTGTTTCCTCTGGTAATTTTTTAAGGTTTATTTTTTCATCTTCAAAAAACTGATCAATTCTTGATTTAAATTCTTCAGTACTATTGGAAGTGTCAGTTATATTATAAATTTCACCAAATAATTCATCCCCAAGACGTTCCCAAGATAATCTTTCATCTCCTATACGTGGATAACCGTATTCATTAATTATTCTTTTAACAAGTCTTGTTAAATCTCTTTCTGTAAGTCTAATAATTTTTTTCATATTAATAAATATTATATAAAACAAAAAACCCCACCGATGAGGTGGGGTTCGAGATTATTTAACTCCTTTCATATAATACCCGACTTGACCGGTAGCGGATGAAAAAACAAATCCTTCCTTCTTTAGATGATAGATCATTCTATTTTTAAGGGATTTATCGTAGAAGTACGTTTCATAATTATCGTTATTTGGGAATAACATAACTGAAACACAGTTACCGGTAATACCGACCATTGATTTATAAACGTATTCGGCCGCTGAGTTCAGCTCTACAACACCAACGTACCCTTTAGACGCTTGTTCATTTAAGAACTCGGATTTAAATTTAAAGTTTTTTTTCATGATTAAAATATTTAAGTCAAATATATGTAATATTTTTAATTAATTAAATAAAGGGTCAGTACTAGTTATTGAACTATGACCCAAATCGTAACCAAAGTCAATTTCAGGACCAATATGTTCTACATTTAAACCATAAATTTTGGTAAACCAAGAGCCAATTATGTTTAATATTTCCGGAATTTCCTCCACATCAAAGTCAAAAAAATTGTCAAAAATTAACCAAGCGTGTATGTCCACCGAAATATGATTCCCTTCTTTATCGTGGACCATTAAGAGGTACCCACTATCATTTACCAAATATGTGTAATTTGGATATTGCTCCGATTTAACCGGACGGAGATTTTTAAATAAGTTTAAAACGTCACTCAATGAACGTATGTCCATAATCTCTATTAAACTCTCATAACCACCAATAGAGTCAACCACATGTTTTGTGTGATGACGATTAATTAATTTCCGTAAACTCCTTTTTAATTCTGTTTTTGCTGTAAGTTCTCCCATTATGTAATTTTTAATTTTATTAATACTGAAAACAAATATAGTGGATATTTTTTAATTAACCAAATTTTATATCATAAAAATAATAATAAATAAAAAACCCCACCGATGAGGTGGGGTTATATTTCTAGTTTCAAATAAGGATCATACACAATATATCATTTAAAAATACTGAATTATATACTGTATAATGTTGTGATTACCTTTCAAATAAGGATTATACACAATACGATGGGAAATTGTACAATTATATCCAAAGTTGTGATTACCTTTCAAATAAGGATCATACACAATAACTTGTCCGAACATCCATAATACCATTGTGTTGTGATTACCTTTCAAATAAGGACCATACACAATGATGAAAAATTCAACATTTTGGGGACCCCAGTTGTGATTACCTTTCAAATAAGGATCATACACAATTTGGATCTAATGTTGATCTCATCATGACTGGTTGTGATTACCTTTCAAATAAGGATCATACACAATGTGTATTTAGGAAACATGATAAATTGAAAGGCTCTTGTTGTCATATGAAACCCACAAAGTGAATTTCGACCACAATTAAATTGGATGTCACACCACCCAGTTTTTTGTTTCCTAATTTTTTAAATTGTCAAAGAACATTTTCTTACCTACGTCTCGAATGTTTAACGCTGCGTTGTAATCACGATCAATTACATTTTTACAGTTTTCACATTCCCAGACCCGGTCAGTTAAAAGTAGATTTTGATTTACCGAACCACAGTTATTACATTTCTTACTTGTGGGGTAATACCTATCCACCTTAATTGTGTGTTTCCCGTTGGATTCACTTTTATATTCAATCATTTCACGTAACATTCCAAAACCTGAGTCCAGGATATTTCGATTTAGATTTGATTTTTGTTTTACATTTTTACCTGGGTTTTCTACGGTACCCTTATTTGATTTGGTCATTTCAACAACATCCAAATCCTCCATACAAATTAGGTCGTGCTCACCAACCAATTTTTTAGATACATTATGAAGATAATGTTTACGACAATTAGCTATTTTCTCTTCTAAAATTCTAATCTTTTTACTTAACTTTTTCCAGTTATTAGAATACTTAACACATTTATCCCTTTTACTTTTTAATTTTGACAAATGGTTTAAATGTTTTTGTAAGTATCTTGGGTTTTCAATAACCTCATTGTCCGATGTAACGACCAATGATTTAACACCAAGATCAATACCAACAACAGACTCAACATCAACCTTCTTGACCTCATTTACATATTCAACCATTATTGATACGTAGTACTTATCGTTTTTTCTGGAGATTGTATAGGTTTTTGGTGTACCGACAATAGGTCTATGGTATTCTACTTTAATATTACCAGTTATTTTGGGTAATGTTAACTTACCATCTTCTTTTATTCCGTGTTTAAGTTTATTAGAACCAGTTAAATGTGTGGTGAAACTTTGTCTTGGGTGATTTTTTTTTCTAAAATCGGGAGGTGTTGGTTTTTTTAAATCTAAATTTGGATTTTTTTTAATCCTCTCGTTATATATTTTTAGTCTCTCGAAATAATTTGACCAACTACCACTTAAATATTTCATTTCGTCAAGATAAATCGTTGAGTCGTAATCATTTAAAAAGGGTGCTGATTTCCTATAGTTTGATATATGTGAGTTAAAACCAAAATGTGATAGATTTGGTTTACCACCCAAAGAATATATTTGTCGGTCCAGGTCTATTGTTAGGTTCCTAACGTATCTAGCGGATTGTATCGCCCCCTCTATTTGTTTAATCTGGGTTTTATTGGGGTATATTCTATATTTGAACCCCTTATTAGATACTCCAACCTTTTTTTCTTTTTTCACAATACAAATCTAGGAGTATTTTTTTTAATAGTCAAATTATTTTGAAAAATTTCCAAAAATTTTTTTTCAGTATTTGGGTCTTATATAAAGAGGGGGTTCTAGTTTACCGGGGATAATGCTTCCTAACAAACTCATTTTTGTATCTATCAATAATGAATTCGGAATATTCCTCCCACACCATAGTATTAAGTCTTGATATTCTATCCATGAAATAATATCTCTCATCCATGATCCGATCAAAACAATCCGGTCGACTATATGTAAAACGGGGGTTATTCTTATCTACGTGGTTTAACATTACAGATATATTACAATCAAATAAATAATAATGGTGATCTATTAGTTTTGTGTTAATTTCCAGGTCATTCAAAACTAAGTTAACACAATTGGGGTAGGTTTTTGGAATATCCAATATATCCATTAATTTATCAATGCCCCCAGATGATTTAATTGCGACACCAAGACCTTTTGTTTTAAGTAACTGTGAAAATAATTTTTTTAATTTCTTTTCCTGACTTTCTGTAATAATGTATTTCATATAGAGATAAATATTCTCAACTTAATTTAAGTTACATATTCCATCCAACCCCCATCCTGTCCCACCCCCACTATGAGTTGTGATTCCCATTAAATTATAAACCTCATCCAACCGTATAGTTTTTCAGTCAGTATATCCCCTTCAGTTGTGATTCCCCTTAAATTATAAACCTCATCCAACCACTCTTTTGTAAGTACTCGGATTTCAGTATGGCTAAGTCCAAATTGTTCTTTTAAAACTGACCAAACATCAATATAATTTATGTAGACAATATCATTTATTTCATCGTAAATCATCAAATTATGTTTTGGTTTATATCTAAATAAAGTAAAATTAGGATATTCTTCACTTTGAACTTGATCCAAATCATCAAATAAATGTAAAAAGTCCATCGGAGTGTTTATGTCTAGGATTTTAAAAAAGTTAACAGGACCATTTACACTCTTGAACGCAAGTTCGATCCCCTTTGATTTTATAACTTGTTTTAATAAAACCTTAAGATTTTCGTTTTGTGATTCTGTAATGATGTATTTCATATAAAGATAAATATTCTCAACTACTTAAACTAAAAATACCATCCAACTTTGGAATAATGACACCGAAGTTTGTGGGGATGTTGTAACTCCCCTTAAATTATAGACCTCGTCCAACACCTTCACATTCCGAATATACAAACCAAATGTTGTAACTCCCCTTAAATTATAGACCTCGTCCAACCACTCTTTTGTTAACCCTTGTTTTTCCCCATCATTTAATCCAAAATGATTTCCCAAAACCGACCAAATTTCGTCATGATTGATGTAAACCCATTCATTTATTAAATCGTAAACCAGTAAATTATGTTTTGGTTTATATCTGAACAAAACAAAATCAGCTTTTTCGTTACTTTCAACCTTTTTCAAGTCATCAAACAAATGTAAAAAGTCCATAGGGGAATCAATATCCATTATTTTAAAAAAATTATCGAATCCATTAACAGATTTAATTGCTTTTCCAAGTCCCTTTGATTTTATAACTTGTTTTAACAAACTTTTAAGGTTGTCATTTTGTGATTCTGTAATGATGTATTTCATATAGAGATAAATATTCCCAGGAAATAAAATAACTTCCCATAACTAATAATTAACGATAGTCTTGGGAAAGTAATAAAAACTATCTCATACTAAATTACCTTTTAATCTCCAGATCTTTAAATGAGTCAGGATTCACAAACTCATTTGTTAGATGATTCATAACATCCCTAAAGATTTCCCCCTCTGTTTTATGTCCTTTCTCCCCCGACATTCTTATTACCATACCCAAAGCTCCGGTAACGACCGATAATAATTCATGATGAGGTATATGTTTCCCGTTTTTTGTTGCGAGTTCAAAATACATTCTCCCATCCCTTATCTCATATCCAATTAAAATTCCTTTTTCCATAATACAAATTTAATTTCCCAAATATCTATCAATAAATTTTTTATACCTAATTTTCATTTCATCAGATAGTTCATCAAAATAAATCCTGTTACTCTTTAGTTTATTATCCAAAGACCACATTGGACGATAATTAATGTAATAGGATAACTCGGTAACTTCCGTCATATTGAGAGCTAATGATATGGGGATAATATGATCCAATTCCCACTCACCTCGATTACCCCAGTTCATACCGTCAGTGAATTGGTTTTCTATATGTAGTTTAAAGGTTTCCCAGGTTACCTTATGTAAGTCGTGGGATTTTGAATCCTTTCTATACCCACCTATTCTAAAGACAGCTCTGGTATTTGATCTTACCATTTGTTTAAAACCTTCCAGGGGATTTTCTTTTTCTAGTTTTCTTTTTCGTTTAACATCATAATCCTTTATTTGTCTATCATATTCCGGATCCACTTTCCTACGTTCTTGTTTTTGTTGGTATCTAATTTTATTTTCACACTTTTTACAAGTGGATCTACCCGTTCTATATGATTCATTTAATTTAGATTCATGACATTTAACACATGTCTTTTTTTCCATTGATATAAATCATAGGATAATAATTTGATTTTGTCAAAATTTTTCCAAAAATTTTTTTTCAGTATTTAGGTCTTATATAAAGAGGGGGGTCGCGTTTCCAGAAACCCGTATTAAATGGGGGATATACAAACCGGATTTTTTGGAAAAATTTTCCCAGAAATTTTTTACGAATACTTTATTTATGGGATTGAGCCCCCTTTTGACCTGACAAAATGTCATATATGGGGGGGATACGGGAGGGGGGACCCCCCATTTAAGGGGGAGGGAGGTATCACACACCCCCCAGGAGATCCCTAGAGGACTCAGGTATAACTGTGTAACATCCAATGGAGAAGTGTTTAGTTTCAAAGACTTCGTACCGGGTAAACTCACCATCATTATTAAGAGCCATCTGATACAGTGTGGGAGCTTCATCTCGTAAGACCTCCGGATCCCCATCGAATGTTATCATCGTCATCTCCCTTGGTAACTTAGAGTACACAAGGTACATGTACTGTTCGATACTCTCGTTTAACCTTGTCGCGTACTTCAATCTCTCCTCGTCAGTCTCCTTAGTGATCATACCACTAATAACAACGGAGTACATGTAACTCCAACAAGTCTGAATGAAGTGATCCAGGTTCTCCTGATCATTGTCAAACCTATCTCTAAGAACATCAAGTAGATCATACGTGTCAACAAATCGTTTAAGGTTAACATCTATGTCAAGACTAATGGTGTACGTGTACTTCTCCGGATTCCTTATATGTAGTTTAACGATCCATGGGTACTTGGTCCGGATCAACTTCTCCAGTAATCTAAATCCTTTTTCTTGTTGGGGGGTAACCATATTCTAATCCTTAACATTAATTAATCCGATGATCTTCTTGTCACCCCCACCTTCATTGATGGAGTCGA
>Ga0315906_10010303_pt1 | contig 10995 bp, 6 predicted proteins | sample LakEriMetagenome_4_FD_203526 | JGI IMG/M metagenome (GOLD analysis project Ga0315906, IMG submission 203526) | Freshwater fungal communities from buoy surface, Lake Erie, Ohio, United States - Buoy 2 MA122 | ecosystem: Environmental > Aquatic > Freshwater > Lake > Lake biofilm | place: USA: Lake... | reverse complement strand
CGAGCTCCTTGGCTAGCTTTTCGGCTTCGCGGCGACGCTCCGCCGCTTCCGCCAATGCGCGCTGCGCTTCAGGCGTCAGCACCTTTGGCTTTGGCTCTGGCGCTGGTTCCGTCACGTCGGGTTTCGCATCGTCCATATTGAAACTCACCTCAGCGCACTCGATATCATTGCCCGTACGTGAGGAGAAAGATGAACCATCTCAAGACCTACATTCTACTGGCGGCAATGACGGCGCTGTTTGGCGGCGTCGGCTATTTGGTAGGCGGAACAGCGGGCATGCTGATCGCGCTGGTTGTCGCGGGTGCGATGAACCTCTTCGCGTATTGGAATGCCGACAAAATGGTGTTGAGCCATTTCAAGGCGCAGCCGCTTGAGCCGGGCCATCCCGATCCGCGGCTGCGCGCTTATTACGAAGACACGATGGCGTTGGCGCAGCGCGCCGACCTGCCGCCGCCGAAGGTCTATATCATCGACAACCCGCAGCCGAACGCATTCGCGACCGGTCGCGATCCGCAAAACGCGGCAGTGGCTGCGACCAGCGGTTTGCTTGGGCTTTTGTCGCGTGACGAAATTCGCGGCGTCATGGCGCACGAACTCGCGCACGTGAAGAACCGCGACACGTTGACGATGACCGTGACCGCGACAATCGCGGGCGCAGTGGCGATGCTGGCGAATTTTGCGCTCTTCTTCGGCGACCGCGATCGCAATCCATTGGTTGGTTTGGCGATCATGTTCCTCGCGCCGATCGCAGCGTCGCTGGTGCAGATGGCGATCAGCCGCGCGCGCGAATATGAAGCCGATCGCATCGGCGCCGAAATTGGCGGCGAGCCGGAAGCCCTGGCGCGCGCGCTGGAGAAGATCGAGGCGTACGCGCGCCAACGCGTGAACGTGGACGCGGAGCGCAACCCGGCGATGGCGCACCTCTTCATCATCAACCCGCTGTCGGGCCGCGGCGCTGACAATCTGTTCTCGACCCACCCAAACACGCGCAACCGCATCGCCCAGTTGAGCGAGATCGCCCGCCGTTTCGGACGCCCAACAATGAGCGCGCAAGACGCTCTGAATACCGGGCCTTGGGGCGCGCGCAGCGGGCAGCCAAAAGGGCCTTGGGGTTAAAGCAGCGCAAGCAAGCGCGGCGCCTTCCTTATGGCTTGATTTTGTAAGCATTTTGGCCCGGCCGCAGAATGCAGGCCGGGCCTTATGGTTAATCGAACGCTAACTGTCGCCGCGCGAGCATTGCTGAAGCTCGCGATGCGTTTTTTTCCCGTCCTTCCAGCCGCCCTGACCGCGGCGATCGGCTTCGCCGCCGGCGCGCCCTCCGCATGGGCCGACTCACCCGTCATCATGGAAGGTGCGGACGAGGAAACGCGTGAAGCGATCCTCGATCTACTACCAGATCGCGAAACGCCGACGAGCTTGTTTGAAGCCGAACGCATTGCCGAAGAAGCGGCCTCGCGCGCGCTCGCATGGCTGCGCTCCGAAGGCTATTACGCCGCGACTGTAACCCCTGAGGCGACAGAAGAGCCGGTGGCTGCGCGCCTACTGATCGCGCCCGGCCCACGCTTTCGCTTTGAAGCGCCGCAGATCACGTTCGCGGGTACGCCGCCAGATGCGCCGAGCGCGGAGGCCGCGCACAACGCGCTTGATCGTGTGCGCGCAGGCGACGCAGCGCGCGCGGAAGCTGTGCTGCTCGCGGAAAGCAGCGCGCTCGCGGCGCTGCAAAACGCGGGCTATGCCGATGCGAGCGCTGGCGAACGGCGCGTGGTGGTCGATCACGCAACGTCGCGCGTCACCACGGACTTTCGCTTTACCACAGGCAGTGTCGCGCGCCTCGGCGCCGTGCGCGCGGAGCCCGCCGGAATATTCCGCCCCGGCTTCATGTCCGATCTCCGGAATTGGGACGACGGCGAAGCGTACACGCCGGAAGCACTGCAGCGCTTGCGGCGCGATCTGAGCTCAACCGGCGCGGTGTCACGGGTGACAACACGTCTCGACGCCTCAAATTCAGATGGCGTGCGCGACGTCCTCGTCGAATTGGAGCCTGCGAAACGCAATGCCTACGAACTGGGTGTCGGCTATTCGACAACCGAAGGCCTGGGCGTGCAGGCGGCTTGGACGCGGCGCAATTTCACCGGCCGCGCCGATGCGCTCAGCATTGAAGGCACGCTCGCTGAACTGAACCAGGGCGTCACCGTAGAGCTCGCGCGTCCGCATGCAGCGGGCCTTGGCCACACCGTGACGTTTGGAGCAAATGTCGAGCGCGAGGCGCTCGATGCGTACACACGCCAAGGCGTGGCGCTTTACGGCTCCGTGGACGCGTCGACGCGCTTGCGGCTGGGCCTAAGCTACGGCGTCCAACTCGCGGCCGACCAGTACGACGAGCTGCAAGGCAGCATTCGCGACGCTGTCGTGCTGTCTGGCTTTGCCAATGTACGCACTGATTCCACGGGCTACACACTCGACCCGCACGACGGTTCACTGGTTGAAGCGCGCATTGAGCCATCCGTTTCGACCGGCGACGAAACGCTCGGCTTCTTGCGTGGCACTGCGGAAGGCCGCGTCTATGAATCATTCGGACGCGAAGACAGCATCACGTTAGCGGCGCGCATCAAGGCGGGCTGGCTCGAAGCCGTATCAGGCGATGTGAACGATGTGCCGCCAGATCGTCGCTTCTATGCGGGCGGCGGCGGCTCGGTGCGCGGCTACGAATACAATTCAATCTACCCCGCCGAACGCGATCTGCTGGGCTTGACGCCAGGCGGCCAAGGCTTGCTCGAAGGTTCTGTTGAGGTGCGCTGGCGCTTGACCGAGCGTTGGGGCGTCGCAGCGTTCGTGGATGGCGGCGCCGCGTTTGACGATTGGGGTGACGCGACGGATCTGAGTTACGGCGCGGGCTTTGGCGTGCGTTACGATTTGGGCTTTGCGCCGCTACGCGCCGACATCGCCTTCCCGCTCGACGATGATGAATCCAGTGCGGATTTCGCGCTCTATATCAGCATCGGGCAGGCGTTCTGATGAGCGAGGCGCCCGAAGCACCGCCCGAAACGCCAAAACGACGACGCAGACGTTGGTGGGCCTACGCGGCCGGCGGCGTGTTCGTCGGCGCAGGCGTCGTAGCGGCGATCGGTCCGGGCGCGGGCTGGATGGTGGAGCACCTCGCTGATGGCCAACGAGTCTGGCGGCTCGGACGCATCGAGGTCAGCGGCGTCAGCGGCGGATGGCTGGGCGATCTGCGCGCCGCGCACATTACGATCGCTGACGAAGACGGCGTCTGGATCGAGGCGCGCCACGTAGATCTCCAATGGCGACCACAAGATATCGCTTTCGGTGCGGTACAGCTTGATGCGGCGCGCGCGTCGAGCATCACAATTTTCCGCCAACCCATGCTTCTCGAGCAACGCCCATCAAGCGGCGTGAGCTTCGACGTTCGCATCGGCGACCTCAAAATCGACACGCTCAACATCGAGGAAGCGGTGCTTGGCCAGACGGCCGTATTCACGGTCGCCTTCTCGCTCGATTATGACGACCAATCTCTCGACGGCCTCGAGCTTGACCTGCGGCGCACAGATTCCGACGCCGACCACATCACAGCAATCTATCACCCCGACCTCAACTACGCGCTGAATGTTGATGCACGCGGCGCACCTGGAGGCATCTTCGCACGCGCGCTCGGCGTGCCAGACCAAAGCATTCGCGCCACGGCTCTCGGCGCCGGCGACGCGCAAACCGGCGAGGCGACATTCGCGGCGTACATCGGCGAAACGCAATTGCTGGCTGGCACGGCACGCTGGACGCCCGCGCAATGGTCGACCGAAGCGCAAGCGCGGCTCGACACGCTCCCAAGCCTCGAGACGATCGCCGAACGGATCGGTGGAAATATCTCGCTGGAAGCCTCCGGCGCACGTCTCGGCGCTTTCACGGCGCACGCGGAAACGAACTACCTCGCTCTCGATCTTCAGGGTGAGCTCAACGCCGAACGCCAATTGGTCGGACCGGCGCAATTTATTCTGACCAGCGCACAACTTTCAGATGTCGCCCGAGAATCGCCGTTTGAATTGGGCGCGGCGCGACTCGAGGGCGAGCTTCGTCGGGCGCGTGGGACAATAGCAATCCAGGGTACGCTTGTTACCGAGGGCCTGGAGGCGTTCGGCCAGCGCACGGCATTGCGCGGACCCATCAGCGCCTCGCTTTCGCCGGAGCGCTTTCAGCTGGAAGGCGATTTGCGCGCGCCTGCGCGCACGGCGCCGATCTTCACGCGCGCACGGCTGCGTACAGAGATGTCGTTTGATCGTGGGCGTGGCCGCTACGAGCTAAGCCGCGCCGATCTCACCAGCGATGCGCTCGATCTGCACGCCCAAGGCTGGACCAATCAGGGCGACGGCGAATTTGCCGGGGAATGGCGCGTCAACGCGCTGACAGCCTTCTCGCGTGAGATGCTGGGACAGATCGGCGGACGCTGGCGCGCGTTCACCGAGGATGTGAACAACGCGCACGGTTGGACGGTCACCGTTCAGGGCGCAGGGCAGAACATCGGCGGCTCACCGGACATCGTACCGCAATTGTTGGGATCATCGCCGCGACTCGACGCGCGCCTGCGCAGCGAGAATGGCGGCATCACTGTCTCGCACGCACGAGTGGACGGCGCGCAGCTGCGCGCGGGCGCGACTGGGCGCATCGTCGATGGCCAAGCAAACTTGGCGCTTGAGGCAAGCGCGCGCGGGCCGCTTGATCTTGGCAGCGCGCAAATCGCAGGCGTGATTGACGCCACCGGCCGCCTCACCGGCCGCATCGCGCAACCGACGCTCACGGCCAATGCGAGCATGTCGAGCTTCAGCGCCGGCGGCGTCGTCGTCGAGCAGCCAACGCTCACGCTAACTTTGGCGCCTGGAGCGAATGGGTATGCGGGTCGCGCTGAAGTGGCCGGCACGACATCAGGTCAGCCCGTGAGCGCCAGGTCCGACGTCGCCATAGTGCGCGGCGCCATCGCGCTGGATGATCTCGACGCCCAAATCGCCTCGATGCAGGCGCAAGGCTCCGCGATGTTCGGCGCCGAAGGCGTAAGCGCTGAGCTTGCCGTGAACGGTCTGATTGACGGGCTCGTGCCGGGCGTCACCGGGCGCATGCTGGGCGATCTTTCGCTTACCCCGGAGACATTGATCCTCGACGCACAGATCGCGGATGCGCGCATGGGTGAGCTTCGGGTGCGCGCCGCAAACTTTCGCGCCGAAGGTCCTTTCAACGCAATCGCGGCGCGCTTCGATATGCGTGGACGCCTCCGCCAGGCGCCGCTCGCGTTTGCAGGCACTGCGGCGCTTGATCTTGATGGCGCCAGCACATTGCGCGTCGAAGGGCGCGGCACATTGGCGGACGCGGAAATCTTCACCCGCGCACCCATCGAAGCCGCTTGGCAGAATGGCAGGATGGCCGCCTCGCTGAACGTCGCCATTGGCGATGGCGTCGTGTCGGCGCAATGGGAGGAGCGTGGTCGCGCCCTCTCCGGCGCCGCGCAGATAGAGGACGCGCCGCTGATGCCGCTGGCGCAGATTTGGGGCGAACGCGCCGAGGGGCGGATCGATGGGCGCATCACGCTCGCGAACCAAGGCGGCGGGCTGAGCGGCAACGCCGACGTTACGCTTGACGACGCGCGCTTCGCGGGCCGCCAGCGCGGGCGGCTCGACATGCATATCGTCGCCGATCTCGACCCTAGCCGATTGCAAGCCACGGTCGATGCGAGTTCAACGGAAGGTCTCGTCGCGCGCTTTGTGGCGGATGCGCCGGTTGAGACCAGCGCCGCGCCGATTCGCATTGCGCTCGCGCGCGAACGGCGCGGGCGGGCGCAATGGTCCGTGCGCGGGCCGGCGGATAGTTTATGGGCGGCGGCGCGCCTGCCCGATCAATCTTTGCAGGGCCAACTCGACGGCGAAGGCGAGATCGAGTTCGGCGCGGGCCATTTGTCCGGCGATGGGCACATCGAAATCATCGATGGGCGGTTCGAGGATAAACTTTCAGGCATCACACTAGTCGACCTCGATGCGCGCGTGGCGTTGGATGATCGCGGCGTGACAATCGAGAATTTTACCGCCTCTGGTCCGCGCGGCGGCAGGCTCACCGCAACGGGCGGCAGCGCCAACGAGCGCCAGGGGCGCATCGCCGTCAACGTGCAAGGTTTGCGCGTCGCCGAGCGACCGGACGCGCGTGCCGTGGCCAGCGGCGAATTGGAGCTGGTGTGGGAAGGATTGCACTCGTCACTCACGGGTGCACTCAATATCAGCTCCGCCAACATCGACATCGCCTCGAACCCAGAATCGGGCATTGCGACGATCGATGTCGTCGAGATCAATCGGCCGGGCGAGGAAGATTACGGCGAGATCGAAACCACGTCGCGCAGGAATGGCGCGACGACGCTTGATGTGCGCGTGACGGCGCCGGGACGTGTGTTCACGCGCGGGCGTGGCGTCGATGCGGAATGGGCGCTTGATCTGCGGCTCACAGGCACGTCGCGTAATCCGCAGGTCTATGGCGAGGCGCGCGCGGTGCGCGGCACGCTCGCCCTCTCCGGTCAGCCGTTCGAGATCGACGACAGCTCGCGGATCATTTTTAGCGGCGATCCACTGGATGCCGAGATCAATTTGCGCGCAACGCGCGATACCGCCGATCTCACCGCATACGTGCATCTGACCGGCACGGCGCGCGACCCAGAAGTGTCGTTCACCAGCGACCCCGGCCTGCCGGAAGACGAAATCCTGCCGCAAGTGCTGTTCGGTCGTTCCGTCGAGGATCTCTCGGCGCTGGAAGCCGCACAGCTCGCCGCGAGCTTAGCCGCACTTTCTGGCAATGCATCGCTGGATCTGGTGGACGCCGCGCGCACGGCGGCGGGCCTCGACCGCTTCAATGTGCGCCAGGACGAAGACGGCGGCTTTCTCGTCGCCGGCGGCGTTTACCTTGCACGGGACGTTTACGTCGAAGTGGCGCGTACCGGGCTTGGCGAAGCCCAATCCACCGTCGAATGGACGATCCGCCCACGCCTTGTGCTGATCACCAGCTTCCTCAGCAGCGGCGACCAGCGCGTTTCGCTGCGTTGGCGGCGCGAAAGCGATTGAGGCAAGGCCCCCGCACGGCCATATAGAGCGCCATGAAATTCTTGGATCAGACCAAAATCTACGTGCGCTCCGGCAACGGCGGCGGCGGCGCGGTCTCGTTCCGGCGTGAAAAGTTCATCGAGTATGGCGGCCCGGACGGCGGCGACGGCGGCCGTGGCGGCGATGTCTGGATCGAAAGCGCGGACGGTCTCAACACCCTGATCGACTATCGTTACCAGCAGCATTTCAAAGGCGCCACCGGCGGTCACGGCATGGGCAAAAGCCGTCACGGCGCCGACGGCGCGTCGATCACGCTGAAGGTCCCGACCGGTACGCAGGTGCTCGAAGAAGACAAAGAGACTGTGATTGCCGATCTCGACAAGCCGGGCATGCGCATCCTGATCGCCAAGGGCGGCAATGGCGGCTTCGGCAACGAATACTTCAAATCATCCGTCAACCGTGCGCCCTATCACGCCAATCCGGGCCAAGAAGGCGAAGAGCGCACATTGTGGCTGCGGCTAAAACTGATCGCGGACGCGGGGCTTGTAGGACTGCCGAACGCGGGCAAGTCGACCTTTCTGCGCGCGGTGAGTTCTGCGACGCCGAAGGTGGCGGATTATCCGTTCACGACCTTGCACCCGCATTTGGGCGTGGTGACAGTGAGCGATAGCGAGCGCTTCATCATGGCGGATTTGCCCGGTCTGATCGAAGGCGCGGCGGAAGGCACCGGCCTCGGCACGCGCTTCTTGGGTCACGTCGAGCGCTGCGTGGCGCTGGTGCATCTGATTGACGCGACGGCGGAGAGCGCGACGGAATCATACCGAACCGTGCGCCATGAAATCGAAGCCTATGGCGAGGGCCTCGCCGACAAGCCTGAGATCATCGCGCTCAACAAGATCGATGCGCTGACGCCGGCGGAGGCGAACCGCAAGCGCGCGGCGTTGTCGCGAGCGATCGGCAAAGAGGTGCGCTTGGTATCGGGCGTCGCTGGCATGGGCGTACGCGAGTTGGTGAACGACATCGCCGGGATGCTGCGCGCGCGCCGCGCCGACGAAATCCAAGAAGAGGAAGCGCAAAGCCCTTCGGCTGGCGAGTGGACTCCGTGAGCACGCCGCTCACCAACGCAAAGCGCATTGTCATCAAGATTGGATCTGCGCTCCTGGTCGATGGCGCGACGGGGCAGCCGGCGCGGGCATGGCTCGCGGCGCTTGCGGATGATGTCGCCGAAGCGCACAAGAACGGTCAGAGTGTGCTGATCGTGTCCTCGGGCGCAATTGCACTTGGGCGGCGCGTGCTGGGTCTGAGCAAGAGTGCGCGGCTCGAAGAGAAGCAGGCGGCGGCCGCGGCCGGCCAAGCCCGTTTGATGGGCGCTTATGAAGAAGCGTTTGCACGCCACAATATTCCCGTAGCACAGGCCCTACTCACCCCAGACGATACTGAACGGCGGCGGCGTTGGCTGAATGCGCGGGCGACGTTGGAGACGTTGCTTGACCTAGGCGCGGTACCCATCGTCAACGAGAACGACACGGTGGCGACAGCTGAAATCCGCTACGGCGACAATGACCGCTTGGCGGCGCGCGCCGCGCAGATGGTGTCGGCCGACGCGTTGTTGTTACTCTCGGACATCGACGGATTGTACGAGCGCGACCCGCGCAGCGATCCGAGCGCGCAGTTCGTACCTGAAGTGCGCGAGATCACCTCTGCGATCGAAACGATGGCGGGCGGTGTGAATGAGGCGGCAGGGGTCGGCTCGGGCGGCATGCGCACCAAAATAGAAGCGGCGAAGATCGCGACGGCGGCGGGTTGTGCTGTGGCGATCACCAAGGGCGCGGAATTCAACCCACTGTCGCGACTGAAGGCTGGCGCACGTGCGACCTGGTTTCTGCCCCATGCGACGCCGCGCGCCGCGTATAAAGCGTGGATCGCGGGTCGGCTCGATCCGAAGGGGTCACTGACCGTGGATGCGGGCGCTGTAGCGGCACTGCGCGCGGGCAAAAGCTTGCTGCCGGCAGGCGTAACGGAGGTGCGCGGCGCGTTCGAAAAAGGCGATGCCGTACGCATTCTGGGGCCCGACGGCGTAGAGCTTGGACGCGGGCTTGCGCGTTACGACGCGAGCGACGCGGCGCGAATTAAAGGGCTGAAGAGCACGGCAATCGCGGAGACGCTAGGCTACGAAGCCGGCGCGGCGCTGGTTCACGCCAACGATCTGGTCGTAAGATGAACGACATGAGCGCTCTCGAAGCCCAGATGCTTGAGCTCGGCCAACGCGCCCGCGCGGCCGGCCGCGCCGTGCGCGACGCCGAAGGCGCGACGCGAACGGCGGCGCTCAAAGCGATGGCGCGGCGTTTGCGCGACGCCGCGCCAGACATTCTGCGCGCCAACGCCGAAGACGTGGCGCGCGGCCGAGCCAATGGCTTGGCCGAGAGCTTCATCGACCGGCTAGCATTGGATGAAGCGCGACTCGAAGACGTGGCCAAGGGCGTCGATGTCGTGGCCGCACTGCCCGACCCTGTTGGCGCAACGCTTTCGGAATGGACGCGACCGAACGGTTTGCGTATCGCGCGCGTGCGCACGCCGATTGGCGTGATCGGTATGATCTTCGAAAGCCGGCCGAACGTGGCGGCGGATGCGGCGGCTTTGGCGCTGCGTGCTGGCAACACGATCATTCTGCGCGGCGGTTCGGATAGCGCGGCTTCGGTAGCGGCGATTGGTGAGGCGTTACGCGGCGCGTTGCGTGAGGTGGGCTTGCCAGAAGACGCGGCGCAGATCGTGCCGAGCGCAGATCGCGCAGCTGTCGGCATGATGCTTGCGGGTTTGGGCGGCGCGATTGATGTGATCGTACCACGTGGGGGCAAATCTTTGGTGGCGCGCGTACAGAGCGAGGCGCGCGTGCCAGTGTTCGCGCACCTTGAGGGCATTTGCCACACCTACGTGCACGCCGCGGCGAAACCCCACGAGGCGATTGCGCTGGTAGTGAACGCAAAAATGCGGCGCGTTTCGGTGTGCGGCTCAACCGAAACGCTCTTGATTGATCGCGAGATCATGCCGGCGCTCTTGCCAAAGATCGCGGCAGCGCTGGTTGATCGCGGTTGCGAATTGCGCGGCGACGATGAAGCGCGCGCGATCGTTGAGATGAGCACGGCCGGTGAGGAAGACTGGCGCACGGAGTATCTGGCGCCGATCCTTTCCGTGCGCGTTGTTGGCGGCGTCGATGAAGCCATCACCCACATCGCCAAATACGGTTCGCAACACACGGAATGCATCGTCACCGAAGATCAGGCGATCGCGGATAAATTTTTGCGCGAGGTCGACAGCGCGATCGTGCTGCACAATGCGTCGACGCAATTCGCGGACGGCGGCGAATTTGGCTTTGGCGGCGAGATCGGCATTGCAACGGGGCGCATGCATGCGCGCGGGCCTGTCGGCGCCGAACAATTGATGACGTTCAAATACGTCGTGCGCGGCACGGGGCAAATCCGGCCATGAAACATGGCCTCCCTGTCGCCTATCCCGGCATGAAGATCGGGCTCTTCGGCGGCAGCTTTGATCCTGCGCACGACGGCCACGCGCATGTGGCGGAGACGGCGCTGAGGCGCTTGGGACTCGATCGTGTCTGGTGGCTGGTGTCGCCACAGAATCCGCTGAAGCCAAAATCGAGCCCGATTGAACAACGCCTCGCCTCAGCGCGAGCGATCGCGGACGGCGGGCAGATGGTCGTCACCGACCTCGAGAGCCGGCTCGGCTGCGCGTTTACCTACCAGACGCTCCGGCATCTGAAGCGCCTCTATCCGGGCGTGCGATTTACGCTCGTGATGGGGGCGGACAATCTGGCCAACTTCCGCAATTGGCGAAATTGGCGTGAGGTCGCCCGCGCTGTGCCGATCGCCATTGTCTCCCGCCCCGGCGCCGGCCCCAG
>Ga0315906_10010301_pt1 | contig 10995 bp, 8 predicted proteins | sample LakEriMetagenome_4_FD_203526 | JGI IMG/M metagenome (GOLD analysis project Ga0315906, IMG submission 203526) | Freshwater fungal communities from buoy surface, Lake Erie, Ohio, United States - Buoy 2 MA122 | ecosystem: Environmental > Aquatic > Freshwater > Lake > Lake biofilm | place: USA: Lake... | reverse complement strand
CTGTTCGCGCTCGCTCCACTGGTCCTGTGTCATCGCCTCGGAAGAGGGCAGCGCGTCTTCAGCATCGCGCCGCGCCTCCTTGCGCGTAATGCCCCGGCTGAGGCCCAGCTCGCCCCTGGCGCGCTTGCCTTTCTGTCCGTGAGCGGACAATTCATTCCGGACATCAAGCGGCTTTATCTGTTTCGGGCAGCCGATGTCCGTGCCCCAGCGCACAGTCTTCTTCGTCATTGCCAGTCCTCGTGCAAAGTCCTTGAGCCTCCCATCAGGCCAATCAGCAGCGTGTGGTCCGGGACTTGACAGAGTCTGAACGTCGAAGGCTCCTTCCAAAATGGTAATGTTCGTTAACTGAGCAATTTGTAATGCGCTTCGGGCAAGTGCATTCCGTGCAATTTCATGCACTTAACCTCCTGCTGTATCCTCATCGACACAGCGGGCCAGATTTTTCAGTCGAAAGGTTTTGCTAACGCCTGTGGCCGAAGCAAGGGCAGCGCGCCCTCAGGCGCACTCGCGCACCAGTTCCAGCAGCGCGGCGCCGGACTGGTAGGCTGCAAAAATGTCCCCGCTCGGCAGATAGCCGAAAGGCACGCCGATACGGCGCGCCTCGGCCTGGAAGCCGGTCTTCCAGGTCTCGGTCGTCTCGCTGCCCGACAGGGCAATGCCCCGATAGCGCGCGAGCACACTGTCAGTCAGGAACGGATCATCGTGCAGCGAATAGCGCATCTCGTCCCGGAACGTGTCCAAATGGATCGCTGAGCCGACCGCCCAGGCCGCTTCGATATCCTTGAGGTAATTGCGCACGAAGGCGACATCGCCGGGGCTCTTCTGCGCGCAGGTCTCATAGAGCCATTTGGCGCCGAACCGGCCGGCAATCTGGCGCAGCGCCTCCAGCGAGAACTTCGCGCCCGCCGGATTCTGGATCGCCTGGGCCAGCAACGGGCCAAACCACTGGGGCCGGAACTCGGCTATGATATTGCGATTGAAGACGCAGTTCACATAGACAGAATAGGCAACTCTCGGCGACTGCGCTGCCAGACGGTATCCCACCGGACAACCCGAGCCGACCGACACCACAATTGCATTCTCGAGCCCGGCCTCGTCAAGGAACTGACCGATGAGCACGGCCTGCTCCTCAGCGCCGCCAACCTTGTCGGAGGCGCCAAAGCCCGGGCGTCGGAGGGCGAACGTGCCAAAGCCTGCCTCGGCGGCGTCAACGCAGAAGCCCCAGGCCGGATAGTTGGCATACTCTAGGGAGTGGAGGAAAATCAGGGGGCGCAGCCCGTCCTTGCCGAACTGCATGTACTCCAGCTGCCGCTTCGACGGCCCGACCCGCGCGGTCTGCCACAACCGGAGCACACGCCGGCGCTCCCCCACCTCATCGAGCAGGTTTCCGTGCGGTTCGGGCGCACATGTGAGGGGAGAAACGGAAGTTTTCATGGTTCAATTTGCTAGGGCAATTAAGCCTTCGCAATCGTTTGGCAAAGCTTAAATTTCGCGCCCTCTACCCGGGCCTAGGTGTATTCCGTCAGCACGACTGCGTGATCAGTCCCAGCAGGGCATCCGGGTTCTGGTGCAGCGCGAAGATGCTGCCTTTCGGCATGAAACTTCTTTTGATTCCGAGCTCTTCGGAGCGTGCCTCGAAACCCTGACGCCAGACCTCCGGCGTGTCGACGCCGATCACCGCCACTGCGTTCAGCCCCGAGAGGCAACCCGGCGTCAGCGAGGGGTCCGGAATCAGCGCGCTCAGATTCATCCTGAAGGTGTCCGCACTAATGCTCCGAAGGCAGCTCCACGCCTCTGCGATGTCGCGCTGGAAGCCCCGCACAAAGGACAGGTCACCGTCGATGCGGAAGATGTTCTCGTAAAGCCAGTTATACCCGGCCGTGCGCCCGATCTGCTGGATAGCGGCCAGCGAGACAGCGGCGCCTGCCCGCGTCTGAAGGGCCTGCAGGAGAATGTCGCGAAACCAGGGATCAAGATCGCCGAAGCTGGCGGCGAAATAAAGTGGCTTGGCCAGAACCGTGAAGGCGATCCGCGGATTTTCCATCGCAAGGCGCAGGCCCGCCGGGCGCGCCGTGCCTTCGACGATGAGGACTGCATTCTCGAATCCGGCTTCCTCGAGGAAGGCGTTGAGCAGGCTCACCTCTTCCTCGACCGAAGTGACCGGGCTCGTCCCGCCAAAACCGGGGCGGCGGACCGACACGACTCCGAAGCCTTTCTCAGACGCATCGACGCAGAAACCCCAAGGCGGCGCCATCGGATACTCGACCGATTGCAGCCAGATCAGTGGGCGCAGGCCGTCACGGCCGAATTGCATGAACTCGATCTGCTTGCCGAGCCGGGAAAGATGCGCGGTCTGCCAGACGCGGAGGATCTGCCGCCGGCGCCCGACCTGGTCAAGGTCGTTCGCATACGGAGCAATTCCCGCATGGCCGGCTGCCGCGCCGGTGTCCGTCTGCGCCGCGAGGCCCGTACTTCGCTTGGCCATTTTTCCCCCTGATTCCCGATGACAGGACAGTGGAAGCTAGCCTGAAACGTGATTCGTTTCGAGAGGGCACCCGTCTCGCGCTTGTCTTACGGTGTCATACTTTCGCGATGACGATATCAAACACGTAAGGCGATGCCGCGTCCACCCGTTTGGCGATCACGCTGACACGTTCCGCCTCGGGCAAGTTCTGCACAATCCGGTCGACATCGTTCAGGGCCTCGCCCTCAAAATACATCTGCGTCGTCAATTCCCGGTAGCCTCGGCGCGCCACCTTGAAATGGATGTGCGGCGGGCGCCACCAGTCATCCTCGGCCGGATAGGCGCCCGGGCGGATCGTCTTGAAGGCGTAGCGGCCATTGGCATCGGTCTTCATGATCGCCCAGCCCTGGAATTTCGGGTCCAGCGGCGCGGTGTTCGGATCGCGCTCATGCGCATACCGGCCGGCGGCATTGGCCTGCCAGACATCGACCACCGCATTGGCAATGGGATTGCCGGCGGGGTCCAGCACGCGGCCTTCCACCAGGACAATCTCGCCCTCTGCCACGGCGCCCGACGCGCCGAGCCGGGTCAGGTCTGCATCCTTGTCGGCCTGATCGACGATCGGGTAAAATGGGCCCTCGGTCTGGGCCGGCGTCAGCGTCGCGCCAGCCTTGGTGGCCGCGGCCTCAGCCGCCGTCTCGCTCTGGCAGCCGGCAGTGAGCAGGATGCCCGTGCCGACGGCCCCGGCGCCAAGAATATCCCGGCGCGAAATCTTCTTGTCGGTCATGCGTGCCACCTCCCGGGACGGGCGCTCCATGGCGCCCTTGAAGGAAAATCCTGCCACAGGTGCCGCAACGCGGACAGCCCCCGCCAAGTTTGTCTTGCATGACCCGGCGGCAAAGGCGCAGCGTCAAGTCGCACAAGAAACTGACCCAAGGGAGCCTGTCGCCATGCCTGATCCGAACATCCTGAAGCGCCTCAATCCGGAATTCGCGCCGCTGCTGGCGCAGTTCGCCGTGGTGCCGGAAACGCCGCCGACACTTGATGAGACGCGGGCGATGTACCGGGGATTGCAGCCGGTCGCGCCGCAGCTGAAAGTGGGCGAAATCCGCGACACAACCTTTCCGGGCCCGGCCGGCCCGGTGAAGGTTCGCCACTATATCCCGGAAGGCAAAGGCCCGTTTCCGGTGATCGTGCATTTCCATGGCGGCGGCTTCATCATGGGCGACCTGGAGACGCATGACGCGCAGTGCCGCCTGCTCTGCCGCGAGGCGCGCTGCATCGTCACGGCGGTCGATTATCGTCTGGGCCCGGAACATCCCTATCCGGCGGGCCATGAGGATTGCTTCGCCGCCCTTCGCTGGGCCGGCGCCAATGCCACCCAGTTTGGCGGCGATGCCGGGCGGATCGGCGTGGCAGGCGACAGCGCCGGCGGGCACCTCGCGCTTTACTGCGCTCTGCGGGCCCGAAAGAGCGGCGGGCCGGTGATCCGCGCACTGCTGGCGGTTGTTCCCGGTGTCGTGATGGGCCCTCCGCTCACGGAGGAGATTTCTGCCGGGCGGGAGTCCCGAAACAATTCCCTGCTGAGCAGCGAAGGCATGGATAACTTCGTGGCGGCCTACTTCCAGTCACCCACTGACCCCGCCGACCCGGCCCTCAATTTCTTCGGGGCCGACCTGTCCGGCCTGCCGCCCTCGATCATCGCACCGGCAGAAATCGACGTGCTGCACGATGAGGGCGTCGCCATTGCGGCGCGGCTGAAGGAAGCCGGCGTGCCGACGCAGCTGATGGTCGGCGAAGGCATGGTGCACATCTATTTCTCGGTGACCGAAATCTTCCCCTCAGCGCGCCCCTTCGCCGTGAAGGCGGCCAAGGCGATGGGCGAGTTGATGCACTCCTGACGCTGCTTCAGATCACATAGGCCGGATCAGTGATGGCACGGAAGGCTGTCTTGATCTGGCCGTTGGGATCAAACAGCAGCGGATAGTTGCGGCGCGATACCGGGAACGCGTTCAGCCAGGACTGGCCGTCATTGACGCCCCAGACCGTTACGGACGTCACGCTCGGGCGCTGCACGAAGCCATTGAACAGGTTGCGGTAAAGCTGCGCCTGCGCGGCATAGACCGTAGGCGGCACATCGCTCGCTTGCGATCCATAGGAAGGCGAGCAGCTGATTCCGCCATCGAAACATGTTCCGGGGTCTGAATAAACCGAGACATCGATCTCGGTGGCATGATTTTCCAGCCCGGCATTCAGCGCATCGACGGCATCTATGGCGGCCAGCGCATCAGCGGGATTGGCATTGATCTGCAAGTGGAACTGATGCCCCACCCCGTCGAGCGGAATGCCCCGGGCGATGAGGTCTGAGATGATCTGCAGATAGCGGTCGCGCTTGCCGGCAAGTTCGGTGTTGTAGTCATTGATGAACAGCTTGCAGGCCGGATCCGCCGCGCGGGCTGCCTGGAAGGCCCAGTCGATGAAGTCCGCGTTACCCACCGCCTGATACCAGTTCGAATTGCGGTAAGGCGCCGTGCCGCCGGCGCTGTCGCTCGCGACCTCGTTGACCACGTCCCAGGCATAGATGCGCCCGGCATAACGGGTGACGACATCGGTCACGTATTGCTGCAGCTTGGCGCGGATATCGTCGCGCGTGCCGGTGAGGAACCAGGCCGGCGTCGTCTGGTGCCAGAGCAGCGCATGACCGCGCACGGCGATGCCGTTGGCCTCGGCCCAGCTGACGAGCGCATCGGCGGGCGCCCAGTTATAGGCGCCCTGCGTCGGAGCGATGATGTCGGGCTTCATCTCATACTCGGCCGTGATAGAGGAGAACTGCGCCTCGAGGATCGCGCGGTCTGACGTGGCGGTGCTGATCTGGCTGCGCTGGATGGCGGCGCCGACCGGGAAGCTTGCGGCGTAGACTTCGCTCAGCGCCTGCCCCGTGGGCGGGGGCGGCGGCGGAGGCGGCGGTGGCGGTGGCGGCGGGGGCGGCGGAGGGGGCGGCGAACCTGCACCTCCACCCCCGGAGGCACCAAGGGCCAGGGCCGCGGCGCCGCCGAGCAGGCGCAGCCGGTCGCGTTTGGAAAAATCCATCATGTCCTCCCGCATCTGCCCCGCTGGCTGAAGCCGGTCTGCCGGGCAAAATGTTTGCGCTAACAATGTAGGGCAAGAGGAAGGATCAGGAAAGAGGCTTTGAGTAAACGGGGCTACTCGGCGGGCGGGGTAACGACGGGCACATCCGTGAAAGGCTTGATGCCGAAATACGGATAGATCTCGCTCGGGAAGTAGACCGTGTCGCCTTTGGAAACGAGGCGGATGGTCTTGATGGCTTTCAGGTCCTCGACCGGATTGCCGGGTACGAGGAAGAAGTCCGCCTTCTTGCCGGGCTCGATCGAGCCGAGCTCGGCGCCGAGGCCCAGATAGTCCGCCGCCTCGAAGGTTGCGCGGGCGAGGATCTCGGCGGGCGTGAAGCCGGCTTTCTGGTAGAGCTCCAGCTCGCGGTGCAGCGTCAGCGCGCCGCCAAGGTCCGTGCCCATGACAATGAAGATGCCGCGATCCTTCATGCGCCGGATCGTGCCGGCCATCTGGTCGAAGGCGCCCTTGTAGGCAGCATCTTCTTCCGGAGAACCGATGGCAGACCAGGCGGCCTTCGCCTCGCGCTGAACGGCGACGGGCATGTTGGCGACATAGTCGGCCATGCCGGCCTGCAGCTCGCCGTTGCGCGCCAGCAGCAGCGCCTCATGGATCGCAAAGGTCGGGTCTATGGCGACGCCGTTTGCCACCATCAGGTCGAGCGTCTTGTCGACCGCCTCGCCGTCAAGGTCGACGACCGGCAGGCGTTGCAGGGCGGTCAGGCGCAGCAGCGTGCGCGTGTCTTCTTCCGGCGCGAGTACCCAGCCGAGCATCAGCTGGTTGATATGCGTCATCTCGTCATAGCCGGCTTCGATCATGGCGTTGGCATTGGTGAAGGCGGGCACATGGCCGGTGACGACGAGGCCGCGCGCCTTGGCGCGCTCCACCATCGCGGGAACCCATTCCGGGTTCATCGAGTTATAGATCTTGATGGACCAGAAATCGCCCTGATCGGCATACCAGTCGACGGCGGCGAGGGCCTCTTCCTCGGTGCTGACAAGGATGCCGTTATTGGAACTGAACGGGCTCTTGCCCTCAATGAAGCCGGAGCGGACGACGCGCGGGCCCGCAAGCGTCCCGGCCTCGATCTTGGTGATCAGTTCACTGAGCACGGCGTTGTCATTGCCCATGTCGCGGATCAGCGTGACGCCGGCGGCGATGTTTTTCAGCGCGGCGTCCTGGCCCATATGGCCGTGCATTTCGGCAAGACCGGGAATCAGCGATCCGCCCTGCCCGTCGACCACGTTAGCGCCGGTGGTGTCTGCGGGGCCGGTCGTGACGGACTTGATCAGGCCGCCCTCGATGATGACGGTGGACGGCGCCGTCATCGCCTTGGCCTTGGGATCGAACACGCGGACATTGGTGATCGCCAGCGGCGCGTCATACGTATGAGCTGTCTCGGCCTGTATCTTCTCGAAACGCTCCGTAGACAAACGGGTCGCCATCGCTTTCAGCTGGTCGTCGGTATCCTCATAGCCCTCGCGCACGATGACGAAGCGCGGCGAAATCGCGGCGAACAGGTCACCTTCCGCATCGAGCAGGAAATAACTCGGGTCCGTATCGTCGCCGACAAGGGCATAGACAAAGGCGTCCACCGGACCGCCTGCGCCGTCGAGGCTCACCGTATCCAGCTGGCTCATCGACAGGGCGCTGGCGGGCCAGGCCGGCAATGAGAGATCGGCGTCGGCGAGCAGCGCTTTCGAGTAAACGGCGAGCGTGTAGGGCGAGGCGTTCTGCGGCACGTAGATCGTCGGCTCGGTCATCGCGGCGGTCGAGGAACCGGTCGTGTCGGTCCAACTGGCGACGCCGCCTTCGAGGGCGAAGGTCTCGTTGATCTCGTTGCCGAAGGTGGTCGCGCCGTCGATGGTCCAGCTGACGGGGAGACCGTCCGCGCCGAGCTTGATGGTCTCGGCGAGCGTGGGACCGCGGCCATTGTTGCGGAACTCGTAGTCGATCTTGACGGTGTCGCCGGTGGTTGTCGCGACAAGCTGGCCGAGGGTCGTGTCGTTGAGACGGACGGAGAAGGTCTCGGTGGTCGCTTGTGGCTCTGCCAGCGGCGCCTCCGCATCATGCGCGCAGGCGCCCAGAACGAACAGCGCCGCCAGCGCCGTGCAGCCAAACCGGTTGATCATGTCGGATACCCTTCCCGCGCGGGCTGCAGAGTGCGCGGCCCTTGTGGGTGGTAGTGGTGGCATATTGCGGCGGGGGTGGGAAGTTGCGGGGGCGGAAAATCGGGAACCGCCCTATCCGCAGACCCCTGCGCAGGCAGGGGGATGGAGTCACGTTTGAAGTGCAACGGATTTGAGGAGGATTGAGAAGGCTTCTGCGGGGGTCTGGAAGTCAAGGCATTTGCGGGGCGTGGTGTTGAGTTTGTTCTGGAGGCTGAGGATCTGGCGCTTCGAACATCCGGCGAGATCGGTCTTCCGGGGCAGGTAACGCCTGATGCGTCCGATCAGGTTTTCAACGCCGCCTTTTTGCCAAGGAGCATGGGCATCGCAGAAGTAGCCCTGCAGGCCGAACCGGTCGGTAAGGCGGTAGTGGCGGTAGAACTCCGGGCCATTGTCGAACGTCATGGAGCGGCGCAGGGTTTCCGGCAGCGGTGCGATCAGGCGGGCGATCGCCTTGGCCACCGGCTCGGCCTGTTTGCCTTCAAGAGGCGTCAGCAGGGTCATCCGGCTCATCCGCTCGTGCACCACAAGCAGGGACTGATGGTGGCGTGCGAACATCATCAGGTCGGCTTCCCAGTGACCGGGCTCGGCGCGCCGTGTCGCGGCCGGGCTGCGGGCATGAATGCTGACGCGGTGAGGGATTGTCTTCTGCCCGCCGCGCCTGCTGATGCCGCGCCTTTGCCTGCGGCGAGGCAGCAGCCTGTGCCAGTAATCCCTGAGTTCTACCCGGTGATAGATGTAGCGGTAGATTGACTCGTGGCTGATCACGCACGAGCCTTGTTCGCGCGCTAGCCGGCCAGCGATCTGGGCGGGGGACCATCCCATCGCAAGGCCGTCCTTCACCCTTGCCCGCAGGTCCGGCTGGCGTGCCAGCCTGAAGCGGGTGTCCAGACGCCGCCGGCTCGCCGCCCGCGTCTGCGCCGCCTCGGCCTGGTACACACCCGCCCGCTTCGCCTTCGCCTGTCCGTTGCGCCGCAGCTCCCGGCTGATCGTCGAGGCCGCCCGGCCAAGCCGCGCCGCAATGGATCGCAGCGTCCAGCCTTCCTCGAGCAACAGCTCTAACTGGCTGCGCTCACGCAAACTCATCTGTCCGTAACATCGTCCCATCGCGGCAACACCCTAGCAGTGTTGCACTTCACGCGTGACTCAGGAGGGTCCAGATCCGGTCAGCGACTGGCGGCTTCTGGATACCTGCTTTCGCAGGTATCTGCGGCTCTGGCAGCGCGAATAACAAAAGGAGATTTGCCCTAAAGCGGAATGTTGTCGTGCTTCTTCCAGGGGTTCGTCAGCTTCTTGTTCTTCAGCGTACGGAGCGCCTTTGAGACGCGGCGACGGGTGTTGTGGGGCATGATGATGTCGTCGATGTAGCCCTTCTTCGCGGCGACGTAGGGGTTCGCGAAGTTTTCCTCGTATTCCTTGGTGCGGGCGGCGAGCTTTTCCGGGTCGCCGGCTTCCTTGCGGAAGATGATCTCCACCGCGCCCTTGGCGCCCATCACGGCGATTTCGGCGGTGGGCCAGGCATAGTTGACGTCGCCCCGCAGGTGTTTGGAGCTCATCACGTCATAGGCACCGCCATAGGCCTTCCGTGTAATGACGGTGACTTTCGGAACGGTCGCCTCGGCATAGGCGAAGAGCAGCTTGGCGCCGTGCTTGATGAGGCCGCCATATTCCTGCTTGGTGCCGGGCATGAAGCCGGGCACGTCCACGAAGGTGACGATCGGGATATTGAAACAGTCGCAGAAGCGCACGAAGCGGGCCGCCTTGCGGCTGGCGTCGATGTCGAGCACGCCGGCCAGCGTCATCGGCTGGTTGGCGACGACGCCGACCGTGGAGCCCTCGATGCGGCCGAAGCCGCAGATGATGTTGCCGCCGAATTGCGGGCTGATCTCGAAGAAGTCGCCCTCGTCGAGGACCTTGGCGATCAGTTCCTTCATGTCATAGGGCGTGTTCGGGTTCGGCGGGATCAGCGTGTCGAGGCTCATTTCCTGCCGGTCGAAGATGTCATGCACCGGGCGGACGGGCGGCTGCTCGCGGTTTGAGGCGGGCAGGAAATCGATCAGCCGGCGCATCTGGGTGAGCGCCTCGATGTCGTTCTCGAAGGCGCCGTCAACGACGCCTGATTTCTTGGCGTGTACCGAGGCGCCGCCGAGGGTTTCGTGGGTGACTTCCTCGTTGGTGACGGTTTTCACCACGTCCGGGCCGGTCACGTACATGTAGGATGTGTCCTTCACCATGAAGATGAAGTCGGTCATCGCGGGCGAGTAGACGTCGCCGCCCGCGCAGGGGCCCATGATGACGGAAATCTGCGGGATGACGCCGGAGGAGAGCACGTTCTCCATGAAGATGTCGGCATAGCCGGCCAGCGAATCGACGCCTTCCTGGATGCGGGCGCCGCCAGCATCAAAGAGGCCGATGACCGGCGCGCCATTTTGGACGGCCATCTTCTGGACCTTCACGATCTTTGCAGCGTGCGCGAGGCTGAGCGAGCCGCCGAAGACGGTGAAATCCTTCGAGAAGACATAGACGAGGCGGCCGTTGATGGTGCCCTGCCCGGTGACCACACCGTCGCCCGGGATCTTCTGGTTTTCCATGCCGAAATCGTTGCAGCGATGTTCGACGAACATGTCGTATTCTTCGAAGCTGCCTTCATCGAGCAGGACGTGGATGCGCTCGCGGGCGGTCAGCTTGCCCTTGGCGTGCTGGCTGTCGATGCGCACCTGCCCGCCGCCGAGCCTTGCCTGCTCGCGCTTTGCTTCCAGTGCCTCGATGAGTTTGTGCATGCCCCGGCGCTCCTGATGTTCGTATGTGTGTTGCCGGGCTGACTGAATAGCCGCCCCAGCCGCCTTGGCAAGCGGAGGGGGCGCGACAGAAGACCCTGCCGCCACGAAAAGGAGCGCCCCGGATGTCCGGTCCGGGGCGCGGTTGGCGTTAAGGAAGGTGGCCGGGCGTTACCAGCCGCGGCTATAGCCCTTGCCCTTGTGGGGGCGCGGGATGCCGTCAAGGGCGATCACCTCGCCGCGGCGGACCTCGCAGAAGACCGAGGTTTCGCGGTCGCGGCCCCGGCTCTCGAACTCGACTTCCTCGAAGGTCACCTGGAAGCCGAAGGGGCCGACCTGGCGGACATGGCGATCATCGTCGATTTCCACGTCGCGGAAGCCGAGCTGGCGGGCCTCGTAGCGGACGGCCTGACGGCAGGCCTGGACGGCGTCACGGGTCAGTTCGCGCACTTCGCGC